>Ga0182016_10000680_pt1 | contig 42159 bp, 31 predicted proteins | sample 712S2MmetaG_FD_120491 | JGI IMG/M metagenome (GOLD analysis project Ga0182016, IMG submission 120491) | Permafrost microbial communities from Stordalen Mire, Sweden - 712S2M metaG | ecosystem: Environmental > Terrestrial > Soil > Wetlands > Permafrost | place: Sweden: Stordalen | collected...
ATAGGCAAATCGCCCGGACGATCCAAATGTCCCGGCAGCGGCTGAGACGAACGCGGCCTTGTTCACATAAGACGTATAGACCTTATTCACTGGCTGCGTGATTTTGTTGTGCGTATACACGGCGCTCCCGGACAGATTCGGACGGTCGTTGCCGACATCCGTGAGTGAGTTGTCCGCTCCCAACGTAACCGTGAAGGGATTGCCGTCCGTGGCATGAACCAGCGGGGATATCTCCCAATGGTTGATCAGTTGGCCCTTCCAGCCGGTCAAGGCAAAATGGCTCTTGGCCACAACAGCGGTGTTGAAGATGTCGCGGAAATCGAATCCGCAGCTTCCCTTGTCTCCCTTGGGGTTGGCTGGATTCTGAATCGTAATGGTGCTCACATCGGCTGCGTTGTCGGAGATGTCGATGCAGTGCGACCAGGTGTAGTTGGCCAGGAAAACGAAATTGGAGGACATGCGATGTTCAATGCTGGCTACCAAGCCGTTATAACTCGCGCCAGCGCCAGACATGATGTACATCGAGCCGGTTCCCCCGCCCGCGTACATCTGTCCACCGTTGGTATTCTCGTTTTGCTCCGTCAGATAGAAGCGATATGCCTGATTGCCGGTTGTGGGCGCTTGGCCTGCATCCTTTGGCGAGTTTGCAGGCACATTGCCATAGACCGCCGGACTCATGGGGAGACCGAAAGGACCATGGACTGTCGAGTTTCCAACGTAGTCGATCTGCGCTTGCCATCCACTCCCGAACTGATGCTGCACGCTGGCGGTGTATTGCAGCGAATACGGCGAGTGGAATTTTGTTGGGAGCACGATGTATTGAGTTCCCTTGTAGAATGCCGCCGAGGATGACGGAACGATCGGCTGCGGGAAGGGTTGCGGATTGCTTGCTGCGGCGCCGTTCGACCATGGAGCGCTGAAGCTCAACGGAACGCCCCCTGCCGGAGTATTGTTAATTGTCTCGGCGAAGGGTGGATTCTGTTGCACGCGCTGTCCAGTGAAGAGGTTTGGCTCGTCATAGACCATTGCCGCGCCGGCGCGGATGACCGTCTTGCCTTTTCCATCGGGATCAAAGGTCATACCAATTCGGGGTGAGAACTGCCAGGGAGAGTTTTGCGTGAAGGACTTTGGAACTCCCTTATCTCCATAAAAGAAGCTTCCGGCAGGCGCATTGGGATATACCGAACTGATCGGCGTATCTGCCAGGAAATCGCTCATGTTGAAAATGGAGCCGCGATTGAAATAGTCCGTGGCAACGAACTCAGGATCCCAGCGAATGCCCGCATTGAGCACAATCCGGGTAGAGGCGTGATAGGTGTCCTGAATATACAGGCTTGGAATCGGCTCGCGAAGTGCGTTCTGCTGGGCTTTGCTCTGGCCGAAGGTGGCCATTGAGCCGGTCAGGAAATCCAGGTTCCCTTCGCGGGCAGTACTGACAATGCTCTGGGCCGGGCCTTCTCCAGCGAAGATGCCGTTGAAGGCGAAGTTGCCGTTGCCTTCATAGATGTTGCTGACGTTGAGTTCCGTATGAACCCACTCTCCGCCGAAAGCGACTTGGTGCTTGCCACGGGTCCAGTTGACATCGTCGGTCAGAGAGATCGTGTTGGTGTTGAAGTGGGCCGCGGAGCATGTGCCGCAGTAGATGCTCCAAGATCCGGTGCCGCCGGACGTGGTCAACTGCATGCCCTCATTCGACAAGTCGTTCAAGGTGATGCCAATGGTGCTTGAGTCGAGGCCGCTTGCCGCGGGGCCGCGGTTGTTACGCCGCCTGTCCCCTGTGGCATGGAAGGTGTTCACCAGCTTGTCGGTGATGATGTATGTCTCAGCGATGGTAAGCGCCTGAACACGCTCAAGGTTGCCGGGCGAGGTGGTGACCAGTGCGTTGGTTGGTGAAAAGAATGCTTGGTTGTCGTATCCATCGAGTAGATAACGGCCATAGAGGCTGTGTTTTTGATTGATGATCGCGTCGATACGCGTGACGAAGAGGTTTTCCGATAGCTGCTGAGGAACTGCATAGTGCACAAGACCACTTCCGCCGGCTGCGGTGTCCGCGGAGACGCAGTAGTTTGCGGCGGAACAGTGTGCCGCGCTGGGAAGATATGCGTCCAGTGCGAGCGCCTGGGCGTTGGGATTCCAGGTAACGCCTGTCGTACCGGTGTAATTGTTGTTGACCAGGGCAATTCCGGTTACCGGGTCCACGAGTTGACTCTTGGCGATGGGGTCCGTTATCGAGAAATTGCCGGCCAGGTTATCAGCCGTGGGCACATATGCCGAGCTTGAGGACTGAATCTGTTTGCTGATGTAACGCTGATAGCCCACGAAGCCAAAGAGCCTGTTGCGAATGATTCTTCCGCCAAAGGTGCCACCAAACTGATCCATGTGCAACTGGTCCGGACTGGCAGAGAAGAAGTTAATTGCGTCGAGGTAGTTGTTGCGGATGAACTCAAACGCGTCTCCATGCCACTGGTTTGTTCCAGAGCGCGTAACCACGTTAACAAAGCCGCCGGGATGCAAGCCGCTCTGAGCGCCCAGGGCCGCGGATTCCACGCTGAATTCGGCTACCGCGTCGGGGAAAGGAAAGGGCAGATTGACGTTGGTCATGTAATCGTTGTGATCGGCGCCATCCAACCGGTAGTCGGTGGCATTCCCCTGCCCACCGCCGATGGAGATCACAGCCGAGCTGTAGAAGGTCTTGCTTCCCGATTCGTCGTTGTTCTCATTGGCGTTGACCGCACCGCCGGCCAGGGTGATGAGCTGAGTCATCTGGCGCCCCAGGCTATTGAGAGGCATCTCGGTGACGGTAGCCTGATCGATGGTCTGCTTGAGGGAGCTGTCCTCGGTCTGCAATGCGAGACCGGTTGCCTGGACCTCGACCGTCTGATTCGCACCACCAATTTTTAGAGCCGGGTTAATGGCAATGCTGCTGCCGACATCGAGAACGATATTCGATTGGCGGTAGCGCTCAAAGCCGTTGGCCGTCGCTTCCACGGTATATGTGCCGATGGCAATGTTCGGGAAGCTGTACAGGCCGCTCTTGTCCGTGACTGTCGTGTGTTTTACCTGGGTGGCGATGTTGGTGGCCGTGACCGTCGCATCTTGAATTACGGCGCCCGTGGTATCGGTCACGACCCCCTGGATACTCGCAGTTCCTGCGGTCTGGGAGTTGACACTTGTGGCGAAGAGAAAAAGCAAAGCACAGAAGGAGAGGGTAAGCCAGTGGTGAAACATCCCCTGTGCTTTGAAGCATGTGTGTCGCATTGAAGCCTCCAAAAGGTTGTAGGTTTTGAACCGAAACGGGCCAATGCTCGAATCGTTGGCATTTGGTATCTGGTCATCGAGTGTCGGGCCCAAAATGTTTCATACCGAGATTGGCAGTCGTAACCGCTGCAGTGAAGGTATAAGGAGGTCGGACCACTGTTGTCAAGCTTTATTTGATGGCGGGTATGGATATTCTGTCAAAGTATTTATAATCAGTTATTTAATATAATTTACACGACAAAGGTGGTCAGACCTTGAGAGATGACTTTATCTAGACATGGAGCTTCTGCCTTTCACACAGCGATAGACTTGTTCTGGACAGTTCATATTGTCAGCGGAAGCGGCAACTCACCTTGCAGCTTGTGAGTGTGCCGGTTGACGCAGAGAGAGCTTTCTATGAATCGAGTTATTCGTCGTCTTTTTATACAGTTACTGCCGGTTTATTTGCTTGTGGCCGCGCTGGTCACGCTGGGCCATGCGGCGCCGGTGCTGATGATTTCCATCGATGGATTGAAGCCTGAATACATCACGCAAGCGGATGCGCATGGCATGAAAGTGCCGTATCTCCGCACCCTAATTCGCGACGGAGCCTATGCCGAGGGCGTGGTGGGAATTTGGCCCACCGTAACCTACCCCAGCCACACAACGCTGATCACCGGCGTTTGGCCGGCCGAGCATGGCATCTACAACAATCTCGAATTCGATCCGCTGCAGCACTATTCCAGCGCATGGAATTGGTATGCGCCGCTGATTCGCGTGCCCACACTTTGGACGGCAGCGCATAAGGCAGGCCTGCGCACTGCGAGCGTTGGATGGCCGGTGAGCGTGGGCGCAGCGGATGTGGATTACCTGATTCCGGAGTACTGGCGCAGCGCAGATCCTTCGGGCGGGTCGGGCACGCTGAATCCGCAAGACCGGCTGCTGATCGCCGGGCTATCGCGTCCGGCCACGCTGTTCGAGCAGTTGCGTCCCACGGCGGGCGAATACATGATGGGCAACGATACCAGCATCAGTGGCGACGAGGTCAAGACGCGTTACACCATTGAGATTCTGCGCAAGATGAAGCCCGTGTTTATGACGCTGCATCTCAGTTCGCTCGATGAAACGCAGCATGAGCACGGCCCATTCAGCGCGGAGGCGGACGCCGATCTGGAAGCGCTGGACGGGATGATGGCACGGCTGGCGAAGGCTGCTGTTGCGGCCGATCCCTACACCGTGGTGGTGCTGGTCTCCGACCATGGATTCATGAATATCACACACTGGGTCAACCTCTATATTCCATTTCTGCAGGCGGGGCTGATCGAAGCCACAATCAATCCGGCAACCAAGGCTCCTGTTATCGGATCGTGGAAGGCCGAGCCGTGGCTGGCCGGCGGCATGGCGGCTGTTATGTTGCATGACGCGAGCGATCAAGCGACCGATCAGCAGGTGAAGGCGATGCTCGATAAACTGGCCGCAGACCCGGCCAGCGGCATTGCACAGATTCTGGATCGCGATGCCATAAAGCGGCGGGGAGCCTTTCCTGACGCGGCTTTTCTCGTCGTCCTCCAGCCGGGCTACTATACGGGATCGGGCATCAACGGCAATCTGGTCACGGAGATTCCGACTACCAAAGGGTCGCACGGATTCTCGCCGGAGTACCCGGAGATGCGCTCGTCGTTCTTCGCCGTGGGAGCGGGGATTGCGCGTCATCGCGACCTGGGCTTAGTGGATATGCGGCAGATTGCGCCCACAGTGGCGAAGATTTTGAAGGTGCAAATGCCTACTGCCAAAGCCACTCCGCTGCACGTAGAGAAGTGAGGGCTGGGGGCCCCGGCGAGGAAACAGGGAATAGCATTGACAGGCTCTAGCGGGTACTGGAAATGCAGACGTCTTCAACGTCGCTTGATTCCGGATTGACGAAATACCGGCGCTGGAAATACAAAGCCAGGTTCACGAGCGCGATCATCACAGGGACCTCGACCAGAGGCCCGATCACAGCCGCGAAGGCTGCGCCCGAGTTGATGCCGAAGACAGATACTGCAACCGCAATCGCCAGTTCAAAGTTGTTCGAGGCGGCTGTGAATGCGAGCGTCGTGGTCTTCGAATAATCGGCCCCCAACTTCCGCCCCATGTAGAAGGACACCAGAAACATGACGACGAAGTAGATCAGCAGCGGAACTGCGATCCTTAGCACGTCCAGCGGCAGACGCACAATGTAGCTGCCCTTCAGAGAAAACATCACCACGATAGTGAACAGCAGCGCCAGCAGCGTGAGCGGGCTTACGCGCGGGATGAAGCTCCCGTCGTACCACTCGCGCCCTTTGGCGCGAACCAGCACAGTGCGCGTCAGAAATCCGGCGAGGAATGGAATGCCAAGATAGATGAACACGCTACGGGCAATCTCGCCGATAGAGATGTTCACAACCGCGCCATGCAATCCGAACCAGCTTGGCAGAACCGTGATGAACACCCACGCATAGACGGAATAGAAGAAGACCTGGAAGAGCGAATTGAAGGCCACCAGTCCCGCGGCGTACTGGGTGTCTCCCTTCGCCAATTCGTTCCACACAATCACCATGGCGATGCAGCGCGCGAGGCCAATCATGATGAGACCCGCCATGTACTCGGGGTAGTTCCGCAGGAATACAATCGCAAGCAGGAACATCAGGACCGGACCGATCAGCCAGTTTTGCAGCAGAGAAAGCCCCAGCACGCGCTTGTTCCGAAAGACTTCGTGCAGTTCCTCAAAGCGTACCCGGGTGAATGGGGGATACATCATGAGTATCAGGCCCGCAGCGATTGGAATCGAAGTCGTGCCGACGCTGAAGCGGTTGAGAAACGGCACCACTCGAGGGGCCAGCCAGCCCAGTGCGACGCCGGTCGCCATTGCCGCGAAAATCCACGCGGTTAGATAGCGGTCAAGAAACGATAGACGACTCTTTTTCAACTGCATGTCTCCTCAGGCTCTGCTACGAGCAGCCAATGTTCTCGACTTCGCGCTTGATGGCGAGTTGGTCAAGGGTGGAGAACGGCAAAGACAAAAACAACCCTATCCTCCGGTCGAGCACCGTGAAGGCGTCGCGAAAGGCTCGTGCGATCTCTTCAGGCGTGCCCTTTATGGCGGCAGGGTCGGGAATTCCCCAATGGGCGGTCATGGGCTGCCCCGGCCAAAACGGGCAAACTTCGTTTGCCGCGTTGTCACACACCGTGAAGACAAAATCCATCTTCGGGGCGTCAGGCGCCGCAAACTCGTTCCACGACTTGCTGCGCAGCCCGAGCGTCGACATCCCGGCAGATTCGATCTGCGTGAGCGCTTCCAGCCGCGGCTGGCCTGAAGGATGGCTGCCGGCGCTGTAGGCTGCAAAGCGGCCCATACCTTTCTGGTTGAGGATAGCCTCGGCCATGATCGACCGCGCCGAATTGCCAGTGCATAAGAATAGAACGTTGTAATGATCGGGCATCGACTTAGTCCTTCGCTCCGACGGTGACTGGTGTGCAGCAGCCCGGCGCGCTGCAAGACGCCATAGGCTTCTCGGCGCGGATGAAGGCGCTCATGAATTTCCCGTTGACCTGCGGCGCGATGGCGTCAACATCAACGCCGGCTTCGGTAAGGAATTGGCGCGCGGCTTCAATGTCATAAACGCGAGTCGGTTCGATGGAAACGCAGCAGAATCCGGCTTTCGCCAGCTTCGCAATATAGTCGGTTTCTTCGAGCGCTCCGGCGATGCAGCCCACCCAGAGGAGCATGTTGCCGCGCACTTCGTCCGGCACGCTGCCGCGGACCACCACATCGGAAACCGCAAAACGTCCGCCCGGCTTGAGTACGCGAGACGCCTCGCTCAACACGCGGTCCTTGTCGGCCGAGAGATTGATGACGCAGTTCGAAATGATGACGTCCACCGAGTTGTCGGGGAGCGGAATTTTCTCGATTTCGCCCTTCAGGAACTCGACATTTATGGCGCCAGCGTGGCGCTGATTTTCGCGGGCCAGAGCGAGCATATCGTCGGTCATGTCGAGACCGTAAGCCTTGCCGGTTGGTCCAACGCGCTGCGCGGAGAGCAGCACGTCGATTCCACCACCGGACCCGAGGTCAAGCACCGTCTCTCCGGCGCGGAGTTCGATGAGGGCGGTCGGGTTTCCGCAGCCGAGCGAGGCCAGCACGGCTTTTTCAGGAATCAGGCCTTTCTCATTCGCGCTATAAAGATTTGTTGTGATCGGATCGCAGCAACGAAGGCCGGGGTCGCAACACGCTTGCAGACTTCCAGACTCCGCCACAGAACGGGCCGCGCTTCCGTACTTTTCCCTTACCTGATCCTGCACGCTGGGGTTCGATTCCATTTCTTGCATCTCCTTGTATACGCTAAGGCGAATATATCCACCTTTGAATATATCTGTCAAGGCGTATATTATGAAATTGTGAATGGTTCCTCGAAAACCTACGACCTGGCCCTGCTGTTCGCAGCGCTCTCCGATCGCACGCGCCTCAGACTGCTGAACCTGATGGACGGACGCGAAGTCTGCGTCTGCTATTTCGTTGAGATTCTGGGACAGAGCCAGCCGAAGATTTCACGGCACCTTGCGTATCTGCGACGGGCGGGCGTGGTAGCAGCGCGGCGCGAAGGCAAATGGATGCATTATCGGATTGTTGCGCCTTCAAACATTGGTGCAGCCCGGATCCTGCGCGAGACAATCGCGGCTGTGAGGGAGGAGAAAGCGATGCAGACGGACTTGGCGCGTCTCGACAAGGCCTGCTGTGCTCCGCGGAGAATCGCTGCGATCGAAGGTGCGCCGCTTCCGATTCTGGTTGGTTGACTGCCAACTCGGAAATTAATGGCAAGCGTTTTCGCTTGATGTGAAATGGCTTTGTTCGTCGCTAAAATGCTGCGGGGTGAAAGATCGAGAGCCGCAACATGTGCGATTCCATTACTATCATCGCGGGAGTATCTGCAGCCGCGAGCGCAGAGATACGCAGTTCGCGGCTTTACATCAGCATAGGCGGCGCTTTGTCGAGAAATTTCTGTATCAAAACCTGGAACCGGGCTTCTACCTGTGGATCGTCATACAGGAATTCGAGTCCCACACCCTTCCCTGGCCTGAAATTCCTGACGCGCGCCCGAATTCGATATTCATAATTTTTCAATATTAGAAGAACGTCCACCTCTGATAGGATTTCCAGTTTCAACGCGAATTTTGTCATGACGTAACATCCTGTTTGGCTGATATCTCGAATCGTTCCGCGAAACAGGAATCCGGCCTCAAAAGCATAGATTTCGGCGAAACCATCGCACGCGAATCGGCGGCTCAGTCTGCGGTCAGCGCCACTGGAGCTTTCGCTTGCATTGATTTCGCCGATAACTTGGACGGTCACAATCGCAGCCTTTCTAATTGCGTAAACCTAGACCCCAAACACTCCGAGACATCTTCTATCGGCATTCTCCCCGCTCTGCTTCAATCTGACGATTCCCCGCGGCATGGAAACTGAGTTATGGGCCTCAATTCTAAGACTTGGCAATCACAACCGCAGATCGTCAACGATTGGATTCTTAGCTGTTGCAAACAAGGAGTCAAGCGTTCCGTCTGGGGTGGGAGCGTTTGCAGGGGACAGACTCGCTGAGGACGCTGCTGCTATACTGCACCGTACCCTGAACTCAGAGTGGGGGTTCCGGTGCAATTGGGGCATGAAGAAGGGTAGTTGATTTCCAATGCCCTCGGCGAGGGTTCGGGCTCCCTACTGTTCGCCGGCGGGAATGATGGATTCAACCTACGCTGCCGATAAGAACTTGCAGGCGCCACATGACGCAGAACCAGTTGGATTGGATATACCAGGTGAAGAGACTGACGCTTGTGGTTGTCATTCTTCTCGGAATGTTCTCGGCTGGTTGGGCGGCAGAGCCTGCGCCTCTGACGAACCTGCACGCCATCATCGCCATCACCAACGCCGAAGCCAGCCAAGCGCGGCCCGTTGCCTTTGAAGCGACGGTTGTTTACTTCCGCGGCTATGAAAGTGATCTGTACGTGCAAGATGGCAACGACACAATCTTTGTACTCGTTTCCCCGAATCCCAGGTTTGTTGCAGGCGATCGCGTGCTGGTGAAGGGAATGATGCAGCCGAGTTTCCGCCCTATCGTGGTTGGAGCCAATGTGACCTTGCTCCACCATGGTGTCGCGCCAAAGCCCGTGCCAGCCACCTTCGAAGAGTTGCTTAGCGCCCAATTCGACTGCCGGCTCGTTACCGTGCGCGCCATCGTCAGAGCAGCGGACCTGGTTGTGAGCAGCTCAGTGCCGCCTGTACCGAGCACTCGTCTCCAACTGCTTACCAAGGGAGGCCGCTTCCAAGCGTACCTGGACAGCGACGATGAAAACGCCGTCAAAAATCTGCTCGACGCCGAAGTGGAAATCACCGGCGCTGACTCGGGAATATTCGACGACAAGATGCAGCAGACCGGGGTGGCGCTTTACGTTTCCTCACTGGCGGAGATAAAAATTATCAAGCGCGCCGACGCCAGCCCGTGGTCCCTCCCGATTACACCGATGGATCGAATTCTTCCCGGCTTTCACGTGAACGATCTTACGTCGAGGGTCCGGGTGCATGGAGTTATCACCTATTACCAGCCCGATTCAGCCATAGTGCTGCAGGACGGCTCGAAGAGCTTGTGGATTGAAACCCATACCCGCGAACCATTGCAGATCGGCGATGAAGCGGACGCAGCCGGTTTTCCCGATGCTCGCAATCGTCACTTGACCTTGACCGACGGCGAAGTCCGGGACAAGCACATCTTCCAGCCGATCACGCCGGTATTGGCGACCTGGCAGGAACTCGGCCACCGGAGCTACAGCAGGCCGCTAGGTCACCAGAACGATCTGGTCTCGATTGAAGGCAAGGTGGTTACCTGGGTGAGGGAGGCAATCCAGGACGAGTATGTTCTGGACTCGGATGGCCAACTGTTTACCGCTATCTACCACCACCCACCTGCCCCCGGCGTGCTTCCGCCGATGAAGCAGATTCCGTTGGGTTCGAGAATCCGCGTGACCGGCATTTGCACGAATGAGTCCTCCGACCAGATTGTCCCGAGCGAAGAGACGCCCTTCAATATTCTTTTGCGTTCCTTCGACGACGTTACGGTCATCGAAGGACCTCCGATTCTGAGCATTCGCAACCTCCTCTTCGTCGTGGGCTTGTTGTTACTGGTGGTGATTGGGGCGGGCGTGAGAGCCTGGACCCTGGAGCGCAAGGTGCGCCGCCATAACGTCACATTGGCCGCCCTGGAGCGGCGGCGCAGCCGCATCCTTGAAGACATCAACGGCTCGCGGCCCCTGGCTGAGATCGTCGAGGAGATTGCAGAACTGGTCTCCTCGACGTTGGATGGCGCACCGTGCTGGTGCCAGATAGCCAATGGAGCGCGGCTGGGAAACTGTCCGGCGAAGCTCACAGATCTGCGCATCATCCAAGCTGAGGTTCCTGCCCGCTCTGGGCCGCCGCTGGGTACGCTCTTCACGGCGCTCGACCCGCTCAGCGAGCCCAGCGACAACGAAACGGAAGCCCTTTCCATGGGGACTGGTTTGGCCACGCTGGCCATCGAAACCCGGAAGCTCTACTCAGACCTCTTGCGCCGCTCGGAATTTGACCTGTTGACCGACATTCACAACCGCTTCTCGCTAGAGAAACGCCTGGACACGCAAATTGATCTGGCGCGCCAGAATGCAGGCATCTTCGGGTTGATCTACATCGACATTGATGAATTCAAACAGGTGAACGACCAGTACGGTCATCACATTGGCGATCTCTTTTTGCAGGAGGCGACTCGGCGGATGAAACTGCAGCTTCGTTCCCACGACCTGCTGGCGCGTCTGGGCGGCGATGAATTTGCCGTGCTGCTGCCGGTGGTGCACAACCGCGCCGATGTGGAAGAGATCTCGCAGCGCCTTGAACACTGCTTCGAGGCTCCGCTGACCCTCGAAGGAAATACATTGAAAGGCTCGGCCAGCTTCGGCATCGCCGTTTACCCGGAGGATGCCGCTACAAAAGACAAGCTGCTGCGTGTCGCAGACGCCGCAATGTACACAGCCAAGGCCCTCAATAAGCGATTTGCGAGTTCCGCGGACCGACGCCCGGAGCCCCTCCAAGACAGATAGGATTTGAGCGCGGCTTTGCTACGCAGGTTGGTTTCCGAAAAACTTTGGGTGGCTGGTGGCACGGTCAAAAGCGTGCCCTTTCAGAACTGTGCGCCGGCTGGCTTACGCGCTGGTGGGGACGCGCATGGCGTCGATGGCGGTGGTGAGGTCTTTGGCGAGGGTCTGCTGGGCGGGCTCGGATAGTTTGGCGTCCTGGCTGGTGAGGTAGAAGACGTCAATGGCGGTTTCGCCCTCAGTGTCGATGAGCGCCACCTTGATATTGCAGTCGTGAGTGCTTAGGGTGAGGGCTATTCGGCGCAACAGGCCGGGCAGGTCCTGGGCTACTACTTGAAGAATGGTGGAGTGGGAGGATGATTCGGAGTCGAAGAGGATGCGCGTGGTCACTTCAACTTTGATGTTGGCGGGGTGGTTCATGTGGCTGCGGGCTTCAAGCATTGCTTCGACAGGAACCGTGCTGGCGACCACGTCGTGGAGATAGGCGAGAAAGCGCTCCCGCTCACTGGGGTTCAGCTCGATAGTGCGGAAGACGTCGCTGAACTGGAAGCTATCGACGACCACTCCGGCGTCGTTGGAAAAAGCGCCGGCCTTTACGATGTTCATGCCCCAGGCAGCCAGGGCTCCTGCTACGTCGGCGAAGAGGCGGCCACGGTCGCGAGTGATGACGGTGAGGTCGAAGAGCTGGCGATGAGGGCGTAAGTCGAGCTGGACGGAGTCGGCGTCGAGGTTTGCGGCTAACTGGAAGTGGTCGCGGATTTGCTCTGGGAGGCGGGTTTGCAGATAGCGTTGCGGGAGGCCTTCAAGGAATTGGCGGAGAGCATCATGTTGAGTGGCATGAACCATGGAGCGTAGGCGATTGAGGAGCGTGGGGTCGAGGCTGGCGTGGTAGCGGACCTCGTCCACTGAGCGGTCCATGCTGTTAGCTGTGGAGATGTGAAGCTGCCAGAGGTTCTCGGCTTTCCATGGGGTGAGCGCGTCGGGGCTGACGGCCTTGATGTCGGCGTAGGTGAGCAGGGTGAGCATTTTGAGCATCTGCGGGCTGCCGATTTTCTCAGCAAAGCCGCGCACGTTTTCCGGATCGAAGATGTCGCGGCGCAAGGCGTTGGACATTTCCAGGTGCAACCGGATGAGCTGGAGGACGGTATCGCGCTCTTCGGCGTCGAACTCGAGTCGAGCGAGAAAAGCGTCGGCCAACTCGACGCTCTGAATGGTGTGTTCGCCGGTGCGGCGGGCCTTGCCGGTGTCGTGGAGGAGCAGGGCGAGCAGGAAAAGATCGAGGCGATCGATTTCAGGAAGCAGTTGGGCGAGGCGCTGCTCGTAATCGTGGACGGGCTGGCGGAGGAGGTGGACGTTGTCAATGACCAGGAAGGTGTGCTCGTCAACGGTGTAGCGGTGGTAGCTGTCGCGGATAACCAGGGCGTCGATGCCGTGAAATTCGGGGATAAGCATCTCAAGTACGCCGAGGGCATGCATGGTGCGGAGTGCCTGAGCGGCGTGGGGGCCGAGGAGGACTTCGCGCAGTGAATTCCAGAGATAAGGGCCTTCGGGGATATGGATGGCGAGGGCGGGCAGCGCGTCGGTGATGCGGTCTTCGGCGCCTTGAGAAAGAGTGTAGCCGTGAGTGGCCATGAGCGCGAAGATGCGCAGGATGGCGCCGGTGTCACTGAATTGCGCGCCGGGCTGGATATCGATGCGGCCCTGGTCGAGGATGAAATCGGTTCCGGCAATGGTGGTGCGCCGGCGGCGGAACTGGCGGTAAAAGCTGACCGGGGCGGGCAGGTGTTCCATGAGCAGGGCTGCGCGGCGATAGATGACGCGGGCGTGGCGATAGTAAGTGCGCATCCAATAAGCGGGATCCGCGGTGCCGCGAGTTTCAAGGCCGATGCTGTTGGCTGCGGCTTCGTCCTGGGATTCCAGTCGAGGGTATTGTCGTCGCGGCCGTGGCGGAAATGGAGAAAACATCGGACGGCGGCGAGGAAGTCAAAGGCGGCCTCGGCATCCCCGCGCGCGCTGTGGAAGACGCTGCCACGATGGCGCGGCCACTCCTTGGTCTCCTTGAGGTGGAAGAGGAGGGCGAACCAGACGGCGAGGTTGTAGTCGCGCAGTCCACCCGGGCAGTCCTTGATGTTGGGCTCCAGGTGAAAGATGGTGTTGCCGAATTTGGAGTGGCGGACACGGGCGATCTCGCCCAGCTTTTGCGTGATGTTGTTCCACTCGCTCAGGAAGAGGTCGGGCACAACGGTCTGGTGGAGCTGCTGGTAGAGGGGGAAATGGCCGGCGAGGAAGCGGCGGTCAAGGGTGGCCAGGGTGAATTCGAGGTTGTTGGGATCGAAGCGGCCGGCCTCCTTGAGGGTTCGGGAAGCAGGACTGGCGCGCAAACCGACATCCCACATGCCCTGGATGATGGAGCGGGTGACATCCCTGTACAGCGCCTCGGCCTTTTCGTCGGCATAGACGAAGAGGACGTCGACGTCAGAGAAGGGAAAGAGATCTTTGCGGCCGTAGCCGCCCAGTGCGACCAGGGAGACGGTCTTTGTGGGCTGGGAAGTAAAGGCGCGGCGCCACAACTCAATCAGGATGCGGTCTACGACAGCCGCACGGCGACGAACGGCAGCCGTGCCGTCGCCTGTGCGCTCGCAGGTTTGGCGCACAAGTGCCATCTCCCGCTTATACTGCTCCCGAAGATCGTCAACCGCTAAAGCGACTGGATTCATAGTTGGTTGTGTGTGACTCGCCGCAGCAAGAAGGAATTCCTACCAGAATAAGCGAAATTGGCGGAAAAGGGGTAATTAGGTGTGAATGGTCCCGAAAAGCGGGACGGAGGGCCGGCCGTACGGCAGGGAATAGGGAGCAGGGAATAGGGAAGCGAAAAACCCGGAGGTGGTGGTAGCAGTTCATTTTTCCATTGTGCGCACCGCGAGGGAAATCATTTGCAAACCCCTGTGACGGGGCCAAGCGCATTCGGCTTGAGGCGCGTGGCTTCCGAGATCCCGAGATCGAAACATGTGGCATCCGCGTGCCACTCGGGCGCCACGCGAACACAGTCTTCAATACGCTTGCGATAGGGCCTTCGTGTAGCTGTCGTTCAAAACGTTATCCAATTCATTGAGTTCCCTGGCCGTCAATTTCGCTGATAGGATCGCCCGTTTCCCACTCTCGAATTCAGCATCGGAAATCTTGCCCTCCACCTGCATTTGCTCGAGGAGGACATTCATCTCGTGGCGTTCCACAAAATAGCGTTCCTGAAATGAAATCAACAGCTTCTGCACGTCGTAGAGCTGAGAGTATCCCTTCACCTCGTCGTAATCCATGTAGGCGATTGCCCCGGTAGACGATGCGGCCTTCCATGCGGAGTCGCGGAGAAGAACGCTTGTCCATGTGAAGCCCCCAATGGGCTTTTGTGTACGGCCATGCTGCGCGTCCTCTGCCTGGCTGAGAATTTCATCAAGACGCTTTTCTTCCGCTGGCAGCGCGTTGAGTTGCCGTAGAGCATCCCCTTGGTTGGCGCGAATTTCCTGAAAGATATTCTCCCTTGCGTCTCGCGCTAGATGCCGGTGATGTAACCACTCTACCGAGCCCTCCAGACCAAGCGCGATCAGCAGGCCAATGGTGATGGCCAGCAGATGCACCATGAATTCCTTGACGGAGTGGATAGGGGCATGAGGAGGATGAACGTCCATAAGCGTACTCCTTCCGGGTTTCGCCGGGGCCTGGCGGCTGAATTCGCCCGCGACAGGGATTGTAATTGGGTCCGCGCCGGAACTGAAAGCCATAAGTTGCTACGGACACCAACTGAGAGGCCTGTTAGTCGTCCAGCTTTCCGGTGCGTTTTTTCGTGATCCACCACCAGGCAAAACCGGCCACGGCGAGGCCGCCGACGATGGCCAACAGGGCCAGGCCGTGGTGCTGCACGACCTCGACAGCGCCGGGGCCCAGCTTGAGTACCAGCAGGGAGAGCACCAGCCAGCGGAAGAGCCTTCCGCAGAAGACAGACAGCATGAAGGGCAGAACGCGCATCTCGAAGACGCCGGCGGCAAAGACGCAGGCCTTCCATGGAGTGGGCGGAGGCAGCATGGAGGGAATCATCATGGCCAGAAATTCCTGGCGCTCGAAGCGTGCCCTCATGCGCTCGTAGCGCTCGCGGTTGATGCGCTTGAGCAGGAAGAGTTCGCCGCCAGCCCGGCCAAGGCCATAGGGCAAAAGGCCGCCGACGGCTGAGCCCAACGCGGCCAGCAGGCAATAGAGCCAGAAGTGGTTCTTGTCATTCCAGATGTAGACGGCAAGGATGGCGTCCATGGGAACGGGGATTGTGGACGAATCGAGCAGCGCGACGGCGCCGACTCCCCAGATGCCGAACTTGGCCAGAAAAAGAGCGATAAGTTTCCATTTGGCCATCAAAAGAACAAAAAGCTTCTTCAAACAGGTTCCCTTTCCGCCTGCTCATCCGTCTTAGTATCAAGAACCATTGTACGGGGCGGGGCGATAGGCAGGGGTTAAACGGGGATGAGAGAATAGATAGGAAGGACTCGAAACGGAGCGGTGTGGGCGTGTGCCCAGGGTGCTCCTCAAGAACGAATGCCCACCGATAGAGCATCAACCGATGTGAACGAGCCCAGCGGGCCTGCGGAAACCAATTCCACGGGAACCGGCCTTGCCCCGGAGACCCCAGGCGAGGGCGGGGAGCGGCGCGGGTCTGCCTCCGAGTCTCCCGTGGTTCGCGGTTCGCGCTGGGTAGACTACGACACCCACGAACTGCTGGAAATGATAGGCGACCTCGAGGATGAGCGGCGCATGGCCAGGCTGCGCGAAGGCTTCTGGCTGGCCATCCTCTTTCACCTGGCGTTGCTTTCCGCGCTGACATGGATTCCAAAATACATCTTCAAAGTGCCGATGATAGTTGACCAAAACAAGCTCAACCAGCACAAGGATTTTACTTATCTCGATACCCCGTTCACGCTACCGCCCAAGCCTATCGTCAAGCCGCTTCCTATGCAGCACCCGCTGATCGACAGACAGACGATGGAGGAGATGAAGAAGGCGGCTCCGCCTGCGCCCGCCCCAGCGCCGGCACCCGCCGCGCAGGCCCCGCCACCGCCGCCGCCTCCCAGCCAGCAGTCGCAGCTTGAGGCGCCGCATCCGGCGGCAGTGCCCGCACGGCCCAACTTTGCCATGGGTTCGCAGAATCCTGCCGACCAGTTGCGCGACGCCATGAAGGGCGCGGCGCGGAATCCTGGCTCGGGATTGAGCAATATACCCTCCGGGGGCGGGCTGAGGATGCATCCGGGCGCGGGCTCGGGCGGCGTGGAAGTCCTCTCTGACACGCAGGGCGTGGACTTTAACAGTTGGCTGTCGCGCTGGCATTGGGAGACGGAACGGACCTGGGATCCGTTGATTCCCGACGAGGTCAATCCGCCGATTTACAAGTCGGGCATGGTGGCGGTCAGGTTCAAGGTTTTGCCCAACGGGCGATTGATGGACGGCAGCCTTGTGCTTGAGGGCCGCTCGGGCGATGTGGCGCTGGACCGCGCGGCATGGGGCGCGCTGACCGGCTCGAATTACCCGCCGCTGCCGAGGGATTTCCACGGGCCATACCTCGAACTGCGGGCTTATTTTCTCTATAACATGCAGCCGCCCAAGTAGAATGGCGCGCCAAAGCTCGTGAGCAAACTGGGATGCGTTCTACTGTAGCGCCTGTTTGTTAGTCAGGGCATTAGATTCTCCTCGCGTAAACTGTTGTCATGGCGTCTACCGACAGCGCGAGTCAGCAGAAGGAGATTGGCCGCATAGCTCTCAGAGAGCGTTGGAGCGCGCGTCTTCGCGAGCGTGAGGAGCAGGTTTTTCTCCTTCTTTCGCTGCTGATTGGAGCGCTGACCGGGCTGGCGGTCGTGGCCTTCATTGTGCTGACGGAGCGGCTGGGAATGCGGCTCTATCCGGTAGGCAGCGCGGCGTGGAGGCGGGTTCTGATACCGGTGGCTGGATCCCTGGCCATGGGTTTCCTGTTGTTTCGATATTTTCCCAACGCGCGTGGCAGCGGCGTGCCGCAGACCAAGGCCGCGCTATTTGCGCGGGATGGATTCATCTCGCTGCGGACTGTTCTGGGAAAATTTTTCTGCACAGCTACGACGCTCGCCAGCGGAATTCCGTTGGGCCGCGAGGGTCCGTCGGTGCAGGTTGGCGCGGGAATCGGCTCGGTGCTCGGGCGCTGGCTCGGATTGAGTCCGGAAAAGGTAAAAGCGCTGATACCAGTGGGCGCGGCGGCAGCTATTGCCGCGGCATTCAACACGCCCATGGCGGCGGTGCTGTTTGCTCTGGAAGAGGTGATGGGCGACCTGAATGCGCCTGTGCTGGGGTCGGTGGTGCTGGCCTCGGCTACCTCGTGGGCGATGTTGCGGTTGCTACTGGGCAATAACCCGCTCTTTCAAGTGCCGCAGTATGAGCTGGTCCATCCGTTGGAGTTGGGCATTTACGCGTTGCTGGGCATTGCCGGCGGTTTTCTTTCCGTGGCTTTCACCAAGATGCTGCTGGTAATGCGCAAGTTCTTTTTGCGTATGCCTCGGAAGACGCAATGGTGGCATCCGGTGGTGGGCGGCGTAACGGTAGGCCTGATGGGCTGGTTTGTGCCCCAGGTGCTGGGTGTGGGATACACGTACGTCGGCAGCGCTCTGAACGGATCGATGGCGCTCAGGCTGCTGCTGTTGCTGGTGGTGCTCAAACTGATTGGCGTCACGGTGAGTTACGCCTCCGGAAATGCGGGCGGAATCTTCGGGCCGGCGCTGTTTCTGGGCGCCATGCTGGGAGGCGCCATCGGGACGGTGGCTCATCACCTGTTGCCGGGGTACACGGCTTCGCCGGGCGCGTATGCGCTGGTGGGCATGGGCGCGCTGTTTGCCGGGATTGTGCGCGCTCCCATGACATCGGTGCTGATGATCTTTGAGATGACGCGAGATTACGCCGTTATTGTGCCCTTGATGATTGCCAACCTGACCAGCCTGTTCATTTCGCGGCGCTTTCAGAAGCAACCGATTTATGAGGCATTGGCGCATCAGGACGGGATCCATCTGCCAACCCCCGGCACGCTTTACCAAACCAGCGGGCGCACCGTGGCCCAGGTGATGCGAGCGCCACTGCTGACGCTCCCAGCCGGGACGCGGGTGAAGGATGCGGCGGAAGAGACTCGCCCCGGACAGACGCGTATCTGGCCCGTGATGGAGAAGGATTACTTTCTGGGCATGCTGAGCAGGGAGACACTGGAATGCGCGCTTGTGGATGGAAGAAATGGAAAGCCGCTGAAAGAGATCATCGACGCGCAGCATGTTCCCCACGTTCACATGGATCACGCGCTGCACCTGGCGCTGGAGCGCATGAGCAGCTACCATCTTGATGTTTTGCCGGTGGTTAACCGGGCGGATATTCACAAGCTGGAAGGCGTCGTGACGCTTAGGGATGTGCTGGATGCGTATGGGGTGGGCGGCGCAGAGGACAGATCAGGCTTGTAAAGGCCATCTCATCGACGCCATTCAGTTAATGCAAAGCGCCCCTCAGGGGCTAAAGTCCTCAGTTCTATTGGGTATTTTGCGGCACGGCAGAAGCCGCGCCCTTTCAAAACAGTGCATCTGCTTGTTGCTGAAGTCGTGCCCTGATACAAAACCGATTTATGCAACCAGTTCTAGCGTTGTTCCAGGCCCTCTTCGATTCGGGGCAGATGCGTCTCGCTTTTTCTTCCTTGCTCCAGCGTGTTGCCATGACGCCTATCCGACCGCAGCAACAGCACGGCGAAGATAAGACCCACAACTCCGAGGCCCGCGAACATGCACTGCGTCGCAGTATAAGTTCCGGTGACGTCGCGGAGCTTGCCATTCAGAGCGGGGAAGAGCCCGAGGCCCAAATTCTGGATGGCGGTCATCAGACCGAAGGCCGTGCCCACGCGTTTCTCCTCGACCACGAGGGGAACCGAAGGCCACATCGCCGCGGGCACCAAAACAAAGGCGGCGCCAAGAGCGATCATGCTGGGTATGGGATTCCAGTGAGTGATGCCCATGATGAGGTGGGCGGGAATCAGAATGAGGGAGCCGACCACCATCACCGTGGCGCGCTTCCCGATGCGGTCTACCAGGTCGCCGGCAAAAGGCGCGAAGATCATGGATGCGAAGATCACGATGCTGGTGATGCCAGGTGCCGTCGAGAACATGTGAATGAAGTTGTCGAAGACCTGGGACAGGAACCCGCCTGTGCTCGAACTCACCAGCGGGATGCCCCACTTGTCGTGAAACATGTCTGTGGCGAGGGCTGTGAAGGGGAAGATGGCGCTATAGAAGGTGACGCAGAGAAGGACTACGAACCAGAAGGAGGACGAGAACTTTTTGATATCCGAGAAGACAATCTTGTCACCAGCGTCCGGTCTGGGAAGCGCGAGCACCTTCTCCCCGTGTTGGTCCAGGGCAATGTAAACCAGGTTGCACAGCAAGGAGAAAAGGCAGAAGCCGGCCGCAGCCCAGAGAGCGATGCGATAGCTGCCGAAATAGCGAGAGATGAGTTCCTCGGTATTGAAGCTGAAGAGGGTTCCAACCCGGCTGACGGTGAGAGCGATGCCGAAGGCCAGGGCCATCTCTTTGCCCTTGAACCAGCGGCTGATGATGGCGCTCTGCACCGCGATCAGGGATTCGGAACCAGCACCGAAGATCAGGCGTCCGGCGAAGAGTTCCCACTTGGAGTGAGCGGCGGCCACAATAATGGCGCCCAGGAGGACGAGGCTGCAGAGCAGCATGCTGGACCGGCGCGGGCCGAGCTTGTCGTAAAGCATGCCGCCGAAAAACACGACGATGACGGCGGCCACGGAGTATGCCGTGTAGAGATTTCCAATCGTGCTGCGGTCCAGATGCAACGCTTCGATGAGTGTGGGAGCGAGGGCGCCAATGCTGTCATAGGCGAAATAGCTTCCCAGCACTATCAAGCTGATGAATAGCAGGATGGTGAAGCGGTAAGGGCGCTTCGATGGATGGAAGAATCCCGATGATTCAGGCGTTGCAATATCGGAAACGGATAGACGGCGAGGCTGTTCAGGCATGGATGCGATGATCCTCGGGGCGCTTTGGCGCCGGCGATTTTAAAGTGGAATTGCGCAACATTTGAGCGTAGCAGATGGGGGCGGGAGCTGGCTCGGAGAGAAAACGAACACTGAGGGCGGGCCGGATTCTAGCTCCGGCCAAGCGAAAAACGTTCGCGGACTTCGTAACGTGCGCCGGCAGACGAGAGAAAGCTTTCGTAAAGAAGGAATTCGTGGGCGACGAACCGGGTGAAGTCCTGTAGGCGGCGGATTTTTGCTTTGAGTTCGCCCAGACCGCTCTTTTGGCCTTTGGCTCGAGCCAGAGTGATATGGGGCTGGTAAGGACGCGATTCTGGGGCGAAGCCGCAGGGCTGGGTTGCTGTGGTGACGCGTTCCTGAAGCAAGAGCAGCTCAGGCGTGAGCCGGACCCCCGCAAAGAGAATTCCAGCGCGATCGAAGCAGCCAAGCGCTTCAAGGCTGATGGAAACAGGCGGCGAATGAAGCGCGCGCAGACGCGGGACCAGGCATGTGTATTGTTCCGGGTCGGTATTGCCCAGGAACTGCAGGGTGATGTGCCAGGATTCGGGCGCTGTCCAGCGAAGCCCGTCCGCGCTGGAATGAAGACGCGACGTGGCTGCCTTTAGCTCGTCGATTACCGCTGCCGCCAGGGGTATCCCGATGAAAAGGCGCATGGCGCGATTATAGTGAGCGGATTGTTTGCTTCGACAGGTTCCAACCGCGAGAGCGCAAAAAAATGCCGGAGCCTGTTGATTCAGGCTCCGGCGGTGATGTTGGTTCTGTTGGCTGGCTTTAACTCACCACGTATTTGGGATCGGGAAGGTGGGATCCAGGAAGCTGGGGCCGTCAACGTAATGCGCCAGAAGCACGGTATTACCGTTGGTGGGATCCTTCAGCAAGAGGCCGACCACGCGCACATTGTCGCCAACCTTGATGTCCCCCATTGAGCCATAGCCGAAGCGCCACATCATGGCGGTTGGCCCAACGGCGTAAACCGTTACCGTCTGCGGTACAAGCACACCCGCAAAGCCATTGATTTGCATCTGGAAGGAGCCCGGAGGCTGGTTGGTGAGGTCGGCCACGACCGTGCCATTGAAGCCCCAGTGCCGCAACACAACGCGTTTCATGTTGGTGATTGCGTTTGTGCCAGTAACGCCACTCGAGGGTCCGCCAATCGATACGTCTTGACCAGGCAGCAGTTGGTTTGCGTTGAAGAGGAAATTCGAGAAGGAATCGCGCATGTTGTCGATGAAGAATTTTTCGTTGCCAGTCAGGGTTACGGTGGAAATATCACCGAGCGTGACGGCGGTATTGGCAGGCAGCAAGCTGCGCACATAAATGTCGAATCCCATGGGCGGCGCACCCGCCACATTCGATGTGGGCGGAGTAACGTAGGTGATCTGGCCGTCCGCATAGAAGCCATTCTGCGAGAGAATTGCTATGCCATCGGCATCGAGAGTCTGGGTGACCGGGTCGAGCTTGCCGAAGATACCCACGATACTGCTGGCGGTGAGGCTGCTCAGGCTCTCTGTGTTCTCCCACTCTGTGGATGAGGTGGTATTGATTGTGAACTGTTCGCCGTGCGGACCCGTAACCATGAAGGATTGCGGCTCGGTGGTGCCGGCTGGAAGGGTGGACACGGCTGCGATCATCCAGTCGATGTATCCGCCGGCATCGTTGACGCCTACTGTACTGATATTGAAGGTTGGCGTTACCACACCGGTGATGTTGCCGCCCGATACCTGGATGGAGTCGGCCAGATCAAAGTCCACGCGCAGGCCAACCGGCGGTCCCGTCTGAGTCACCACCAGCGGGATTTTCAAGGTTGCCGTATAGGTACATGAGGTTGTTGAGGTGCATGGGGATGGGGAGGTGGTGGAATAGGTGCCAGCCATGGTCTGGATAGTCGGCGCACCGCTGGCCGGCACGTTCAGGTAGCTGATCGTTGGTGCACCCAGGGTGATCTGAATCCCAGTGTATGTGCCAACAGCAACAGAGTTCATGTCCAACAGGGTTTGCAGGCCGTTGAACCGGGCAAAATCGACTGTGGGCGTAAGGGTGGTCAACGATAAACATTCCGACGCGTTGGTCGTGGTATTCATGGTGACGCCGCAGACGCCGGTCACGGGCACGACGAACGAGACGACGCTTGCCATGGGGGCATCAGTGCCCACCACAAAGGCCGAACCGGTTGCTGCCGGTGGAGGGGGGGTACTTGCTACGTTGCTGTTGCCGCAGCCTGTAGCGAACAAAGCGGCTGCTGTTAACGAGACGAATGCGTTGGTCAAATGCTTGCCGTGCGTCCTGAAGTTCATGTCAGATGCCTCTCTGTTTCTCCTGAAGTTGCTTTTCGTGACGAATGGTCTTGTATGGGGGAGATTGGCACAGAACGGCGATCGAGCAGAAAAACGGGCCGCGGTTCCAGTGCTGCCATTCTCTTGGCCATGTAGACACAATTCCTTGAGAAAAGTTGACCGATCCCGCAGGTTTATTTCAGATTTCCTGGGTCCACTGTTTCGGCTTTGTTACGGCGAAGGGAAACAAAAGCGTAGAGTGCCGGTCCTTCCTGGTCTTGACCGTTTCGTCCGGCCTTTCTTCGCGTTAGAATTTGCTTGGAACCATGCGCAGCCGCATTGCCAACCCGGCAAAAGGAACACCCCTGCTGAGACGCTTCCGCCGCGGCCGGCCTGACCGTGGACGCCGCCCCTCTCGCTGAGTAATCTATTTGCGATGAGTTGTGAGTTTCCCAGGTAGCTTCCGAATTCTCAAAATCGAGACCTGGGGCACCCCTATTTTTCAAAGTGCATCCGCCTGTGCGCGGACAAGAGAGGCTTCCCAAGATGAACAGTTTTAATAGCCGGGCTACGCTCAAATCCGGAAACAAGTCATATAAAATCTACCGTTTGCCGGCGCTGGACGCGCGCGGCTTCAACCTGAGCAGGCTGCCGTACAGCCTGAAGATTCTGCTTGAAAATCTGCTGCGCCGCGAAGATGGCGTGAATGTGACGGCGGGCGACATCGAATTTCTGGCGAAGTGGAATGCGAAGGCCGAGCCCAGCCGGGAGATCGCCTATATGCCGGCGCGGGTACTGATGCAGGACTTTACCGGTGTGCCGGCGGTGGTGGATCTGGGCGCGATGCGCGATGCGATTCACGCGCTGGGCGGCGATCCGGAGCGGGTCAATCCGCTGGTTCCTGCCGAGCTGGTAATCGACCACTCGGTGCAGGTGGACGAGTTTGGCACGGCGGGCGCATTCGACGCCAACACGCTGCTGGAGTTCCAAAGAAACCGCGAACGGTATGCGTTTTTGAAGTGGGGCCAGACGGCCTTCAGAAACTTCTCGGCTGTTCCGCCAGGGATGGGTATCTGCCACCAGGTGAATCTGGAGTATCTGGCGCGGGTGGTCTTTACGACCGAAGTTGGTGGCGAGTTGACGGCCTATCCCGATACGCTGGTGGGCACCGATTCGCACACGACGATGATTAACGGCCTGGGCGTGCTGGGCTGGGGCGTGGGCGGCATCGAGGCCGAGGCGGCCATGCTGGGGCAGGCGGTTTCCATGCTGGTGCCGCAGGTGGTGGGCTTCCGGCTCCTCGGCAAACTGCGCGAGGGCGCTACGGCGACTGACCTGGTTCTGACCATAACCCAGGCGCTGCGCAAGCTGGGTGTGGTGGGCAAGTTTGTGGAGTTCTACGGGCCGGGCGTGGCGGAGCTGCAGCTGGCTGATCGCGCCACCATCAGCAACATGGCTCCCGAGTACGGGGCGACTTGCGGCATCTTCCCGGTTGACGAAGAGACGCTGCGCTATTTGCGATTGACGGGACGCAGCGAGGAGCAGATTGCGCTGGTTCGGGACTACTACAAAGCGCAAGAAATGTTCCACGCCGCGGAGACGCCGGAGGCTGATTACACGCAAACTCTGGATCTGGATTTGGCGAACGTTGAACCTTGCGTTGCCGGACCCAAGCGCCCGCAGGATCGCGTGCTGTTACGAGACGTGGCTGCCTTGTTCGCGCAAGAACTTCCCAATTTGCTCTCGCCTGCGGCCAAGCTGCTGGGTACGCGCAAGGCGGCCACGTGGGAGCGGGGGGCGGTTACGGATGCAGCGGTTGCGGCCAAGACCACAATCAGCGTCGCAAATACGGTGCAGGGCCGTTTTGGCGTCGATCCGGATCGGTATCTCGATCACGGGTCAGTGGTGATTGCGGCCATTACCAGCTGCACAAACACGTCGAACCCATCGGTGATGGTGGCGGCGGGGATTCTGGCAAAAAAGGCTGTCGAAAAAGGCCTGACTGTGCCGCCGTGGGTGAAGACTTCGCTGGCGCCGGGCTCGCGGGTGGTCACTGACTACTACGCCAAGTCGGGCTTGCTGCCGTATCTCGAAAAGCTGAGGTTCAACGTTGTTGGCTACGGCTGCACTACTTGCATCGGTAATTCCGGACCGCTGCCTGGCGACGTTTCAAAGAGCATTGACGAGCATGGGCTGGTAGCGGTGAGCGTGCTCAGCGGCAACCGAAACTTTGAGGGCCGCGTAAACGTGGATGTGCGCGCAAATTATTTGATGAGTCCGCCGCTGGTGGTGGCTTACGCGCTGGCTGGGCGGATCGGTCATAACTTCGAGCAGGACGCGCTGGGTGTGGATGGGGCAGGGAAGCCGGTTTACCTGAGGGACATCTGGCCGACGCAGGCCGAGGTGGCCGAGGCCATCGAGCGCGGAGTCAGCAGCGAGGGCTTTCGCCGGGAGTACGCGACGGTCTCCAAAGGCGACGCCAACTGGCAGGGGTTGAAGTTCCCGACGGGCGACGTTTACCAGTGGGAGCCGGACTCGACTTATATTCGCCGTGCGCCGTACTTTGACGGCATTACGCAGACGCCTGTGCCGGTGACGGATATTGTGGGCGCACGTGTGCTGGCAGTGCTGGGCGACTCGGTGACAACAGATCACATTTCTCCAGCCGGCAACATCAAGGTCAACGGACCGGCAGGGCAATATCTTGCCGCCCACGGCGTGAAGCAGGCGGAGTTCAACAGCTACGGCTCGCGGCGCGGAAATCATGAAGTGATGGTGCGCGGCACATTTGCCAATGTGCGGCTGAGGAATAAACTCGCGCCTGGCACCGAGGGCGGCGTTACGCGATTGCTGCCAGAGGGCGAGCAGATGTCGATCTTCGACGCCAGCGTGAAGTACGCGAAGCGAGGCGTGCCGCTGATGATTTTGGCGGGGAAAGAATATGGCTCGGGCTCGTCGCGCGATTGGGCGGCCAAGGGGCCGAAGCTGCTGGGCGTGAGGGCTGTTATTGCCGAGAGCTACGAGCGCATTCACCGATCGAATCTTGTGGGGATGGGGATTTTGCCGTTGCAGTTCGAAACTGGGCAGAACGTTGAATCGCTGGGGCTGACTGGAGAGGAGACCTATGACCTAACCGGGCTCACAGCGCTTCTGATGAGCCGGTTTGCTTCGGGCAAGACACTCACGGTGAAGGCCACAGCCGCCAACGGCACGGTGAAACAATTCACCACCAACGTCCGCATCGATACGCCGCAGGAGATCGAGTACTTCCAGCACGGCGGCATTTTGCAATATGTTCTGCGCCAGTTGGCGGCGAAGTAACCACCAATACCGAAATCACCCGTGGTAAAGGCGCCACTCCCGGCCGGGAGTGGCGCTTTTGTGTTAGCCGTCGCGCCCGACTAATTTTGTTTTGCGGGCGCTTCAGGTTCTTTTACGGGAGGCTCCTGAACCGGTTCCCTTTCCTTTGAACCAGAAGAGCGCGCTCCCTCCTGGTGTTCGCCAATCACGTGAAGGCGGAGGAAGTTGGTAGAGCCGGATTTGGTGCGTGTGCCCGCCACGACGGCGATGACCTCGCGGGTGCGAATGTGGCCGCCCAGTCCGAGCATGGTTTCGGCCGTCTCCACCATGGCTTCGACGGTGTTGACCTTGGGGCAGCGAATGGGCACGGCTCCCCACAGCAGGTTGATGCGGTTGATGGTGGTGGAGTTGGCGCTGAAGGCATAGATGGGCGCGCCGGGATGATACTTCGAAATGTGACGGGCTGTGGAACCTGACTCGGTGAACAGTGCAATGGCGCGAAGGTTCAGGTCGCCTGCGGCGTGGGCCGCGGCCTCGCAAATAGTTTCGGCAATGGAGAGATGGCTTCCCCGTTGTTTGCGGCGCTCAGTGAACTCGCCTCCCTTGATGTGGCACTCGGCATCGATGACGATGCGCGCCATCATGGAAACGGCCTCGACCGGGTACTTGCCCACGGCCGATTCGCCTGAGAGCATGACGGCGTCGGAGCCGTCGTAAACCGCGTTGGCCACGTCGGAGACTTCGGCGCGGGTGGGGCGCGGGTTTTCGATCATCGACTCCAGCATCTGCGTAGCGGTGATGACCGGCTTGTGCAGTTCGGCGGCGCGGCGGATGATGTGCTTCTGGATGGCGGGAACCTGCTCGGGCGGCACCTCGACACCAAGGTCGCCGCGGGCCACCATGATGGCATCGGCGGCGGAGAGAATGTGGTCCAGGTGTTCGATTGCCTGAGGCTTTTCCAGCTTGGCGACGAGCCAGGTTTCAAAGCCCAGGGCAGCAACGCGGTTGCGCACCATTTGAATATCTTCTGCGGTGCGCACAAAGGAGACGGCGATTGCGTCCACGCCGTTTTTGAGCGCGAATTCAAGGTCTCCGGCGTCCTTTTCGGTGAGCGAGGGCACTCGCACAGGAATGCCAGGCAGGTTGATTCCTTTGTGTTCGCCCAGCAGGCCGCCGTTGATGATCTCGCAGATCACGTCGCCGTCTTCCACCTCCTGGACGCGCAGCTCGATAAGGCCGTCGGAGAGCAGAATGCGCGAGCCTTGCTCGACGTTTTCAGCCAGGGTCTTGAAAGTGGTGCCCACCATCGCCGCAGTGCCGGGAACCTCGCGGGGCGTAATGGTCAGCCGCTCCCCTGCTTTGAGCAGCACGGGTTGATGATCTTTCAGCCATGAGGTGCGGATCTTGGGGCCTTGCAGGTCTCCCAGGATGCACAGCGGCTTGCGCTCCTCTGAACTCACTTTGCGAATCATCTGGATCAGCGCCAGCTTTTCCTCTTGAGTGCCGTGAGAAAAGTTCAGGCGCACCACATCGACGCCCGCGCGAACCAGGTCACGGAAGACCGGCTCGGAGTTGGAAGCCGGGCCGAGCGTGGCGACAATTTTTGCTCGGCGCTGAGACGAGGCATCGGACAGGCTCAATGGTGTGAATGACATGGGTCTTGCTCCAGGAGAAGATTTGGGGGGCTAAATGCCGAATTTATTTGGGTTCGCTTCACTCTACAGAGGGGATGAGACCATACCACCCCTTCTTCTATTATGCGGCACGCGAGATGCAATGGTCGGTAAACACGGTCACAGACTTTCGGGGTCCGGTTCAGGGCTTGCCGAAAGGGAGTCTGACGCCTGCCGTTCCCTGAAAAGAACCCCGTTGAGTTCCGCGCCCAGCAGCGCGCTGAAAGAGGTGATGTATAGCCACACCAGCGTGGCGATGCCGGCGCCAAAGGAGCCGTAGAACATGGAGTAATCGGCAATGCGGGTAACATACCACCCAAAGGCAAGCGTGGCCGGAAACCAGACCAGCGTGGCGGCCACGGCGCCGGGCCCAACCCAGGACCAGTGCTCCTTGCGCCGCGTGCCGAAGTGGTAAAGAGCGCCGAGGACGCTGATGCTGGTGAGCAGCGCAACCGCCCAACGGACCATGCGCCAGAAGAACAGTACGACGTGGCGCAGTTCGTGACCGGCATTGTCGATCATCCACGTCTCAATCTGGCGGCCGAAGACCAGCACCAGCGTTGCGAGCGCGAGCGGAACCAGCACGATGGGCACCAGCAGCAGCGCCCTGGCTCGCCGCTGCCAGAATCCCCAATTGTCGCGCGGCTCACGGTAAGCGCGGCGAAACCCCTCCATCAATGACAGCATCAGGCCCAGGCTGGCAAAGACCGCGAGTACGCCGGCGGAGAAGATCAACTGCGCGGAGTGAATCCGGCGAGTTTCCAGCGCGGCCTTCAGCATGGACATGGAGTCGCCGGGCAAAAACTGTTCGAATGCCGCGCGAACCTCGCCCACCAGAGTGGTTCCTTCAGGAACCTGAGCCAACAGCGCGGTCAGAACCACAAGCGCCGGAAAGAGCGTCAGCATTCCGGAATAAGCGACGGCCTTGGCCGTGTTGAGCACGTCGTGCTCCAGCGCCAGAAAGAGGGCCTTGCGGAATTGGCGAACAAATAAGGTCATAGTCGTCATTGGCAAGAGTAGTGCATTGGGCCGCCTGCTGCGAAGAATATGTTTCGACTCGCTCCCCGAAATCAGGGGCGGAATACTGTTCACGAAACAGTAGAAACGTTCATTGCGTTGCCGGAAGATGCTGCAACAGGCTCAAGAAGCAGCCTGGAATCTGGGAGTCCCATTCGCCCCAGTCGTGGCCGCCGGGCTTGGTGTGAAACTCGTAGGAATAATGTCCCTGCCGAAGCAGCTCCGCAAATCTGCGATTGGGTTCGAGTAGGGCCTCGTGCTCGCCTGCGGTCAGATAAATATAGGGTGCCCGCGCTGGATCGGCGATACGGATGAGGACGAATGGGTCGCTCTTCAGCCGCGATTGGCTGCCATCCGGGCCGAAGATTGTGCGGAACCGCATATTCTGCTCCCAGCGGCGCAGGCTGAAACGCCGGCTCGGCACGTCAATGGCTGGGCTGATCGCTCCAGCGAAGGTGAATAACTCTGGACGGCTAAGTGCCAGCTTGACAGCCGCGAATCCGCCCATCGAGACGCCGACTATGGCGCGGTTTTCGCGGTTTCTGGCGGCGGGAAACCGGGCCTCGACGTCGGCAATGAGGTCGCGGACGAGATAGTCTTCGTACCGGTCTGCTGGCTTGAGAGTGGCGTTCATATAGTAAGAAGAATCGCCTTCGGGCATGACCAGGATTAGGCCCCCCGAAGTTCCGACAGGCGCTGCAAAGCGGGCGACATCGGAGTAGTTTGACCAGTCCCTAAAATTCCCTCCGCCGCCATGGAGGAGATAGACAACGGGCAACTTCCGGCCAGTTTCGAGCCTTGCGGGCAGATACATCCGGTAGGGCATCTGACGATTGAGAGCTACGGAGAAAAACGAAACGTTTTGGACGGCGACACCGGGAGCTAGACGGGGATGGTCGAACTCGGACAGTTGGTCAGTGTGGCATCCTGCCAGAAGGATGACAGAAACACCAAGGACCCATGGTGTTAGGCGCTTGATTTGCCAATTCTTCATCGAGAGATTCATTCTAACTCGACTCTCCACAGGCCCGAGCAGGTACACTGTCCACGAGAAGGAGATCACCCGATGCAGACCAAGATTCTGGGCACGACCATGCCTGTGCTCGATGTGCAGCTTGAACCCAATGAGAGCGTCTTTTCAGAGAGCGGCGAGCTATCGTGGATGACCGCTTCCATTCAGATGACGACCCACACGCAGATGGGCGGAGGTGGCGGAATCTTTGGCGCGCTGAAGCGCGTGGCCGGCGGCGGCAGCCTCTTCATGACCGAGTACCGGGCGTCTGGCGCAACGGGAGTTGTCTCGTTTGCGACCAAGGTGCCGGGACACATTGTCCCCATCGAGGTCTCGCCAGGCAACGAGTACATGATTCACCGGCATGGGTTTCTGTGCGCCACAGATCAGGTGACCATCGGCGTGGGCTTTCAACAGTCGCTGGGCGCCGGTGTCTTTGGCGGCAGCGGATTTCTGCTGCAGAAAGTGGGCGGACAGGGAACTGCGTGGCTGGAGTTGAGTGGCGAGCTGATTCTGAAAACCCTGGCGCCGGGCGAGGTTCTACTCGTACATCCGGGTCACGTGGGCGCGTTTCAGGCGTCGGTGGGATTTCAGATTACGACGGTGCCGGGCATCAAGAACATGATTTTTGGTGGGGATGGAATCTTTTTGGCCGTGCTGCAAGGGCCGGGAACAGTGTGGCTGCAGACGCTGCCCATCTCTCGTCTGGCGCACCAGATCGCCGAATATCTGCCGCGAACCGAGAATCGGCAGGCCGGATCGGCGGCTGGCGGCGCGCTTATTGGCGGGATTGTGGGGTCTATTCTGGGTGGAGACAGGTAGGCTGTGCCGGACAATGCACTTTCTGGCCGAAAGGCTGATTGATCTAGGTCTCTGACCGCTCGATTTTGTTCCTTCCCACCCTTGCGGCAAAAGCAATTGCGCCGCAAGGATGGGGCACCCAGAGTTGGTAGAACTTTAAGCGGTGAGAGACCTAGAATTCACCGAACGCATTGCCGGCGTCGTATGCTCCGGCTTGCAGGAATCCCACGCATGACTGAAACATCCAATAGCCCGCGCACTCTTCGATCTGACATTGTCTTCACCTTCACGCTTGCGCTGGCCTGCTATCTGGCGTGGCTGATCCGCGAGGTGCTGGTGCTGCTCTACGTGAGCGCCCTGTTTGCGGTGGTGCTTACCCCGCTGGTGCGCGCCACATCCGGCATTCGCTTTGGCCGCTTTCAACCATTCAAGGGAACGGCAATTTTCCTGTTGCTGCTGATTGCGGCCGGAACGCTTGCCGCCTTCGGGTTCCTGGCTCTGCCCCCGGTCATCAGGGACCTTCAGGGGTTCGCCCAGGAGATGCCGACGCGGCTGCCCGGCCTGTTGGACAAGCTGAACAATCTTCCCATGGCACAACACCTGGATACCGCGGATATAAGTTCCCGGATTCAGGGCTTCGCAAGCCAGGCCGCCACCTATCTTCTGTTCTCTATCAGCGACTGGGCGGGCAAACTATTTGATTTCGTCATGGGCGTCATCCTAACTATCTATTTCATACTGGAAGGCGAGCACACCTACCGCTGGTTTCTTTCCTTTTTTCCGCATGGACGCCGCGAGCGCCTCGACAAAGCCCTCCAGCGGGCGGAGATTCGCATGGGCAGATGGCTGCTTGGCCAGGGGAGCTTGATGCTCATCCTTGGAGTTACCAGCACCATTGTCTATCTTGCGCTCCACATTCGCTATGCATATGCGCTCGGCGTGCTGACCGGGTTGCTCAACATTGTCCCAGTGCTGGGCGCTGCCGTCTGCATTGCGCTTGCATTGTTAGTGGCGGCCATAGATTCATGGGGCCGGGTGCTTGGCATTGCTATCTTTTACGTGATCTATCTACAGATTGAAAATTCCTATCTCACTCCCCGCATCATGAGAAACAGAGTCGATCTTCCGGGCCTTGCCATACTCGTCGCCCTGGTGCTCGGTTCCGCGCTTGAAGGCGTTCTCGGAGCGCTAGTTTCAGTACCAACTGCTGTGCTGGTGGCCGTGCTTCTTGACGAATACCTTGTCCGCAAGGATCCAGCGTGATTGTTCGCTGCACTTGATGGTTTGGGAACAGCCGAAACCCTCCAGAGCTTAAAGGAAGTCCAGGAAGGCCCGGCTTCAATCTACGGCTTCAGCGGCGTATCCTCAGCTACGGCGACGGTGAAGGTCATGCCGGGTTTGATCTCGGCGTCCTCGCCTCGAACCAGGAGGCCTGCGGCTCCTGCCACTGGGATCAGGATCAAGCCTCTTACTTTGGAATAATGGTTTGCGCCTTCCAGTGTCTCGCCTCCGAAGAGCGGAACCATAGTTCCACCCACGGTTATGGAATCAACTTCAAAGGCGATGTCTCCGGGCGTGCCCATGTGGCCGGAAGAATCAGCCTGGGTAATGGCGGCATCCACCGGCGTTCCTCTAGGAATGACAATGGCTTCGCCCAAATTCACATCTTGATCGAGCAGGATGCTGATGCTGTCGCCCACTTCGGCGGTCTTCGAGTTGACCGTCGAGTTAGTAACCAGATGGAGGCGAGTCCTGGCGCGAAGCACTCCGTCGGCTGCCAGAGTTAGTGGATACACAGGCGTGACAGGGCTGTTAACGGTGAAATTGGCGATAGCGATTGGACTGCGCCCCATGTTGGGAGCTATGGCGATGGCTTGCAACTGGGTGGTGTCATTGATTGTGATGGGCCCTTTGTAGATGCGCGAGGCAGGGGTTGGCGTCCAACCGTTGGTAGTGAAGTAGATAACCGCATAGCGCGTGGGGCACTTGATGCGCACCGTGGTTCCCGGCGCCATTACGCCGGCCTTGATGGAGAAGGCTGGCTGGCGGGCGATTGCGACGGATGGTCCGGAGTATAGAGAAGCATTCAGCGAGGCCTGCTGCGCGTCCTGAGAAGCTTGCTGAGCAAATTGCATTGCTTGCTGGTTGGCCATTTGCGCATCCTGCACGGCCTGCTGATTAGCCATTTGCGCAGCCTGCATGGCTTGCTGGGCAGCCATCATTCCAGCGTCCTGGCCGTAAGCCAAAGCGCTGCCAAAAACCAGTACCAAAAGTGCGGCTTTCATAGTCATTCCCCTGCGCCGGATTGAAACTCCTGTGTGCTTAGAACCGAAAGCATTGGGAAAGTTGCGGTGAGTCGCGCGCCGGATTGTTTCGTTAGCGGTCACCGCGCGCTGATTCCTATTTCTGCTTGCTGCGAACCGCCGGGAAGAACCTGCGCGGTGAAAATGTGCGATTGTCCGTCGTAGCTGACTGTTCCTATCTTGCCGGTGGTCGCGGCAATGGTGGGGCGATGGGAAGCGTATCCGGAGATGACGCGCATTCTTTCATCGCTGGAGAACCGGACAGTAGCCGACAAGCTTCCATCGTCCTTTACTGCGGCGAAGCGCGCTTTTCCCAAAGTCGCTATCTTTTCCGTGTCGCCGAGCAGCGCGAGGCCATCCCGGTTCACCGGAGACAACACCTGGAACGCCCATCCATTTTCAAACTTCATTTTCAGGCTTCCGCCGGGGGAAACCAGCTGGCCCTCATGAGTCACCCAGTTATAAGCAAAAACCGGGCCGGAGACGCCTAACTCATCGAGAGTTACGGTAACTTGAGAATCCGAAAACCGACGCGGATAGGCAAAGACATATTGAATTTGCAGATTGCCGAAGTCAGTTGCAGCCGCGGCCACCATGGGCGCTTGTTCGCCGAGCGCGTCGCGCTTATAAGTCTCATCAATCGGCAGCAAAGACGTATCCGGCTTGACGATGACGCCATCGCTTCGCACCGCCGCCATCAGGTTCCCGGCGTTTATCTCGCCAATTGCATCGCCCACTCCGACCGGGCCGGCGGACAAGGTTGAAATTATAAGGCTGCCCATGTCTTTGCTGAAGAACGCGTCGGTCCAGGGCCAGAGCCCGAGCGCGCTTGCCATGCGCGAGTCATATAAAAATCTGTCCCACTCGGCGCGCTCAAATCCGTCGCCGCTGGTGCGAATAGTCTGTACGGCGGGATAAAGCGTGCTAGCCATGTAGTTACTCGGCAACGGCATGCAGTATTGAATACTCAGACCGTCATTTGTCATGGCCGAAGCCATTTCTCCAAGAAAAGCCGATGGATCATTCAGGTCAGGCATGGTCTGCGCAAATTCGTCGAGCCAATCCTGCTCATATGTCACTACGCCCGCGTCGTGGAGATAGTCCGCGGTAGACCTCCAGAACTTCGGATCGATGACTGCATTGCCGGACATGGTGAACTCCTTGTGATAGGGGCTTTGCGGCGCGACCCATCGCGCATGAGTCACCATCGGCAGACCGAGCGCGCTGTGGAAGGCTTCGAGGCCTTGCGGGAACAGTTCCTTGTCAGCGCGATATTCGTCTTCTCCAAATTCAAGAGTGTCGCCCTTAGTATCCCAGCGGGAGAGTGGACCTTTGGGATAGAACCAGCTATCCAGTTGCATATAACCTAGCGGAACGGCCAGCCTCTTGAATTCATCGCGCACGGCAAGCAGCGTTCCGGTGTAACCGAGTTTCTTGTCGAATGTGTAGTAATAGGTTGTCTTGTTATCGGTCCAGTAGCCGAGTTTGGCCAGAGTTACATCGGCGTCGTTGGCCGGGCGTTGCTTTCCGCCGAGCGCAAGGAGGGCCGATCCCCAAGCCGCGAAAGCGCGGTTCACGCCTGTTGAAGCGGCGATCAGGGTATCGTGTTCGATTTCCGCGGGAAACCGCTGGATGTTGGGGATAATCCTGCTATCTACCGAGCCATCGGGCAGTTCGTCCAGGCTGGACACCATAAAGTGATCGGCGGGAGAGATCACCATGGAATGATTTTGCTTGTCGAAGAGCAGCCAAGGTCCCTCCGGGCCTAATTTGCCAAATTCATAGAAGCCAAAATTCTTGCGCTGAAAACCCAGGCGGAGCAGGCCTTCCGGCAGATGTTGAAAGACTGGGAATGGATGAATGTTTTCGCCGGGCGTGCTGCGCCGGTCACGGAAAAGCGCGAGAGGAAGAGTATCGTAAACGCGAATTTCATCTGTCCTGGAGCCATCTCTGGATGAGGCCGCAACCTGATGGTAGTGTCCGATTTTGTCTGTTCCATCCGTCATACGCACGTCATCTGGATTGCCCGGCAGATGCCCTTCAAGTTTCCATCCGGTAGAGAAGAAGTCAAGCTCATAACTTCCGTCGAGCCGCATGGTGGCCTGCAGTGCACTGTTCTTTACAGTCTGGCCGAAGGCCGTACTCTGGCCAAGTGCCTGCGTCGCACACAGAACGACGCCAAGCGATGCAAGCAGCAAACCCGCCCGCGGAAATTGTGAGAATTTCATCAAGCCATCTCCTTATAAATCGATGAGCGTGGTAAGTTTTATTTTCTTGCGGCTGCACTTATGCCTGCATCTACCGCTGCTTTCATCACTCCACAGTTGGAAAGGAAGCGGATGAGGTTGGCGGTGAGCGGTTCCCGGGTCTCAAGACCGAGACCTGGTTCACTCGGGGCCGTGGCCTGGGCCATGTGCATCTCGCCTGTGCCCTGCGCGTCGAGGACGAGAGCCGTGAGTTTGCGAGCCATGTCGAGCGGGAAGCTTTCGGCGACGAAGACCAGCTTGCCGCGGACGGTGATGACCACAGGGCCTTCGCTGGTGGTGTAGACCTGCTCCTGCGAAAGCGGTTGGGCAGAGAAGGTCGTGACTGATGCGGCGACACGGGCGGTCTCGTCAAGCTTGACGCCGGAGTACTTTCGGCCCAACTCAGTGGCATAAAGCTGTGCGAAGGCTTCGGCGGAGGCCGAGTTTTTCCACGCCGAGAGATAAAAAATTGCGATGGAGTCAGTGCTGGCCTGTTCCGTAGAGGTTTTGGCGCTGAGCCGCTGGCCGGCCCAATAGAGGCCGCCATCCCAGGCCGGTGTCAGGTCGCGGGAAGTTTGGTCGCCGCCGAAAAGCTCGCTGAGAATACGCACGTCGAGCTGCCCCATTTGGCCGATGTCATAAGGCTTGTAGAGCTTGTCTGCCAAGGGGTGAATATTGGGCAGCAGGGGAATCGCGGGTAGGTGGCGCTTTTCGTACTCGCGTGGGTTGATGATCTCCCAACTCGACGTGGGCGGGTGGTCCAGCGTGCCAGTAAAGGCCGCCGTCTGGCCCTGGTCCATCCACACGTCCTGCTCGAAACTGAGGCCTTCGCGATAGGGGAAGAGCAGCGATTCAGAGAGCAACAGTGGGGCGCGCGCGAGCACTGGAGAATCTTCCGAGGCCGACATTTGCTGCTTGACGAAATCCATCACCTCCGGGTCCTTGACGAGGGTTTTTCCCATCGGCTTGAGAATGTAGTCCATCATGACGGCCGTGGCCTGGCCCTCGACAACGGCCAAGCGCGCGGTGTCCATCTCGTCTTTCGCGAGGTGGTCGGTGTCGCCGGCGGAGTTGACAGAGACATCGTCGGGTGTCTGGTCGGTCCACTTCTCCAGGTCGGAGTGTTGGTCCTGCAGGGCGTGGGTCAGCTCGTGAGCCAGCACAGGCTTCTGCTCCTCGATGTCCACCCAGTCGAGCATGTAGACAGTTTTGGTCTTGGAGTCGTAGTAGGCCTCGATCTGCTCCTTGAGCAGCGCCAGCAAAAACGGCTTCAGAGCGAAGTCTCGGTCGAGCAGGCCGAATTTCTTGAGCACGATTTCGTCGCGCTGCATGCGCCGGGCGCTCTCGTCCTCGTCGAACTTCTCCTTGAGATAGCTTTCCACGGAAGAGCGGGAGATGATCTGACGCTTCACCTGGCTCTTGATGGGCAGTCCGGATTCGTCGGAGGAAAACTTGATCAGCGTATCTACAAGCGCAAAGAGTTGGCGCGTCTGTTCGGGGGTGATCTTGCCGGTCGCCTGCGCCGGGGGCGACTGCGTCTTCGGCGCGTTTGTCGCAGGCGCTTGTTGGGCCGCGGCTGCCATGCCCGCCAGACACAACACGGCCGCCAAGGCCCATCCGCGCCAATCTCTTCTTGATACCGCGAGCTGCTTGCTCATCAGGACTCCCTGTCTTCTACCAAGGCTATAATCAGGATGCGGGTTGGCGCACAATTTCCGCAGGAAATCTGCGCTCGAACCGGTGAAAAAGCTTCCCTATGACTGAAATGGCCATTCCCCAAGCAACTTCGGCCAACCATTCCCCGGGCGAAGACTTGTCCGCAAGGCCGAGCGCGACCCCGCTTGCCTCGTTGCTGGCTCAAGCGACCGAGCCGACGGGGCTTGTCGCTTATCGCGGTGTGCTGACTCCCAGGCAGTTGGACGCGCCAGCCAGGGAAACAGCGGCGCTGGCCTTCGGAGCTGCCGCGCACGACCTGGGCTGGCTGCGGCGAGTTGCGGTGCGCGGCCAGGACCGTTTCCGGTGGCTCAGCGGTATGGTCACGAACACGGTAAACGATCTGCCCGCAAATGGCGGCGCATGGAACCTGGTGCTGAATGCGCAGGGGCGCATTCAGGGGGATCTGTACGTTTGGCGCGAGGGCGAGGAAACACTAGGGTTGGAAATTGCCGCCGATCAGTACGACCGCCTGCTGGCCCATCTGGACCGCTTCATCATCATGGACGATGTGGAGCTGACGCCGCTGAGCCTGGACGCGGAAGGTGAGTTGAGTGGAGAGACGCCGCTGGGGCTTGCCGGGCCATTGGCTGCCGGCGTACTGGCGCGGCTGGGTCTACCCGAACTGAGGGAGCCGTTAACCAGCGCGCGCAGTGCCTGGAACGGCCAACAGGTGCAGGTGAATCGCGGTTACGGCGCCCTTGTGCCGCATTATGAGCTTTGGGTTCAGGCAGTCCAGATCCCCGCGCTCTGGGGGGCGCTGATTGAGGCCGGCGCGTGCCCGGTGGGAGCGGACACTGTCGAAGCTTTTCGCATCGCTGAGGGGATTCCGGCATACGGCATTGACATTGCTGAGAAAGACCTGGCGCAGGAGACCTCGCAGATGCGGGCGCTGAGTTTTAACAAGGGCTGCTACCTTGGCCAGGAGATTGTGGAGCGGATTCGCTCCCGAGGCAACATTCACCGGCATCTGCGGCCGCTGGAGCTTCTTGGGCCGCTTCCGGCTGCGGGCGCTGAGCTAACATTGGACGATGGAACGGAAGGCGGAAAAATTACCAGCGCGAGCGAATTGCCTTTGGCTCCGGGACGCCGCTGCTTTGCCCTGGCGATGATTCGCGGAGAAGCTGAGTTAGGCAACCAGCCTTTTGCTTACTCCACGGGAACGGCCGCGGGCAAGGCTCACATTCTGGCCACACCACCGGTGCTCGAAGCGAGTCAGGGGAGTTAGTAGAATTATCAATGTGTAAGTCAGCGAGATGAATTGGAAAACAGGAGATTATGAGCGATACCCCGAAATTTGAAGTTATTGACCGCCGCAAGATCAAGGCGGAAGAAGAGCAGGAAAGCCAGCAGCACTCGGCGCCTCCCGCAGAAGCCCCAGCTGCGACAGGCGGTGGCCCGAGACTGGTAGTCAACGAATCGAAGCCAGCGCCAGCCGCGCCTCCCGAAGCCGCTCCGCCGGCTGAAGGCGAGATACCTGCCCCACCCACAGCCGAGGAAAGCCTTGAACAGAAGGAGGCATACGACGCCTCCGCACAGCGGCTCGAAGACCTGGTGCGCGCGCAAAATCCCGCCGTGGGCGCGCAGCCGCCCGTCAACTTCGAAAACCTGGTGCAGCAGTTTTACATTTCAGCCATGGTCCAGATGGGAGCGGGCGCGCAGGAGGGCCAGCGCCCGAGAGTAGACATTCTGGGAGCGCGGACCACCATTGATCTGCTGGGCGTGCTGGCGGAAAAGACTCGTGGCAACCTGACCGCGGCCGAAGACAAGACGCTGCAAACGGTGCTGTTCGAGGTGCGGATGGCTTTTCTTGAGCTGACCAGTATGATCACGCTGCAGGGCATGCAGCCGCCGCAACCGCCGCCTCCGGGCAAGCGCTGAAAATTCGGTGATTAGTGGACAGTGACCAGTTGCAGCCGGAGTTTATGGACGGTCTACTTACATTTCTCGGAACGGGGACCTCGATGGGGGTTCCGACGCTGGGCTGCGGCTGCGCTGTGTGTACTTCGGCCGACCCGCGCGACCGGCGGCTGAGGCCATCGGTGCTGTTGCGCTGGCGCGAACTGGGCGATGGGGGCGAGCGTGAGCGAGTGGTAGTCATCGACACCGGCCCAGATTTCCGCGAACAGGCGCTGCGCAACGGACTCACCCGCGTGGACGCGGTTTTTTACACGCACTCGCACGCCGACCACATCATGGGCATGGACGATCTGCGGCCGCTCAGCTTTACAGTCGCGCGCGAAGGCGGTCCCATTCCGCTTTATGCCTCGCAGCAAACGGGCAGTGTGCTGGAGCGCATCTACGATTACACCTTTTCGGAACAATCCACTTATCCCACCCGCGCGAGGGTTCAACTGCGGCCGCTGGGTGAGCGCACTTCGGTTCACGGCGTCGAGTTGCTGCGCGTGCCGCTGATCCATGGGGAGATGGAGATTACCGGCTTTCGCTTTGGGCGGGCCGCGTATCTGACCGACGTAAGCGCCATCCCCGAATCGAGCTTTGCGCTGCTGGAAGGGCTCGACCACCTGATCGTCTCCGCGCTGCGCCACAAGCCGCACCCAAGCCACGCTACTGTGGAGCAGGCCGTTGAGTGGGCCCGGCGCATTGGCGCGCGGCACACCTGGCTGACTCATATCGCCCACGAGCTGGGGCACGAGGAAACCAACCGCGCACTGCCTGACGGCATTCGGCTGGCCTACGACGGCCTCAGCCTGCCCGTGAGCCTATGAATAGGCCCGGGGCGATGTCTCTCTTTCGCTCGGTCGCGGAGATTCCCGCCGGCTACGGCCCCAGCGTGGCGGCCATCGGCAACTTCGACGGTGTGCACCTGGGCCATCAGGAGATTCTGTCTGCAGTGGTCGCCGAGTCGCGATCAGTGGGCGCGCGGGCGTTGGCCATCACATTCGACCCGCACCCGGATCAGTTTCTTCGCCCGGCCGAGGCTCCGGGGCTGCTTACGCCTATCAGCGAACGGCTGCGCCTGCTGAGTTTCACCGGCATTGACGCAGTGGTGGTGCTGCCTTTCGATGCTGCGTTGGCAGCGCTGCCTGCGCAGGTGTTTGCGCGCGGCTTACTGGTGGAGACTCTGGGCGTACGCGGCGTGCATGAGGGCGGCAACTTCCGCTTTGGTCATCGCGCCGAGGCGGGCGTGGCCGAGCTTGAAGCGTATGGCGCGGAGCTTGGCTTTGCAGTGCACGTCCACGCTCCGGTGAAGGCGCATGGGCTGGAGGTCTCCAGCTCGGCGATTCGCGCGTGCGTGGCTGCGGGCGACATGAAGCGCGCGCGCTGGCTGCTGGGACGGCCCTTTGCGGTGCGCTCCACGCAGGCGCGAGGACGCGGCATCGGCACGCGGCTGCTGGTGCCCACGGTGAACCTTGCGGCTTATGACGGGCTGTTGCCGGCCTTCGGGGTTTATGTCACGCGGCTTACCGTTGGCGGACGCAGCTTTCAAGCAGTGACAAACGTGGGCAACAGGCCGACGTTCGGCGAGGCGTCATTTGCCGTTGAATCGCACATTCTGGACTTTGAACCGATGGAGCTTGACGAAGAGACGCCGATTGAGCTGGAATTTCTGCTGCGGTTGCGCGGCGAGATCCAATGGCCCTCGCCCGAAGCGCTCAAGGCGCAAATTTTCGATGATATTGCGAGGGCGAAGAGATACTTCCGACTGTTGCGTTAGGATGAGGTCTTCGGGAAAAAGGAGACGTGATGAAAGTTCTTTTCATTGGAGGCACTGGAATTATCAGTACAGCCTCGACGAGATTGGCGGCGGAACGGGGAATTGATTTAACGCTGCTTAGACGCGGACAGCACACATCCGATGTTCCCCGAAATTTCAGTTCGATATCGGCGGATATCACGGACGAAGCAGCGGTGGCCGAGGCGCTCGGGAACCAATCGTTCGACGCGGTGGTGGACTGGGTTGCCTACACGGCAGCCGATGTGGAACGCGACATCCGCTTGTTTCGCGGCCGGACCAATCAATTCATATTCATCAGTTCGGCAAGCGCGTATCAGAAACCGGTGGGCCATTATCTGATTACGGAATCGACGCCGCTCGCCAACCCGTATTGGCAATACTCGCGCGATAAGATTGCTTGCGAAGAACGCCTGATGAAGGCCTATCGCGAAGAGAGTTTTCCTATCACCATCGTGCGCCCGTCGCTGACATACGGGGATACGCAGATTGTGCTGGCCGTGAACAGTTGGCTCAAGCCCTGGACGGCGGTGGACCGTATGCGGCGCGGCAAAAAGGTGATCGTGCCGGGCGATGGCTCGTCGCTTTGGGTGGCGACTCACAACAGCGATTTCGCGCAGGGGCTGGTTGGCTTGCTGGGCCATCAGCAAGCCATCGGCCACGCCTTCCACATCACCAGCGACGAGGTGCTGACATGGGATCAGTTCTATCGCATCACGGCGCAAGCCGCCGGTGTTGAAGCGCAGATCGTTCACATCGCGTCAGACTTTGTGAGCGCTTGCTTACCGGATGAAGTTGGCGGGCTGACCGGCGACAAAGCAGTAAGCGTGGTCTTCGACAACAGCAAAATCAAGCGTTTTGTGCCGGGCTACTGCGCCAAAGTTCCGTTTTCGCAAGGGATTCAGAGAACGATCGCTTGGTTCGATGATGACTCGCGGCGGAAACAGGTGGACGAAGACGCGAATGCCTCCTGGGACAAGCTCATCGACGCATACGAGAGCGGACTTGAAGGCGCATTGCGTCAATTTCGGCCCTAAAACGCGCAAAAATCGGCCAAAATCAGACGGTAATGATTACCACTTGGTTAATAGCTCAAATTACTAAACTGTTTATTTATATAGGCTTGCGTGAAAACCTCGATCAGAAAATGGCCCCCGGAGGGGGAGGGGGTAGGGGTCATGCGGTTTTTCGCGGTTTGGGCTCGCGCTGGAGGGTGGCGAGGGCGACCTGGGCGGCGTAAAGGACGCGGCCGCTCTGCTCCTGCGGGATGGCTCCCATGAGTATTCCGTGGGCCGTGCAGGCGATGAAATCGCGGATGCCTTCGAAGCTGGATAGCAGGGGCATGGCTTCGCGGTAGGCCAGCCCTCCTACGCCGGCCGCCTTTTTTTTGTCAAAGTCGTCCCCATCGCTGGTCTCCATGTAGGCATTGAAGGCGCGGCGATAGGCTGCGCCGCATTTGCGGACGGCGGGCCGGGCGTGGGTGAGGTCGGGTTCGTGCGCTGGGGCGGGCGCGCTGGCGGGTTCGGGTGCCGGGGTGGATTCGATCAAACAGAGTTCTGTTGCGGATAATTCGGTCACAGGTGGGTTCTCCTTATGGATAGTGTGCGCGGCTAGCAGTTAATTATCTGCAAGGACTTGCCGTCCAGGCAGACGCCTTCGGCCTCTTCGACGC
>Ga0182016_10000685_pt1 | contig 41914 bp, 49 predicted proteins | sample 712S2MmetaG_FD_120491 | JGI IMG/M metagenome (GOLD analysis project Ga0182016, IMG submission 120491) | Permafrost microbial communities from Stordalen Mire, Sweden - 712S2M metaG | ecosystem: Environmental > Terrestrial > Soil > Wetlands > Permafrost | place: Sweden: Stordalen | collected...
ATTTTTTCTTTAATGTGGCAATCTTGCAAAAGAGGTGGGGTGAGGTATATTATGCTTTTCGCCAATGATGCCTGCTGCCTATTTTATTTTGAGTTTTCTATATGTTAGTTTAATCCAAATAATAACGTTAGTGGAGAAAATATGATATTGGAACCAAATGAAAAAAAAGCCACTTTTGGGGGCGGATGTTTTTGGTGTATGGTGCAACCTTTTGAAAATACTCCTGGAGTAAAAGAAGTAATTGCCGGATATGCCGGTGGCACGGAGCCAAATCCCACCTATCAAGATTATGCCCAAAAGGGATACACCGAAGTGATTCAAGTTACGTATGATCCGGCAAAAGTGGGTTATCCAACTCTTCTTGATCTCTATTGGCGCCAAATTGATCCAACAGATGCAGGTGGGCAGTTTGCCGATCGGGGCCCTGGCTATAAACCGGTTATTTTTTATCAGGACGCGCAGCAACTCAAAGATGCTGAGGCGTCAAAGGAAAAATTACAAAAATCGGGGCGATTTACCAAAGAAATAGCAGTTGCCATTATTCCCTTTACCACCTTTTACCCGGCCGAGCAGTATCATCAGCAATATTATAAGAAGAACCCTGAATATTATGAGCGCTACAAAAAAGGATCGGGCAGGGAGGATTTTCTTGCTCAAACCTGGGCTAATGAGAAAAGATTGGATGAAAGTAAGCTGACTCCCTTACAATATGAGGTAATCAAATGCAGCGCAACAGAGCCTCCTTTTAATAATGAATACTGGAACAATAAAAAGGCCGGAATCTATGTTGATAGAGTTTCAGGAATGCCTCTTTTTAGTTCATTAGATAAATTTGATTCAGGAACAGGATGGCCCAGCTTTACCAAACCTTTGGAGGATCAGGAAGTTATTGAGACTGAAGATAACAGTCATGGGATGATTCGTACTGAAGTGCGGGGCAAAACAGCAGATTCCCATTTAGGGCACCTGTTTCCAGATGGGCCTGCACCAACAGGCTTGCGTTATTGCATTAATTCAGCAGCATTAAGGTTTATACCGGTGGCTGATTTAGAAAAAGAAGGATATGGCCACTATCTTGCGCTCTTTAAAAACAAGTAGTGGCATTTAAAGATTGTCCGCCTTTTGCCTCTTTTTAGGGAAATTCACTTCTGAATACCTTTTTAAAATTGATTAATAGAAATATTGATTCCAGAAGCGCTCTAGAATACTTGACAGTCTTTTTATTTTATTTAATCTAGAGAGTAGAATGTAAGGTTATACTAATCTCTTAATGGAGGAAATCGCATGAACATGCGTAAATCAATGAAGATACTTTCAATAGGTCTTTTACTATCAATCCCTTTTGCAACCTATCCTATGGAATTACCGGCTATGTCCCAAGGAACAAAAGCAGTTAAAGAATGGGCCCTTAACCAATGGAACAAAATACCAGCCTGGAGAACGCTTAAAACAGTTGGTTCAAATGCTCTTACGCATACCCCTCACGCAATAAAAGCGGTTGTTGCAAAGGCCCCGCCTGCTGTGATGGCAGTAACTAAAGGTTACGTACAAAATTCACCATTTATTCAAAAGCAGGCTCAAAATGCTGTTGCCGCGTTGAGTAAAGCGGGCAACTATGTGCCATCAAGCAATGCTGTACTTGGTGCTGCCGGTGCAGGAATTGGCATAGTTGGCGGTGCAGTAATTCTTAAAGAATTGACGCGTGCTAATAAGCCATTGCCAACCAATATGCTTGGTGTCACTGCTGAATTAGATGCAGAATCTATGCCCGTTGAGCAGAAGCAATATGAAGAAAATGAAAATCAGCCGGTCCAATTCGTGAAATATGATGTTGAGGAAGCTCAGCAAGTGGCGGACATTCAAAAGACGCCTTCATTATTTGATACTTCTGCTTGTTTAGCACGTGAAGATGAGCAAAAATTGATAGCAGTAAATATAGTACCATTTATTGATGATCAAGATCGAAGTGAAGGGGATATGCAGCCTGAGCAATCAAAAGAAGCTCATGCAAAACCTGCATTCTCTTTGAATCAAATTACGCAAGATGCCGATGTTGAAACGGTTGTTGCGGTGGTTCCGGTAAAAGAAGATAAAGAGCCAGTAGTGAATACGCAATTATCTCTTGATTCAGCACCGCTTTCATCTTCATTATTTTATGATTCTGCAAGCGGTTCAAAAAAGCACGTAACATGGGCAGAGCCTTTGGCTACCACTCATACATTTAAAGTTAAACCTGTTGAAACAGTAATTTATAGACAAAATGAAGAAGCTGATCAGCCAATCAAATTTGCATTTGATCGTGCTGAAAAATTGCCAATGCAGCAGTATAAGCCGGTTGAAGAGTTTATTCTTAATACTGTCCAAAAGCCGATAGCTGGTCAAAATAATGCATTGTTGAATACTGTGCTTCCCGCATCTAATTATAAATTTGTTGATAAGGGCAACGGTAAACAAAGAGTGGTGCTTATTCCTACCGCCAAACCTGCTCCTGCAAGACCCGTATTTCAGTTGCGTCTTGTGGAAGAAAAGCCAATTGTTGAAAATACACAAAAAGCGGATATTAAAACACAACAAGAGTTGTTGAAAAAGGTATCTGCCCTTGATTCGCAAGGCAATACCGTATTGCACAGAGCCGTGATTGAAAACGATGAACAAATGGTGCGCGCTCTATTAAAAACATTTGTTAAAAATACCAATTGTGTTGGTAGTTTAATTCATGATGTTAAAAATAAAAATGGATTGAGCGTATCGGAATTGGCAATCGAATTGCAAAGATGGACCCTTTTGGAAATAATGATTGAGAGTGTTTAATTTTTGACGCTATCGTTTATTGTGCTCCAAAATAAAGGACACATTTTTAGAAAAAATAGAGAGGTAGATTTAAATATCTACCTCTTTTAACGCGGGAGATTTACTATGAAATTATATCGTATAAAGCAGAGCGTGATGCTCAGTGCTCTTGCGTTGGTTGCACCGTTTGGATCGGCGCATGCATTCTGGCCATCATGGGGTGCTGCGCAAAAAATAGAAAAAGCAGTTGCACAAGAGCCACTAGCTAAAAAAGCAATTACTGAACATTTGGCAAAAAATGCTGCCATTGCCGCAAAAGGTACCGCGAGTGCTCTTGGCAGTGTGGCAGTAGGTACCGCTAACTTTGCACGAAAAAATCCTTGGTTCACCGTGGGCGCTGTAGCAACCGGTTACGCGTATCTTAAACGCAATGAAATAGGTGCATGGTGCAAAAAAACTTATGAAGAAAATAAACCAATTATTCACACGGCAGCCGGACTTGCAGCATTAGTGGGTGCCGGGATTGTTGCTAAAAAGGCGTATAATGGATGGAATAATCTTTCTTGCGCACTTAATACATTGAGTGCTCAGTCACCAAATTCAATGAACGCATTGCCCGTGATGCCCAAGATTGAACCACCGGTGGCGCCACAAATTTCATCAAATGACATTACTTCAAATATTCACGATTTCAATGAAATATGGGATAGCTATCAAGCCGACGAAGCAAAAAGAATTGCGGGAGAAGCAGCGCAAAGACTTGCAGCAGCACAAGCACGTACGATCAATTTCGATAAACAAGTTATCTCTAACCCAGAAGTTAAGACATTTAATAACATTTTTGAACAAGCTAAAGATAATCAAAATCAAACGATTGATGAATTACCAAAGCTGCAAAATAGAGTTGATATTCTTCAAGGGCATAGTCCTTCTAGCATGACTTTAGCCGGCCAAGCTAATTCTCATTCGATTATTAACAATAAACAAAATACGAATCAAGAAGTTAAAAACTGGGTTAAGCAGTTTGAAAATGAAAATAAAACTACTTCTGAAGTAAAAGAATGGGTACAAGAATACGAAGACAAAAATGCGATAGATGCCTTGAAAGAAAGAATGTCACAGAGTTGCCATGATTCTGATCAAGAAGCAAATGAACTCACCGATCCGATAGATAGTGGAGAGCAAACACCTCCGGTAGTGAGTTTAGATGACATCGGTGCGTATAGCGCAAGGCGTTCTATGGACCGTATTCGAAATATAATTAATCATATTTGCCGCTAGCAGAGCCGTTTAAAGATGATATACTTTATTAAGATATCGTTTTTATAGCTTTTAAAAATGTGCAAAGGATTCTGAATGAAAACTAAATTTCATCTCATTTTAATTCTTGGTCTTGCAAGTATTTCTGCGCAAGGCCAAGAATCATCTAATGCCAGAAGCTGGACCCGTAAAAAAATACAAGAAATAAAAGAATCGGTTGCAAAACATCCGTATCGCTATGCAGCAGCCGGTGCAATCACCCTTGCAGCTATGGGCGGAATATTAGCCTATAAATGGGGCGCGCGCAATTCAGCGGTAAATAGTGCCGGGATACAACTGAGCATTGCTTCAATTCCGGCAGCAGCTGCGCAATTAACCAGAGATTTTTTTACCACTATAAGCAAAGCGATACATACCGATAAATTTATGATAGAAAATGCGCTTGCGAGCAAACAAAACATTGGCGGCGATTTGTATACCAATGATTGTATAACCAGATGTCCCGATGCCTATGTGCCCACACTTTGCGATGATCCGAATTTCCAAGGTCTGCGTGCGCATCTTGCCTTTATACAAAGCTACGTAGTTAACCCGCCAGTTAATCAGGATGAATTAGCATCCCTTGCTGCAGGTCTTAATGGGCTATCTGAAGTGGTCGATTCTGTTAAACAAAATTATAACTAGGATTTTTCCGTGAAAAATTGGTATCGCATTCTAGCTCTCAGCATCAGCACGGTTGCTGTTACTGCCTCCGGCATGAGTATGCTCAAAGATATCCCTGCCTATTTTCGTTACCATTATCTTCCTGCATCATGGAACCCGGCCACTTGGTTTAATAACAATTTTCATACAGTGATAGAAAATGAAGTTTATCGTTCAAAAACACTGTATGAAAGTGCATTGGCAAAAATACTTGATGATAAAAAAATTAACATTAAAACAATTTTAAATTTGCGCGAAGGATTTGGTCTTTGGTTCCAAAAAGAGAAAGAATTGACAGCAAGAAAGGGAGTTGAATTAATTACCATTACGCTTGATGGTAATGCATTGCCAACCAAAGAACAGATTAGGCAAATTTATGAAGTGCTTACTCAAAAAGCAAAGCCTATTTTAATTCACTGTGCTGCGGGTGCTGATCGCACCGGATTGGCTTGCGCAATTGCTAAAATGATATACGGTGATGAGCCGCTCAATGTGCTTAGCCAGCAAACGCCAAGATATTGTCACTGGGAATGGCGATACCCCTTGATGCGAAAATGTACCGGAGCATTATTGCGTGCTCAAGTGGAGCATCCCGAATGGACTATAGAACAAATAATTGAAAATTATGATCATAATGCCGAACTTGCACGCATCAAAGAAACTTTGCCATCCATGCCAATGCGGATGATATATGCGCTGGGCGGTACCATTAAAGAAAATAAAAAAGTGGCTCTTGCTATCGGTGGTTTGGCCACCCTCGCTGCGGCAGCCTTGTATGCACATAAAAATGGAAAATTAATGCCGGCAGTAAGTGCAGTAAAAAATAAAATTTTTAGTAATTCAAAAGCACCATCATCTGCTCCTGATGAAATTGATGATCCGCCGAGTTTTGCTTGAAAATATAGTTGACAATCAATTTGCTTTTTAAAAAAACAATAAAACATGTAGGAATCTCCATGAAAATATTTTCCACAATAAGTTTAGTCTTCTTACTCACGCTGACCATGCAATCGAATGCAATGCAACGTGGTTTTGAAAAAATAGTTCAGCGTCACCCTTACCTTGCAACACTCACCGCAGCAACTTCCGGAGCAGCTGCCGGCGCAACGGCATTATATTGTTATCAAAACGGAATCGTGCCAACTGCTAGTGACATTAAAAATATTATTGGTAAAAGCGCACATGCAGCGCATTCGGTGATACAGAGCAATCGAGGCATCGCAGGAATTTTTGTCGGAACATTACTTGGCGCATTAGGAGTTATGGTTACCAATAAAATAGTTTCTCAAGAAAATTCATACATTTTACCAATGCCGCGATCAGCACCACTGAGAAGATGGGAAACACAAAACGCAGGTTAACCTAAAAAATATTCAATTATTTTAGAGAAATATTTATGAAAATACTAAGCACAATAACTTTACTATCATTACTCACACTGAGCATTCGATCGAATGCAATGCAGCGTGGTTTTGAAGAATTCGTTGCGCGTCATCCTTATGTTACAATAGTAACTGCGACAACAGGCGGGTTAGGTATCAGTAAATTGTTAACGCTGCTTTCAAAAAAGAAAGCAAGTAAGTTTACTTATAGTTCACCAATGCCAAGATTTTTTCCTTTTCAACGACCAAATCCGCCTTCTGACGGATAATATTTATAAAAAAATTTTTAAAATACTTGAAAGAAATATTATGAAAATAGTAAGTACATTAAGTTTATTCTTAATTATATTGAGCTTGCACTCAACTGCGATGCAGCGTAGTTTTGAAGAATTGGTTGCAGAACATCCTTATATTTCAATAGCAACTACCGCTGCACTCGGCTTTGGATTAGGGCGTCTTTCTTGCAGTGTAAGCAATCTGACTGCTCAAGATATAAAAAATGCTTTAAAAAACAGTGCATCGGCAGCATATGCTCTTGTGCAAAGACATCCAGGAAAATTTGGACTTGCTGCCGGAACAATAATAGGAGTTTCGGCCGTTTTAGTTGCCAAGCAAAAAAATGATTCTACAATGCCAGCTTTTGCTCCAAAGCAAAGATCCCGGCCGGCAACTTACGGTTAAAAATAAATCTTACTCCACAATTTCTGAAAGCAATTGGTAGGCCTTCACCGGGCCTACTTTTGCGTCAAAGATGGCTGACCCCATGCCAAGAACATCGATCCCTTTTTGGGTTACCATTTTAAGATTTTTTTCATTGAGGCCACCATCCATGGCAATTTTGAAATTAAGATTTTTAGTGTCACGATATCCTAAAAGAGGGCCCACCTTGGCGAGCGTATCTTCTAAAAATGGCTGGCCGGAAAAGCCGGGATTCACCGACATGATAAGTACTTGGTCAATTAATGCTAAAAATGGAAAAACTTCGTCTATGCCCGTTTTTGGATTTATTGCGATGCCGGGAATTAATTTTTTTTCTATTATTTTATTTATCATCTTCTTAGTATCTTTTTTTGATTCTATGTGAAATGTTAGGATGCTATCCGGTTTTAAGTGTAATTTTTCAAGGTAAGATTCCGGGTCCTCAACCATGAGATGAACCCATAATTGGCGATAGGTTTTTTGAGCGATTGCATTCGTTTTTTCGATACTAATGCCGGTATTGGGGGCAAACACATTATCAATAATATCGATATGAAAACCGGGGCAATAGGGCTCGAGCTGTTTTACAAGGGTTTCTAGGTGTTCTTGCTTGGCAGCTAGCAGTGAGGGATAAATTTGGGCCATTTTTTTACTCCTTCAGGGGTTAAGATTTTGTCGCTCGCATGCTTCGACAGGCTCAGCACGAACGGATTTTCCACGCGCCCCGTTCGTCCTGAGCTCGTCGAAGGATCTTAATATCGCTATCTTAACCCTAGCAAGATATGACCTGACATTCCTAGCCATTTCTCTGCTTGTTGCTTTTAGCAAAGCTGTTACAATTAAAAGTAGTTCCACACACATTTCTAGGGGTTTATATTTTATGCATGCTGTCAAAAAAATTGCTATGGTTATTGTTATGGAAAATGATCTGCCAGCAGCAGTCGATTTTTATAAAAAACTTGGTTTAACATTGGTATTCCATCTAGAAAATCGCTGGGCAGAATTCAAGATTAATGATCTGCAAATAGGTCTTTGCCCAACGGAAGAAAAGATTCAATTAAATAGAACGGGGATTGTATTTGAAGTGGGTGATTTGGAGGCTTTTTATGAGGCCCAAAAAGAAACCCTTAACTTTTTAGACAAGCCTACCGAGGCTGCCCATGGCATCATGGCAAGCATTCAGGATCCTTCGGGAAACATTATAGATTTGTATCAACCAACCCCGGAAAAAATACGTGATTTGGCTGAGAAAATGGAAAATGGCGGCTCTTGTTGCTCGCAAACCGAGTGCGAATTACCAGAAAATCCCGATAATGAATTATGCTGTAAATCACAGGATAATATTGGTGGCTGTTGCTAAAAACTGATATAAAATCTGAGTCAGTTTCTATCAAATAAAATGATTGTTTTTTTAAGATTTTTTTCTATACTAATTTAGTGTATCCAAAAAAAAGTAAGTAATTATTACTCTAATATGGTCAAATGAAAGGTGTGCAAAATGTTTGAGAAAGAAAAATTCAAACCATTAGGCGATCGCGTTCTTGTCAAACGCATAGAAGGACAAGAAAAAACAGCAGGGGGCTTATATATCCCTGATTCAGCCAAAGAAAAGGCGCAGATTGCGCAGGTTTTGGCAGTTGGTCCGGGCAAAACGGATAAAAATGGTAACCTTATTAAGCCGGCTGTTAAAGTTGGCGATCATGTCTATTTTGGCAAGTATTCCGGTACTGAAGTAATGGACACCGATCATGTGGTTATTCGTGAAGAAGAAATTTTAGGAATTGTTGAGAAGTAAAAGGAATTATTCAATGGCATCAAAAGTTATAGTTTTTGGCGCAGCAGCACGAGAAAAAGTGCGTAAAGGCGTAGACACGCTCGCTGACGCAGTGAAAGTTACCCTCGGGCCCCGTGGTCGTAACGTTGTGTATGAAAAATCATTCGGCGCTCCCGGAATCACCAAAGATGGTGTAACGGTTGCAAAAGAGATTGAGCTTTCAGATAAATTAGAAAACATGGGCGCGCAAATGGTGCGCGAAGTTGCCAGCAGAACGGCAGATGTAGCCGGGGATGGCACCACCACCGCAACGGTTCTTGCGCAAGCAATTTTCCGCGAAGGTAATAAGCATGTGACGGCTGGTGCAAATCCAATGGATTTAAAACGTGGTATCGATAAAGCGGTTGATATCGTAGTTGAGAGCATTAAAAATAGTTCAAAGCCGGTTAGTGGCAAAAAAGAAATTGAACAAGTTGCAACTATCTCTGCCAATTCAGATACGAGCATTGGCCAGCAAATTGCTGAAGCAATGGAACGAGTAGGTCGCGATGGCGTGATCACCGTTGAAGAAGCAAAAGGGATGAAAGATGAACTTGAAGTGGTTGAAGGTATGCAATTTGATCGCGGGTATCTTTCTCCATACTTTGTAACCAACGCTGAAAAGATGGAAGCAGAGCTGACCAATCCGGTTATCGTAATTTTTGAAAAGAAAATTACGAGCATGAAGAGCATGCTTTCTGTGCTCGAACAAGTTGCCAAAGCGGGCCGCCAACTTCTTATTATTGCCGAAGATGTTGAAGGCGAAGCGCTTGCAACACTCGTGGTGAATAAATTACGCGGTATCTTGAATGTTGTTGCGGTGAAAGCGCCGGGCTTTGGTGATCGGCGCAAAGCGATGCTTGAAGATATTGCCATCTTAACCGGTGGTAAAATGATTAGTGAAGATATCGGCCTCAAGCTAGAAAATCTCACTATTCATGATCTTGGCACTGCGGCACGAGTAATTATAACCAAAGATACCACCACGATCATTGAGGGCCAAGGTAATCAACAAGAGATCAAAGGCCGTGTGGCACAAATTCGCATGCAGATTGAAAATACCACCTCTGATTATGACAAAGAAAAACTGCAAGAACGGCTTGCCAAACTTGCCGGTGGCGTTGCGGTGATCAAAGTTGGTGCTGCAACTGAAACGGAAATGAAAGAAAAGAAAGATCGCATAGAAGATGCGCTCAGTGCAACGCGTGCTGCAGTTGAAGAAGGTATTGTTGCCGGTGGTGGCGTTGCCTTGCTTGCTGCGCAAAGCGCATTAGATAAACTGCACTTTAGTGGAGATGAACAATTTGGATTGCAAATTGTGCGTCGTGCGCTGGAAGAGCCGTTGCGCATTATTGCAGCGAATGCCGGTTTTGAACCATCAGTAGTAGTAAACCGCGTCAAAGAGTTAAAGAATAATAATGGCTTTGATGCAAAAGCGGGCGAATATGTTGATATGATTGCGCAAGGGATTATTGATCCTGCCAAAGTAACTCGTTCAGCTATTCAAAACGCTGCCTCCATTGCCGGCTTGTTGTTGACTACCGAAGCGACTATCTGCGACGTTCCTGAACAAAAGAAAGAAACGGGAGCGGGTGCGCAAGGAATGGGAATGGGCGGCATGGGTGGAATGCCCGGCGGCATGTTCTAACATTTAACTTAGTATATTTTGAAAACCCCATCGTTAATTGCGATGGGGTTTTTATATTTTATGATTGCGCTTGATATGTTGCATTAAATCACCGCGGACCGCATATTTTGCCGCGCATAAAAGAGTGAGACAGTGAAATTTTTTTTCACCGTGAATTCGCATGTTATGAAGATTTAAAGAAGATTTGGTAGAGTATTTTTTTTGCAGTTTTCATGTTTGCACACAAATGGTTTTTCTTTGCAATGCCTACGAGCAAAATGATTTTCGCATTCTTTATGTGTTTTAAATCTTTTTAAGCACTCCGGTGCCGAGCATAAATAGATTTTTTCTAGTTCTTTTTTTCCTATTTTTCTGTGCGTTTCTTTCTCGAAATTAAAACCATTATCATTTGGTCCATATTTGGTTTTCATGATATCCGGGGCAGATAACCCCATTTCTTCATAAGCCGCTGCGAGGTTTAAAGAACTGTATGGCATCATGTCCAACTGCTCAAAAAGATCCTCAGCGGGCGGCGCTTCAAGCATTCCAGAAAGTGAGATTGGTATGAGCGCGATGATCAGAAAAAAATAATTTTTATACATGCAAATCACCATGACAATGATAACCGATATTATAGTCTTGCAGGAATCATATCAGAATAAAAAGTTTGGGGAATAAGTAGTATATAAGTAACAAATCCCTTTGATTAATCGTATATCGACTAAGAATTTGCAGGCTTATTACAAACTCTTGAAGAGAGCCTCGAATTTTTTTAGTCTTTTCTTGGTACTATTAAATTTTAAAAATAAAGGAGTTGTTTTATGTGTAAAAAATGCGGCAAAAAAAGCTGTAAATGTAAGTAAATAAAAAAGGGGACTCAAGAAAATGAGTCCCTCTTCTATCTTCTATTAATCAAGATCTATTGAATTGTACATTGAGTGGTATCCCCATTTGCAGTAACCACCGAATCCTGCATTACTGATCCTTTTAAAGTAATGCTAATATAAACGCTACCATCAGTTTCCACTTCTTTAGCATGAGTATTTTTCTCTTCGCCAAACGGATACGTTAAAAATTCTGTACGATAAATAGGTGTTTCAGTTGAATCTCTAAATATTTTCAAAATCAGATTAGCCGTCTGGCTATGTTTATATTTGACCTTTGCCTCTGCATAGGCCAAATTATCGGTTGTCTTATAAAATGAAAGATTTTCCGAGAATCCTATTTTTCCAATTATTCCTGTAGGAAGTGTAAATACCTTAGAGTCGATTAAAACCAAGCAGGTGTGGCCGGTTTCATTTTTTATAGTTAGTTTTGCCTTACAATCGATTTTTTCTTCCTTAGTTGGCATTCCTAATTCTTGCGTATATTCGTGCGTTTTTTTGGGTTTTTCCATTGACACAAATTTCAAAGGAATTAGTGCTGCAACAACATAGAGCGGCATTAATAATTTCTTCATTTTTTTCCTTTTTTTCAATTAAAGTGATTAATTTAAGAAGCGCACAAATGCGCGCTTCTTAAAATTTTACCAAAAAATATCTATTTTTCAGCTTTTTGTGGCACCTTAGCGCCTTCTTTACGAGCTTCTGATAATCCGATAGCAATTGCTTGCTTTGGGTTGGTTACTTTTTTATGTGATTTGCCGCTTTCCAATTCGCCCTGCTTCATTTCATGCATTGCTCGTTCTACTTTTTCTTGTGATTCTTTACCATATTTAGCCATGATATTCTCCTTTTTGTGGGGGGTTAAACATATACTCTCTATAATTATAGCCTAGACTATTTTCATATAAAAATTAAAGGTTTTTGATCTAAAACATTATAAATATGGCATTTTTTAATATTATTGACAATTGGAAATTGAATAAGCTACTATAGAAGTAGGATGAAATCAATGGGATTTCAGTACCTTTGTATTGTATTAACCTCAGACAAAACAAAAAGGATTGTCATGAACGGTAACAATAATAATAATAACTCAAATAACCCAAAAAATGCTGGTCATCAAAATAACCCGCATAAACAAGAAAAGCATGGCCAACAACAAGATCATAACCAAAAACAGGGCCAACAAGATCAAAAGCATGGCCAACAAAAACAAGGTCAAGCGCAACAAGGCCAAGGCGAACAAAAAAAGAATGGCTGGTGTGCTGCTCATAACGGCCCAAAAGCTAAATGTAACTGTGCGTAATTCGCGCTACATTGTTCAAGTTGGGTAAGAGGTTTTGAATGTAAAGCGATTGTATTGCGCAATCTCCCTTTTGTTCGTTGAGTTTCTTACCCTCTTTTTTTATTAAAAGCAAAGGATAAAATACCATGGTAAAGAAAAATGAAGGCGAAATAGCCAGAGTTAATTGCACCGAAGTGTGTGCGACTGCATGTCCGCGCTGCAAAGATCGGTGTATGTCGGAATGCGTGATTGCTAAAAAATCTGGAGCGGGAAATTGTCATCAGGTAACAACCGGTTGCTGCGATGAATGTAAAGATGATTGTATTACGGTGTGTGATCTTTGTGCCAAGACATAGGAAAATTATGGCTAAAAAAGTATGTTTGGTGTTGCTATTAATCAGAGCATTGCCTGCCCTTGGCATGGAAATGCCGGCGCCCCAACCGGCAGTTGCGCAAATAGACGATGATCCTGCCAGGTTATATATTGCCATTGATCGTGCCGATCTTCCGGAAATAACACGATTGTTGACCCCTAATGCGCAGGGTAACAGATTAGTAGATATTAATACTCTTTTTGAAGGTGGTACACAAACAGCTTTAACAATGGCCCTCGAAGATTTAGACTGCGCCACGAGAGAATACGATAAAGAAAAAGAGATAAAAGAATTAAAGATCATTACTTTTTTGCTTGAACAAGATCCCGATTTGAGTTTGTTGCAAAAGAGACACCTTGAAGTGCTGGTTAGCTCTGTCTGGTTGACTGACAATTTTAGAACCAACGAAAAAATTATAGCCTTGGTAGATTCTATTATTCAAAAGATAATAACCGATCCGGCACAATCGTTGGAAAAAAAATCGGCTTTTGTAAAAAGATTGATAGAAGTGCTTGTCGAATCGCGCGTTGACAAGCTTTCAGGGATCCGAGCAGATACAACAAATACGCTGAAAGTTTTGTTTGATCTTGGTAAAACCCTCGATGATATGGAAAATAAGAAAACTCGATTTAACTATTCCACTATAAATTTCTCGGGTTATACAACAAAAGATCAAACCGGATTTGCTCCCTTGCATTGGGCAATCGATACTCATAGTCCTTATTTAGTCACTTATTTATTACGGCATGGCGCGCAAGTGAATGAAGCAACAAGCAAGGGAAGATTGCCATTAGTGCTTGCCATGATGGATCAATTGACCTCTTATTATGGAAATATTCCTAATGATCTCGATCTTAAAATTATCGAATTATTGTTGGATAGCGGTGCCGATCCACTGCAAAAAGATTCTGCATTGAATATGAGTGCGTGGGAATATATTGTTGGGGTTGTTGAACAAGATTGCGGGCGACATTACCGTATTGACGATCCGGAGCGGTGGCGCTGCACATACGCACGACGAATTCAAGAATTATTGGAAAAATACATAAAACTGAAACAAGCACAATCTACTATGCAAAATTTGATTGAGCAAATTTCATCATGGTGGGCAGAATAAACGAGCAAGACTTGCATTTTTAATCATTTGCACTTACCATTGCAACAATTATTTCTTTATACTAGGGATTTTTTGTATGCAATGTTATGTAATACCTTTATTATCTGTTATTTCTTTTGTTTCATCCTATGCAATGCGGCCCAATCATGATTTGCAACGGCTCTTTGATCGGCAACGGTATCCGCTTGATATTCAGCAACAAGATTTATTTGATCAAACATGCGCAAAAACGCATCATGGTGAGTTTGATAATGATTCTTTGAGCACTCTCATTGCTTTGGCAACCAATAATGATAATCCTCATGTTCCCTCAATTCAGGTGTTAGCAAAAAAAGCGATCCTTGAAAAAGATCCCCAAGCGTTTGATCTTACGCTGCACGGTGCCATGCGTGGCGATCAACGGTGCATGCTGAGCCATGCTTCATTATTAACAAATCCTGAATTTGGTTCTCAAAATTCAATGCTCGATGAAACTCAACGAGAATTGATTGCACATCAATTATTATTTACCGCAAAAAAAACTATGCAGCCCCTAATTACGGTAAAAAACAATTCGTTTAAAATCGATAACAGTCTTGCTATTATTGCTGAAGGCTATTATAAGGATCATACTGATGTACTGTGCGCGATGTATCACCAAAAGCTTGATGATCTTGCGCAGCATGATCCTGAAAAACTGGAACAACTAAAACAGGAAGCTCTAGCCACCGCATTTGTTCCGGCCGGTTGTTATTTTATAAAAAAAAATGCTGCTCATAATGATTATCATTCTCTTGAGCAAGCGATCGATTGGGCCCAGCTGGTTGCGTCACGCCCCGAATTTTATGCGTATTACGGATCAAATAAGGCGGCGCTCAGTTATTTGCAACAAAGTGGTGCTCTTGCAGCAATAGATACAATTGCACAACAATCGGCGTATCCCGAATTGCAGCAACGTGCGTGTATGATCATGGGCGTATTGGGCATCAATGAATTAAAAAGTGAGGAGTTTGATATTCCGCGTGCCCGAATTATTCGTGGTCGCACCACAAAAAAATATCTTGAAAAAGCTGCCGAATCTAATCCCGAAGCATTACTCATGCTGCTTGCGTTTGATGATCAAGAGCAGGTGGTCGGGGTATGCAATAAGCTCATTGATGGATTATCCGTTTTGAGTCCTACGCGAGCACATCAGGCTTTTGATCAGATTATTAAAAAACTATCGCATCTGCCGCACGAAAAAAAATCAGAAGCAAACAAAGTAAAAACAAAACTTTTTTCCAGCGAGCATGTGGCTGCGTATAAAAAAAACCTTACCGGATGGCAGCTGTATTCGCTTGCGCTTGAGATGGTTGACGCAGAATGTATAGAGTATGCGGTTCCAACATTTGCCGATGCGTTTTCCAAAGGGCATATTCGCGCCGGATGTAAATTTCTCGCGTTAACCGGCATTGATCAAAAAAAAGTAGTTGGCATTCTTGATGATTTATTTACTAAAATCGATGCTCTTGATACGGCTGCGCATGGTGAATTAGCCGACGATCTGCAGCGGGCGCTGATGAATATGGCAATAAATACCACCGATCTTGCAATACACGAACGAGTGGTGGGGCGTCTGAAAAATCATCGCGCAAGTTTTACCGCATTTAATAATCTCTATCAAAATGGTAAAAGAAAAAGCGTGCAACACAAAGAGATGGCCAATCGCTATATGCAGCATGCGCTGAGCACGCCCGATATGGTGTTTAAAAAGCAGCTCATTGAATATTGCATGGCGCATGATGATTTGGTGCTTCTTGCTGCGCAAGAGCTTCCTGCGTTATATACCAAAAATCACAACACGCAAGAGGCTATTCTGCTTTTTGATCAGGCCCTTAAAACACTGATTAAAAAAGCTGATGAGGGCGATTTAAAAGCAGCAATGGCTTCTCATGCATTTTTAACAACTATGCCCGAGAGCTATTTTGATACTATAATTTCTGACCCCAAAAAACTTGGTGAATATTATTTGGATCAAGCGGCACGCCAAGGATATGTGCCGGCTATCAACGCATTGAAAGATTCATCCACCTATAATGTTGTTGCATTAAATGAAGAAGCCTTTCTCAAAACGGCTACTTTTTTTTCATCGGCAATTAATAGTTGCAAACCGGAACAAAAGAATCTTAAAGAGGTTATCTGCCAAAAATTAATGGCGCAATGTGCTCTTGTTCTTGGAATGGATATGGGCATGGCGGATCAACGGGGCAAAAAAGGTTTTGAAAACCCTGATCTTTGTTATCACTTTGTCATGGGATTGGGAGAATGGGATGAACGCCTTGCGTATCTTGCTTTTCTGAAAGCTGAAGAAAATGCCTGTAAACAAGATAAGCCGAAGCTCTTTGAGCGTATCGGGTGCGCCGATTATTTAAAGAACCTTGAAAAGCAAGGAAAGGGCTGGGCATCCTATGCGCGAGCAATTAGCATATTTAATCGATTACCCAAGAATGAAAAACTTGAATGGCGCAAACCGGCAGAAATTCTCAAGATGGTCAAAGAAGTGCAAGAATTAATTAAAAAGGCTAAAGATGCTCCCGTGCCGTATAATGGCTCTCAAATACAATTGGGTGAGTTAGATTTAATTAACGGTGTGCAGCTTGAGTTAATTGCACGTGATTCAAAAAATAAAGAGATAATGGCAAAGGCGATCGCCTATTTTCAAGAATCAGCGCTTAAAAAGTTCCCGCCCGGGTTGCAAAAATTCGGTCTAGTTAATTTGTCGGGAGCCGCCGGTAAAGGTCAACAATTTGCGTTGCGCGCGATCGAAAATTTAATAGAAGCAGCAAGGCTAGGCGATAAGCCTTCGCAGAATTTCTTAAAGGATATCTATGAACAAGGATTTGGTTATAAATTCGGATGCAATGGATATATTACCAATGAAATGCGCTCAATGATTAGTGCGGCATTACTACCAATTAATAAACCTACTGATGAACAAGCGGATCCCAAAGAAAATAACGCGGCGCACGTGCAAACAAATGATTCTTTATATGTGCAGGCAATTAAAAATCTAGAATCGGGCAACTTTGCCCTTGCCTATAAACAATTTATCCAAGAAGCGGCCCATGTTAATGTTGGCGCGATTGCGCATATGGGAATAATGCAACGCGATGGGTTGGGGGTTGAACAATCATTACAAGCGGCAAAGAGATCATTTATCACTGCGTTATTGCAGTGGGATTATCGGCAGATTCATCATTATAAAATATTGCAAGGGGCAGCTCATTGCTTAGATGAGCTTTTTAACCAAGATTTTGCTGCGCGGGTGGCTACTGCAAAGTTTGCGCTTGGTTGTGCGCGCACTAAACTATTAATCGGGATGCCACTACATGATGAAAGATCTCTTTTGGATCTTTTTTCAAAAATTAATGATACAGAAACCATGGCATTTAAAAGCAATTCTGATGAAGAAAAAAATCGGTTTTATTCTTCCGGGCTGGCAGATTCGATTAATGAGTTTTGTGATGCAAGCAACGATGCGCAGCTCCTGAGCATTGCACTCCTGATCACACGAGCCAGAATGCTTGAATTGGGTAGGCCCAAAAATAATAAGGATTATGAAGCGCTCGCGTTCCCGCAAAAGAAACTGATGGGGCTTTTGGTAAATGCGGTTAAGGGTGGCAAGGAGTGTGCCCTTTCTCAAGTAACACGCGAAACAATAGAGACACTTTCTTCTACCATGGAACATGAGCCGGTGGATCACGAATTTAATGCCGGTATCGGAATGCTTCATATCACCGGAGCTTTGCAAAAAATGCCATGGGCAAATCTCACTCGTGGCATAGAATTGCTGGAAGTTGCTGCCAAAAACGGCAATGAGGAGGCAGCTTTGGCGCTGGCGCATATGCATTTATTTTGTTCAAAATCATCCGCTCTTTTTGAGAAAAAAAAAGGTAAGGAGCTTTTGGCGCAACTAGCCGCTGATTACCACAATAGCAATGCGATGATTCAATTGGCCGAGATTCTTTTTGAAGAGGATAGCTTCAAAGAGGCAGAAAAATATTTAACTCGCGCAATCTCAATTGATCCCGGCAATGCAAAAGCGCTTTATTTATTGGGCCACACATTATTATATAAGCCCCAAACCACCCCTAAAGATTATCGTGAAATATGTAATCTGCTTGAGCTGGGCAGTGTTGATGAAAAATTTACCCAAGCCACGCGGCTTATTCAAGCATACCTTGGATTGGCCCACCCGGAAGCATTTCAAGAAAATGACCCTTTGCGCAGCGAAGAAAGGCTTTTGGATTATTTGGACCAAAGCCTGTTTGATTCTTTGATCAAGAAAGAGGCAACGGGTGTCGCGTTTGCCAATCTGTGTCTTGAACTTAATTTTTTAAAAGAATTAGAAAAATGGTCACAAAACATTGAGCAGCGCTTTAAAGTAACACAGAATGACCTTGATAAAAATATATTGGCCCGAGTATACAACTCAATTGCAGCTGCCAATCTTATTATGTTGCGTAATTATATCGAGAGCGGCATTCCAAATATGATCAATGCCACACTTCCTTGGGAATATGTTTGTAAAATCAAAAATCTTAATCTTTCAAAAAAATCTTCTTTTATGACGGCTATTGAGATAATCACCGATGTTTCTACAAATACTACCGACAAAAAGTTGCCGGAGCGTGTTTTAAAAATTTTGACACGAGCCTGTGAGGAATTAAAAAAACAAAATCTTCGATTGCAAAATTGTCCGCAATTGCAAGTTGCTCTGAGCGATGTAAAAGAAGTTGTCGCACTGATAGCAAAAATGGAAAAAGCTGGCAAGAATAGAATTTCCTTATTAAGGCAGGGCATCGATAAATTAATCGAGAAATATTACTAAATAATCCGATCCTTGATGAGCATTTTTTCCGCGATCTGTTCAAAGAGTGGCGCTGCCACCATTGATGCATATAAATCATTTTGCGCGGCTTCTTTGATAAATGTGATAATTACTCGTTGGTAGCCATTTTTTTCAATGATGCCCGCACAGGTAAATATATTGCGGTCGGGGTTATAATGGCCATTTTCTAGCATATTGGCCGTGCCGGTTTTACACATAACTCGGTAACCCTTAATATGTGCCTTGCGTGCCGTTCCTTGTGCGGTTGTTTGTTCCAACATATTTTGAACAATCGCGATCGGTTCATCACGATATAATTTTTGCTTAGTTTGTTGGCGGTCAAAGGTGAGCCGCGGATCTATCCAGTAGCCGCCATTGGCAATGATAGAAAATGCGCGCGCCAGTTGCAGTAAATTAGCAGTTACTTCATAGCCATAGGATAATGAAATAATTGATTGCTTGGACCAATTGGCCGGCGGATTAATAAATCCTTTATTTTCACCCGGAAATGTGATGCGCGTTTTTTTGCTGAACCCGAGCCGCAGATAATGATCGTATAATTTTGTATCGAGCCGTTTGGCAACCTGCGCGATACCAATATTATTTGATTGCGCAATCACCTGTTCAAAGGAAATAATGCCCGCTTCGTGCACCGTATTAATTTTGCGGCCGTCAATATAGGTTGTTTTGGTATTTTTACAATCGATCAGTTCATCGGGGGTCACCACATTTTCTTCAAGGGCGGCAAGCGCGGTGCAAATTTTAAATACCGATCCCAGTTCATATGCTTCGGTTACACAGGTATTTTTAGTAAGAGCCGGATCAATATCTTTAAAATTATTAGGGTCAAAACTGGGTACGTTAACCATTGCCAGAATGTCACCGTTTTGCGGATCAATGATAATTGCGGCGCCTTCTTTTGCATTATATTTGGCAACCGTTTCGAGCAGTGCCTCATGCACCAAATACTGCAAATCGCTATCGATGGTGAGTTGCAATTGCTGCGCGCTTGATCCTTCTTGATCCAAGTGGCGGCTAAAATAGAAATGGCCCGATCGCGCATCTTTTTCAAGCACCACCGTGCTGGGAGTACCCGCAAGAAGTTGATCAAATTCCAGTTCAAGGCCAAACAATCCTTTGTTATCAATATCGGTGAGACCAATAAGGCTGGCAGATGCCGGCAGGGGATAATAACGGCTCGGTTCATTTAAAAATTTAATGTCGCTGATGCCACTTTTGGTAATCAGATCAATTTGCTGTGGGGTTAATTTACGCTGCACATATAAAAAGTGGGCATGAGAATGGGTGGCAAGACGTTCATTGGCATGCGGAAAGTATTTTGCCAGAAATTTTTGCAATTGCGGTTTCATTTCCAGTTGGCGGGGCAGAATAAATGCAGCGATTGAATCTTTGTTGAGCGCCAAAAAATGTTTTCCGGTTCTATCAAGAATGAGGCCGCGTGGCGGCAAACTGGTAATGGAGGTTTGGTATTGTTTTTGGCCCAGTTGCACAAAAAACTGATGTTGTACCACCTGCAAATAGACAAGATTTATAATCGCAATAAGGTAGCCGATAAAAAAAAATAATAAAATTAAAATGCTTCTATTTTTATGAACGTGCGTCATCGGGAACCTTTTTTATTTGATTAATGCGTATGGGCACCAAGGCGAGAGTGTCTTTATTTTCTTTAATATACTCTTTAATGCTTGCGCGATCATTGAGAGTGTAAAGGGTATGCGTGAGTTCCTGTTTTTGTTTTATTAAAGATATTTTTTGGTTCTCAATAGTTTGTTTGGTATAAGAAAGTTTGATCCGTTTGGTGCGCTTATGGACCTGTAAAAAAATAAATGAAATGTTCGCGGTGATAAAAAGAGCAAGAAAAGTTGATTGCTTCATGGTGTTCCTTACTATGAAATGTATTCTTTTCATTATTACTGCAAATGTGCGTAAAAAGAAAAGTTATTGTAAAAAAAATAATTATTTGGGGCCATGTATCGATGAAAAAAATTTTTATTTTAACGTTCTCTGTTTTTAACCTACAAATCCAATCAATGGATTTATGGCAGTTTGAGTTGAATGCAAGATTACTTAATGCTGTAGATAATAATAATCAAGAAGAGATTAAGCTGCTGCTTGCCAAGGGTGCTGAGGTGAATGCAAGAGATTATTATGGCAATACACTATTGCATCATGCTGCGTGTAATAACAGAAAAGAAGTAATAAATCTATTGCTTGCCAATGGTGCCGCAGTGAATGCCAAGAATGGGTATGGTGGGATGCCGTTGCATTCGGCTGCATCGGAGGTTTACAGCGGAGGAGCAACGTGCCAACTGCTTGCCGCAGGTGCTGAAGTTAATGCAAAAGACAATCATGGCACGACACCTTTGCATGGGGCTGCATTTTGGAATAGTAAAGAATCAATAAGAATATTGCTTGAAGCTGGCGCCCAAGCGAATGCAAAAGACAATGATGGCAGGATACCATTATGCGGGGCTGCAATATGGGGGCACACAGAAGCGATTAGACTGCTACTACTTTCCCGTACTATCACAATGCATGAGTTGCGCAGTCTGAGAACGATGGAAGAATTGTATTTTAATCTTCTCCCTTTAGATCTGTTAAAAGAATTGGCAAAGTTTCTTACAGATTATGCCATCAGCCAAGAAGATGCCCAGGCAATAGCAGCGTTATATCCAAACGCAACAAATTATATTCTTGCCCAGCTGAACAATCGAAAAACTTACCACTCATAGGAGCTATTAAAGTGCACCTCGTATGCCGGCTCATTTTTGCGTGGATCCAGTTTGAAGCCCCAATCAATTTTGATTGGCATTGGTTGATACATGCGAATGCCAAAGCCAACCGCATGGCGATAATTAAAATGGTTATTGCGAATAAATTTCCAATCAACGCATTCGGTGTACGGGTTATCCCAACCCGCGCCGCCATCATAAAAGAGTACGCCTTTTAAGTTCATATCAGAGGTGATCGGGAAAATGAGTTCCGCATTGATCCATGTTGCTTTGGTGCCACCAATAGAATCGCCCCGTGTGGGGCCGGTGATCGGATTATAGATATTAAATTGTGGACCGATTTCACCAAACAAGAATCCACGAACGCTGGCAGGGCCGCCAATATGATATAATTCGCGATACGGAATTAATTTATTTTTAAATGGTACCACAATTCCTAAATAGCCACGAAGATGGAATATTAAATCATAAGCGCCAATAAGTGGCGTGTACCAATGAGCATCAACATCAAATTTTGAGAACCCAAGACAGCGTTGGGTAAAACTAAAGGTGACCAAACTTTTAATCAGCCAGCTATAGCCGGTTATCGGATGGATAGGATGGCTTCTTCTATCTTGTCCCATGTTCATGCTCAATGATCCATAGTCCCCCGGCTGGAACATTTGTCGTAATAATTCGGTGTATTGCTTGTTGGCTAGAGCTTGTTCCGGACCACGAATTTCTTGAATATGCGCCACCGGAGGTGCCGGATTATAGGATATCTTATCAATCCCCAAAGAGGCGCGAATAAGTGTGTCTCTTAAAAAGTTGTCATACCAATTTGTAACAAAACCGGCGGTTACTAAAAATCCGGTATCCGCTTCATTAATCGGTACGGTAAAATTAAATTCTTCGTAGGCCACTCGTTTGTGTACCACATCCAATGCCGCCAAAATTGGGCGATCAAAGAGCCATGGTTGGGTGATATTGAATCCGAGAGAAAAATCTTCATGGGAAAAACGGCTATTAAGGCTGGTGCGTAGGCCGGTTCCTAATAAATTGGTATCGCCGATATCTAATTGTAATGACATTCCCTTGAGTGGTGTGCGGAAACTATTAGGATCGCCGGCAAATCCTAATTGGAACCCAAAGTGGCCCGTTTTTGCTTCTTTGAGCATTAAATCAAGATCAGCAGTTTGATCACCGGTGCGAATGATTCGCCAATTAACCCCATCGCGCTGATCAAAATAACCAAGGGATTGGAGACGATCCTTGGATTGCTCCATGCGGGTATTGGTTAAGAGATCCCCTTCGCAAAAGGTAATTTGCCGCCGAATAATTTTGTCACGAGTTTTTTGATTACCACGAACGGTTAACTTGCCCAAGGTGATCTGTTTGCCAAGATCACTGTGAAAAGCCAAATCAACGGTTTTTGTATCGTCATTTGGATTGATCGATGGTTCAATGTGCGCATACAAATACCCAAAACTGCCCCAGACCAATTCTAAATTCTTAATAGCATCCACAATTTTTTCGCGCGAATACAAATCCCCCGATTTGATCTGTACCACATTGAGCAAACGCTGTTCATCAATAAGATCATTGCCGGGCACTTTTATGCAGCCGATGCGATATAAATCACCTTCTTGGATTTCAAAAAGAATGTTAAAATTATTTGTACAAGGATCCATTTGAGGGGTGATTGCGGCAACTTTGGCATTTAAATAGCCATTACTTTGATAATACATTTCAATAGCATGCTTATCCCCTTCGAGCCGCTCAGGCAAAAAGGTGCCTGATTTATCCAGGAAGCTGAGCACCCAATCTTCACGGGTATACATTATGTTGCGCAACGTTTTGCCGCTGATATTTCTGTTGCCGATAAAAGAAATTCTTTTAACCAGTGATTTTTTGCCTTCGACAATGTGAAATATGATGGTCCCTTTGCCATTCTGGTCAACGATCAGTTCCGGGTTTATTTGTGCGTTATAATAGCCACGTTCAAGGTAAAGCTTTTTTATGCCCACAGCGAAACTCTTTAATTCTTCCGGGTCAAATGCGGGAGTTTCGAGGGTGGGAACCTTTTCATTGATCTCTTTTTGCGTGACTGTTGAGTTACCCTCAAAAATGATCTCTTTGAGCGGAATTTTTTCTTCAACATGAATCTCAAGATTGATCATATCGCTATCAATCGGCTCAGCAAACAAGTTAATGGTACGGAATCGCTTGAAGTCGTAATACAAATTACGAATGAGTTCCCGCGTTTTGAGCGGATCGAATTTTTGCCCCTTGCGATAGGGAATTTTATTCAAAATCGCTTGCGTGGTTACCTGTTTATTGCCAATAATGATAATATCGTTGATAAGGCGACCGGCAAGATCTTGAGCGGTGATTACTTCTTCTTCCTCTTGGCCTTGGGCATCATCAAGAGTTGCCTCTTTTGTGGTTTCAATTTCATCATTTTCAGGAAGATTGATCTCATCAATTTCTTCAATAGCATCTTTATCGGGCCCTTGTTGAGCCAAAGTAGCTCCAACAAGGCTTGCGCATAGAATAAGAATGGCGTGATGCAATAAGCGTCTCATGCTGATCATTTTGGTATTATACTCCTGGCGGATCTTAAAAAAGTTGATTTTAATAATACTCTTTTTTAAAAAATTCACCAGCTTACGCTTGTCCGGGTCTTACGACTCGGCAACCCCCTCGAAAGGGGCTTCCGGGCTACGCATAAAGCTTCGGCGGACGCGGCGGGAGTAAAGGCGTCCTCCGCTCATCCTGAGTAGAAAACGCAGTTTTCGTATTGACGGACGGCTGGCACGGCCAGCTTTTTCTACCGCTTCTCAAAAAAAAGGAATGAGGTAGAATCAAGCTAATTAATAATTTTTTAAATGCCGAATGAGATTATGATTACTGTAACCAACACCTTAAGTGGAAAAAAAGAACTATTAAGGCCCCTTAATCCTGAAAAGGTAACTCTCTATGTCTGCGGGATCACTCCCTATGATTACGCGCATATTGGGCATGGAAGGGTGTATGTTACCTTTGACACGTTGTACCGATTGCTGCAATTTTTGGGCTACAAGATAGTCTATTGCCGCAATTTTACCGATATTGATGATAAAATTATTGCGCGCGCGCAAAAAGAGCTGGGCGATCCCAGTAAATTTGAAGAAATTAGCAAAAAATATATTGCTACTTTTGAGCAAGATATGCAGGCACTCAACTGCTTATCACCAAATTATGAACCGCGGGTAACCCAAACAATGCCGGAGATTATTGCATTTGTACAAGGATTACTCGAAGCAGGCAAAGCATATCAAGTGGATGGCGATGTTTATTTTGAAATTGCCAAATTTCCTGCGTATGGCGCGTTATCAAAACAAAAATTGGATGATTTGATTTCCGGTGCGCGGGTCGAGGTGAATGAAAAAAAGCGGAGTCCGCTCGATTTTGCGTTATGGAAAAAAGCGCAAAAGAATGAGCCGGGTTGGGATTCTCCCTGGGGCCATGGGCGGCCCGGATGGCACATTGAATGTTCGGCAATGGCCCAGAAATTTCTGGGAAAAACGATTGATATGCATGCAGGTGGCATGGATCTCATTTTCCCTCATCATGAAAATGAGATAGCCCAATCGGAGGGATTGCATGCAAAAACGTTTGTGTGCTATTGGTTACACAATGGTTTTGTGCGGATCAATCAAGAAAAAATGTCCAAATCACTGGGCAATTTTTTTACGTTGCGAGATGTCTTTAAACAATTTGATCCGATGGTGATCAGGTTTTATCTTCTGAATCATCAATATAAAGCGCCTTTGGATTTTTCATTTGATGATTTACAAGCCATACAAAAAACATACATGCGCTTGTGCAAAGTATTTGCAATTGATTGTTCACCTACCAGTGATCTAAAAATACAAGAATCGCAAGTAGTACAAAAAATGCTTGAATTTCTTCGCGATGATTTAAATACCCCCGGTATGTGGGGCGTATTGTTTGAAGGATTGCCAAATCTGCAAAAAAATAGGGATCAACTTTGTTTGGTAAAAGCATTTATTCAAAACGTGCTTGGCTTAACATTAATTCCGTTGCCCGAAAAAGAAATAGAAATTACGCCAGAAATGGCACAGCTGATTAAAGAACGTGAGCAGGCACGCGCTGCAAAAGAATGGAAAAAAGCCGACGAATTGCGTGAAAAGCTACGTACGCTTGGCTATGAGGTTCAGGACAAAAAATGAAGCGCACAATGGCTGCGAAGTAGAATAATCAAAAAAACCTAAGTTTTTTCAAAAAAAGGAGACCGATGAAGATTATTAAAACTAAAATTCTAACTATAGCGTCTATTTTGTTTTGGATGTATGGCTCAGTAGGTGCGCATCTTGGGCACGAGCACTATAATAAACCTACAATTCCTTCCCTTAGTAATTGGGCGAGTGAAGGTGTTTCATTTGTTGGTGATGCGGCAGTGATAGAATCAGTTGATGATATCATGGGCCGGCCGCCAACCAGCCAATACGCAACTCTTGCGCAAAAGCAAATAACAAGGCCCCGCCATCGAATTCACCGTGAGAATCTTCCGGTGCACCCGCAATCAGAAGCTGTGGAGCATCGTTTTTTAGAATCTGCGCAACGAGGTTTGGTGCCTCGGTCAGTTCCAACGGTTCAAAGAATTGGTCTTAATTTTTTAGGAGCACAGTATTCTGAAAGTGGTTTTGTGCCGCCCGACGCGGATGGTGCCGTTGGACCAACACAATATTTTCTTGTTGCATCAGGAATTGTAAAAACATTTAATAAAACAACCGGTGCGCTTGATGGCGTTATTGATACCAGCCTTGATAACTTTTTTGCTTCAGTGTTGCCCGCAGGAAGCTTTGTTGGCGATATTCGTGTTTTTTATGATACCACCGCGCAACGCTTTTTTGTGTTGGGAAGATCGTCAAATACTGCCAATGAACGTATTGTTATTGCCGTGAGCCAAGCAAGTTCAATTACCCGGCAAACATACTTTAATTTTTTCTCTATCACTACCGGCACCTTTTCCGGCGGCCTTGAATTGGATTATCCAACTTTAGGAAGCGATAGCAATGCCCTTTATACAGGTGCAAACCTCTTTGATGCCAATGGCAATTTTGTAAATAGTGTTGCGGTAGTTATTCAAAAAAGTTCGCTTTTAAACGGTGGGCCAATCTTTTATACTGCATTTACGAATCTGATTAATACTACTGCCGGCACCGGTCAAGTTTCTCCGGTTGGGGTAAATAACTTTGATGCCAATCCTACGCAGGGATATTTTCTCGGAATCAGCGCATTTTATTATGGCGCATTGGTGTTGAATATTATTAATAATCCCGGGTCAACACATCCAACTGTTTCTGCGCCTCTATTGATTCCGGTAGCGCCAACTGCTGCGCCTATACTGGTGCAACATAAAGGAAACATTTACGGTGCGCAAGGCCTTATTGGGCCAACCGATGACCGTTTAAATTGGTCCCACATTCGCAATGGAAAGCTGTGGACTTGCCACAATGCGATCGGCGTGAATAATGTGGGCAGCTCATCAGGCACCGTGAGCCGTGACGGTGTGCGTTGGTATGAGTTTGATTTTACCAATCCTAACGCGCCAGCAATAGTGCAATATGGCACTTTATATAATGCAACCGCAAACAATGATACTAATGAGTTGAGTTATTTTGTTGGTGGTGTGATGACTTCCGGGCAAGGGCATATGCTTCTTGGTGCAACGGTCGGCGGCATTAACTCATATCTCAATGCGGTAATCGATGGCCATCTTGCTACTGATAGCGCCGGTTCTCTTGAATTACCGGTTAACCTTACCAACAGCAATTCTGCCTACAACATCAATTGGGATTATCCAATGTATGGCTCACATCGTTGGGGTGATTATTCTACCGTTTCAATTGATCCTAGTGATAACATGACCATGTGGGCAACACAGGAGTTTTGTAATGCATCAAATTCATGGGGATTGGAAGTAGCGCAACTACTGGCTCCGCCACCGGCAACAATTCTCACCGTGAACCCATCAGCAGTCCAGGCCGGTCAATCATCACAAACAATAACAATCAATGGACAAAGTAATAATGGATCCGGTTTTTATGATCCGGGTGTAGGATTTTCTAATCGTTTACAAGTGTCAATTTCGGGTGGCGTTGTAGTTAAATCGGTCAATTATACTAATCCAACCACGATAACGGCAGTTATTGATACAACCACTGCAACAGCGGGTTCGCATTCACTTACGGTGATCAATCCCGATGGGCAACAAACATCAGCATCCGTTTTGACAGTTCAAATACCAAATCCAACCGGTGTAACTGGCCCTACCGGGGCCACAGGGCAAACCGGAGCAAGCGGAATAACGGGCGCTACCGGTAACACTGCTCCGACTGGCGCGAGCGGCCCTAACGGTTCAACAGGGGTTTACTTAAATGGCATCTTTGGCGCAACGGTAGGTACGAGTGCTGTACCCGTTTTAATAGATTCAAGTGGTAAATTAGGAACCATTGCGGGTCGTTCGCTTGTTCCTGATAGAGACTCTGACAATGTTATTCAAGCATTGCAATCGCAGATAATATCTTTGACTGAGCAAACAAAACATAATGCTCAAAAGATTAATGAACTGTACCAATTTTTGTGTATACTCAAATAAAAAAAGTGATGGAATATGGGGCGGACTATCGTTTATGTATGTTAAAAATTCACAAAAATTAGATGTTGAAAAAATTTCAGGAGATTACCCATGAAAAAATTATTAATACTTTTTATGATTTTGGCAAAAATAACTCACGCCATGAATAAAGATTCTACCCAATTAAGCATATCCCCTGATTTTGAGCATACATTGTTGAGCAGATATATTGCCGCTCTCCTTCAAAATCAAAAATCAGCACCGGTACCGGTAAATAAAACTTCTAAAAAATCAGAAGAAATGCCTCAAAAGGCTTACCCGTATTTGCAAAGGGGCCGTTTGCCGATTCGGTGATTATTTGATTTTTGGAATCGTATTTTCAAGCCGTTTTGCGATCGCAGACATTGTCTTTGAGTATTGCACGATATCTTTTGCAATTGCTTCGGCTACCGCTTCTTTATAGGTATGTGAAGTTTGATTTCTGTCTCTTCCCATTTCTAAACATATTTGCAATTCTTGTTCGTCTATTAGCTTCATGCGTACAGATTCTCGAAAAATATTACCGGGTCCCACGACAAAGATTTTAAATTCCTCTTCAAGAAGCTCTTTTAAAAGTTGCCAAAAAGTTTCATAAGTAAATTCAAAGCGTTTTATTATTGAATCTCTAATCATGTCATAAATATAATCATCTTTACCTATATCTTTGATGGTTTTTATAGGCTTTTTAAGAGTCTTAAGGGCTTTAAGAAACACATCGAATCGTATTTTTAATCTTTCCATACAATCTTATCTCGTAGTATATTTTGTTTTAAGTCTTCGGGAATATTATTCATATCAACAATATCTACCATATTATGTAAATCGAGATTTTCAATTGTTTTTTCTATTCGGTCAATCTCTCGTAAGGGAATCTGTTGACCGGTATCAATGGCAAGATCAATATCAGAAAAAGGCTTATTTTTTCCCGTGGCCCATGAGCCAAAAAGATATATTTTTGCTTCAGGATAATGATACTCGATGGCCTTAATAAGTTTACGTTTGTATTCTTCTTTTACTGCCATCATTTAGCCCAAATATTCTTCAATACGTGCTTTTAAATCTGCTTTGCTCATATAGCCCGTTACTTTGCCTTTTACTTGGTTATTGTGGATAAAGATAAAGGTAGGCACGGAAGTAACCCCATATTTAATAGAAATATCCCGGGCTTCGTCAACATTTAGTTTGGCAAATTTATAGCTATCTTTGAGCTCTTTTTCCAATGCTTCAAAATGAGGCGCCATCTGTTGGCAAGGGCCGCACCATACTGCGTAGACATCCATCACAATGGGCAGCGTGGCTTGCACTATTTCTTGTTCAAAATTATCTTTGGTGATTGATATTGCCATGATAAAGCTCCCGGTTTCAATAAGAATTTTTTTAAATATAATACTAATACTGTATCAGGTTGGTTTTACAGTGCAAGAAAAGAGGTTAAAATTGTTGGACAAGCACTCATTGCGCGATTATCTTAAAATATAATCACTTTAATGTCATAAGGAGACAATTATGTCAGATAACTATACAAAACCAATCTATTATGCACGAGAGACGAATTTAATGTATCGGGTCTATGCCTGGATGTGCTACGCCTTGATACTTTCTGCAGTAACAGCCTATTATGTGGCTTCATCCCCCGCAATCATTAAATTAATTTTCCAGGATCATTCTTTTATTATTCCGATTGTTCTACTGCTGATTCAACTTGGTATAGTTATTGCAATAAACGGATTTATTCAAAAGATGAGTTTTTCAAGTGCCGTTATTTTATTTTCGCTTTTTGCTCTTTCTATGGGCGTCACGTTATCAGTAGTTTTTCTTGAGTTTACCATGGCCTCAATCTTTAGCACCTTCTTGGTTGCCTCAGGAATGTTTGGCGCAATGGCGATTTATGGCTATGTAACCAAGGCAGATTTAACCTCAATGGGAAGCTTTTTATTTATGGCCCTTATTGGTCTTGTTATTGGTGGCTTTGTTAATATGTTTTTGCACAGCGAAAAATTTAACTTTGTGCTTTCTGCCATCGGTGTTTTGGTTTTCACGCTTTTTACTGCCTACGATGTGCAAAAAATTAAGCGCATGACCCAAGATATGCTCGAAGATAAAGAAACCATGGCCAAAGTAACCATTATTGGTGCGTTAACGCTCTATCTTGATTTTGTGAACCTTTTTCTCTATCTCTTGCAGTTTATGGGGAGACGAAGAGAAGATTAATCAATGGTTTCTATCTAGTTTGAAAGGGAGTATGTAATGAAAAGCACTATCCGTTTTGGAGCATTTATTATAGCAGCAGGGGTGAGTTTGCCCTTGCTGCTTTCTTTGTATAAAAATTCTTTTAATAATCGCAAGGATCTCAACACCTGCATGGATGTTCAGGCGATAGTAAATGAAGAGCCAATGAGTGAGGCCACCGCATCAGAGACTATCGATACCATGACCAAAGAGCTGGCAAGTAAAGAAAAAGAAAGTGAAGAGGAAGACGAACAAAAAAGAAAACAAGTTGTGCAGTTGGTTGAAGAAGCGATCTCATTTGTAAACAATAATAGTTTTGATAAAGCGATGAGCGCCTTTACGCATGGCAGAGATTTTATTCGCGGTGAGCTCTATCTGTTTGTCTATGATTATAATGGTTTTGAATTTGCCAACGGCCAGGATGAACGGCTCGTTTGGAGAAATGTTATTGACATGCGCGATCCGTTTGGCACCTTTATTATAAAAACGGTTATTGATAAAGCTAAAGAGGGGGGCGGTTGGGTTGTCTATCAATGGCGCAATGCCACCAAAAATTCCTATATCAGATCATTTGTGAAAGACGGCAAAGAATATGCGATCGGCGCCGGCTATTATCCGCATTCAAAACATGATATTGTTGTTGGTTTGGTAAAAGCCGCGGTTGCTTATTTTAATGAGGTGGTGATAGAAAAAGGGTTCCCGGTTGATGAAGTATTTAGCACGCTCAGCTATCCGGCCGGAAGATTTGTGATGGGCGATCTCTATCTGTATGCTCTTGATTTTAAGGGGCAGATGATGGCAAATGGTGATCGGCCCGGGCTCATTGGCTCAAATGTTTTGATGGCCAGGGATTCCGAGGGCAAACTGTTGAACCAAGAAATAATAAAAAAACTCCAGAATTCTACTGATGGTGTCTGGATTGAATATATTTCTAAAAATGCTAAAAAAATGGCGTATGCGCAAAAAGTTGCCGATAGGGATGGCAGAGAATTTTTTATAGCTGCCGGTTATTATCCAAGCGCCACGCCCAATAGAGCTGTTGACCTGGTTAAAAATGGTTATGAATTTTTGAAAAAACATGGCCTCACTGCCGCCGTGAATGAATTTAGCACCCGCCAAAGCGATACCTATCGGTATGGCGATCTCTATTTGGTGCTGTGGGATATGAAGGGCAGAGTTATTGCCAACGGTGCCAACCTTGATGCTATCGGGGTAAACCAATGGGATCTCAAGGATGAGGATGGCAAACTTTTTGTGCAAGAAATTATAGAAAAAGCAAAGAGTGGCGGCGGTTGGGTGGATTTTAAACTGCGTAACGCGTTCCAATCAATCTATGTTGAAGCGGTGGATCTTGGTACCGATTCATATGTGATAGCCTCAGGATTATACCCAATTTCAAAACGTGAAACAGCATTGTTATTATCACGAAGCGCAGCCGGTTATTTAGAAACCCATTCACGTGAAGAAGCATTTAGTGAATTTACCAATCCCAACGGCAAATTTATGCGCGGCGATCTGTTTACCTTTGTTGTTGGCTTTGACGGCGTGGTCAAAGTATGGGGTGATATTTATGAACTTATTTGGCGCAATATTATGGATGCCAAAGATGATGCAGGCAAGCCGTATATTCAAGTATTTATCAACACGGTTAAGCAGGGCCCGGGCCAGGTGAGTTATAAAATTAACGGCTTTGAACGAGTTGCCTTGGTTGATTTAGTGGAAAAAGACGGCACCAGCTATGTGGTTGGTACGGCTTATTATAAATAATAATTTTTAATTAAGAGTAAAAAGGCGGAATTTCTTTCCGCCTTTTTACTCTTAATTAATCATCGGTAGTTATTGTGCTTGATAGGGTGATGTGCCACTTTTTGACTGAATAAAGTCAGCTATGGAATTTTCTAAATTTTCACCGTCCAACGTTAATTGAATTACATATGAGTCTTTTTCAAGAGGTCCTGCGCTAAACCCTTGAAACCAACCTTCCCCATATTCACTTCCAAATTTCATGCTGGCATTGGCAAGAAAACCGGTTACCGTTTTTCTGTCATGATCAAAAGTTGGAACACGCGCCATTTTCACCCTAATTAAGGAATTGTTGGTATTTTCCGGAGAATATACATTCAATTTAATAAAATATTGTCCCTTTTTGATATCCCAAGAGATTGGTTTATTTAATTTTTGGTCACTATTTTTGGGAATTCGAGCAAATGGTTTATCATTAACAAAAATTACATAGTCTTTGTTTGTTTTATTTTTTACATACGTTAATAATGTTTGCCCGGGTTGATTTTTGGCTGATATCTGCTGTTGTTCGGGGGAAAAATTAAACTCATCAAAGGCGCTCATAGCAACGAGACTAGAGCCTGTGAAAAATCCCAATAAAATTCCTGCTAAAGTATATGTTATTATTCTATTCTTCATTTTAAATCCTTTTAATCTTAATTTGTCGCGGAGAGCTTCTAAAACTAATTAGAAGCTCTCCAACAAATTACTAGCTGTTTAAACTAAATCCTTGGTCATTAGTTCTTCCAGCGATAATGTCTGATGCATTGTATGATCCTGGATCCCAACTTTCAATCGGAGCGTCACCTGTTTCAAATAATAATGAGTAATTGGTATCGCCTGCTTTAACCGATACTTCACCATTTTGACCAGCAGTTTTGACTTCAGCTGTTCTTCCTGGGGCATAGGTTATGCCTTTAATAACTATTGGTTGATTGGTATCATTGCGAATCATAAGTACATCGTAATATACTTTACCGCCTACTGTTTGGCCTGCATATAATTCGGTCGCGCCTAAAAGTGCTAAACCAAGCATTGATATTTTCAAGAAATTCTTCATATGTCTATCCTTTTTTATCGAGGGATGTTAATAATCCACCATGGACTATTTCTAATTGTAATTATAGCAAGGGAAGGGGTTAGAAAGCAATAGTGCAGGGTTTTAGCTGTTTTCCCAGGGAAAAATGCCTGGTCGTAAATATTTGATAATAAAGAAAGTATTCACTAATTATATTGACAACATTAGCTAAGCTTAGCTAATCTATATTTATATAGATTATTAAGGAAAAAAAATGAAAAAAGCCAATTTGCATGAAGCAAAAACGAATTTGTCTAAATTAGTTGATCTTGTTTTGCAGGGTGAAGAAGTAATTATTTGCAAAGCCGGTCATCCAGTCGCAAAATTAGTATCGATTGATAAAAAAAAGAAAACGCGAAAACCGGGTATATTAAAAGGCAAAATAACTATAGGAAAAGATTTTGATAGTTTGCCCGAGGACTTTATGGAGTATTTTAAATGAGTTTTTATTTAATGGATACACATATTGTACTGTGGTGGTTTTCTGATGATAAACAGTTGCCAAAAAAAATAAAAAATGAAATTGCCGATCCTGAAAATCATATTTTTGTTAGCGCAGTAAGTATATGGGAAATTGCAATAAAAAAGTCTTTAGGGAAATTGAAAGTACCCGATAGCTTAAAAAAAACTATTGAATCAGAATTCGAATTTTTATCTATTACTGCTGAGCATGCCCAGCAGGTAGAGTTCCTGCCTGTAATTCATAACGATCCATTTGATCGTCTATTGATTGCGCAATGCGTGGTTGAAAAGTTTACATTAATCACTGCGGACCCCATGATTCATAAATATATGTAGCTGTCTTTGAGTGAGTTTAAAATGCCCCCGATTGCCGTAAAGCTTAAAATATCAGGAGAAATCTAATGAATATAAAATTAATCATTTTTTTCACTTGTTCATTTCCTTTAATCAGCGCTGCATTTGATGAGAAATGTGTTGGGCCATTGAGCTCGAAGGCAATGTATAAAATTGCAGTGCCATTTGCGGATGGCAAGTATGATTATTCGTATGAAAAAACCACCTCTAAAGGAAAATTCACTTGCTTTGTGAAAGTAAAAGATAGTGATGATGCGATCGATTTTGTAGCGTCACGGCCGACAAAAGATGCATTTGAATGGCTTAAAAGGTATGTAAAAAAATAAATTAAGTGCGTATATTAATGCACTCTAACAGCAGAGCTGTTATTATTAGCAATTCGTGGTAACAAGAGTAATTGTTGATTGCTCAAATTGATCACCGGCTAGAATAAGATCAATTATTGCGCAGCTATTTTTTGTTGCTGTTACTTTTTTGACAACGGTAGGCAAATCAATTGAATGTTCGGAAATGTGATTTTGGGCTGTCATATCAATAAAAAGTCCTTGGCCCCAAGCGATGTTGAGTAATAGTTCAATACCTTCATCCGAGGCCCGTTGCGCGATAAATGAACCCGTTGCGATCAATTTGTCAACCGGATTGAGAACAATAGGAGTATCAGAGGTCCGAGTTTGGCCACTTTCGATAGTAGCAATTAATTTTTTTTGGGCAGGACTGCCTTTTTTATATTCATAACCATAAAAAAGAGCCGTAGAATTGGTATTGTTGGTGATTGCGCCAAATATAATAGTAATCATGAGTTCTCCTTAAAAAATTTGCTATGTGCGGTAAATGGGATATGGTGCGCAACGTATGCCCGCCCTATTTCTTTCATTGTTTTTGCATCAAGAACAAGTAAGAATGAGGTGCCTTTGTGGCAATCTAAGACAGTTGAAAGTATTACGCCGTCATCTTCATCTTTTGCATGAGGTTTTGCAACAAAAATAGGCTCTGTTGGGTAGCAATCTTTAGCACTCCATGTTAAATGCCGTTTTGAGTGAAGATCAAGTTTAATGAGTTGATTTGCAATAGCATGTTCACCAGTTGTTGCATAGAGATACTGATAATTGTGCATTAACTGTTTGCTATTTATGTGGGGAAGTTCCAAGAAATGTGGTGTTAATAAAGAGCTACTAACTTTATTAGTTTTCAGATTAAGAATATACCGTTTAAGGTGGGCTAATGATGCATAATATTTGCCATTGCACAGATCCTTATAATTGAATCCTTTGATGAGAATTTCTGCATCTTTATGGGCAATCAGATCAATAGTGATCATGTTCTCTGTTTCAAATGCGTTAACATGATGAAAAGTAAAAAAAGCATCCGTTTTTAAGCTCGTTATTTTTTTTCCCGTTTTACGATCGAATACCATAAAAATAGTGCCGTTTTGGGGTTTCCAAATGAAATTATCTATGAATGAATCATCGCTGAGCAAAAGATCATACGGACTCACCACGTACGGATGTTCGGTTAAGATGATGTAATTTTGAGTGAGGGCGAAGCTATGCATATATGCCGGGTAGCCAACCGGGATAGTTGCCAAAACGATCCGCTTGGTACAATTTTGATTCATTTTATAGATAATATAATTGCTCGTATGAGCAAATTGTATGCCGAGACCAAACCATTCTTGTGTTGACGGATCAAAAAGAGAGTGTGCTGCGCAAAAATGGTAATCAAGTTTATCATCGAAGGTGAAGCTGTTTTTGCTTTCAAGAGTGCTCGAATTAATTTTAATATAATGGGGCGTTTCGGTTGCGGCAATTAATTGATCATTAAAACGCTGTACGGTTATATTGGCATTATCATAAACCATCCGTGGCGCATTGCTCACGGCTGAGGTTAACTTTGACCAAGTTGATTTTTTTTGCTCCGGTTTGCTGCCGCGTATTTTGCCGGTTTTGCAGCATTCTTGATAGTATGAGGAATTAACGAGCTTGTTGCTATAAGTCACCGTGCCTTTTCCAATAGAAAATTGATGAATCATACCAAATCCATCCAACCAGTTTTGGGCAACTGTATTATTTATTTCGAATATCCCTGGACCGATATTGATAAATGATCCATTGAGCCATTCCGGGATCGTCCCATTTACGGTTAGCTTTTGATTTTGCGATTCTTTTTTGAGTGAGCAAAATCCTAATTGATGCGTGAATTTTACAGGGCAATTTTCCTTGGTTGGGTTTGCTGTGAGAGGAACGGATAGTGATACCAGGAGAATACTAAATAATTGTGTCATGATGGGCTATTCTCTTTTTATTGAAAGTCGAATTGTGAAATTATGAATTATCCGAAAGTACACACGGTGAGTGGCCTGAAGGGCCGTATCGAACCATATTCCGGATATCCTTCGATACGCCCGGCCTTGGGCGGGATACTCGGGATGTGTAACTTTAATTTCTCAATTTGACTTAGTTAATTATGTTTTAATTTACTGCGAGTGTAGCAAAAAAGAGCGATTCAGACAATTTTAAAGACAGAAAAAAGGCCCCAAAATTATTGAGGCCCTCGGTCGCGGGTTAGGGTGAAATTATCTATTTTTGGAGGGTTGCGCGGAGCATCCAGGCAAATTTTTCATGCTTTAAAATTATATCTTGTAACATATTGCTGGTTCCTTGATCATCAAGTTCGGCGGTAGTGGTGATGTCTACTCGGATGGTTCTAATTATTGCTTCGTGATCCGCTAGAAGATTGGTAATCATTTGAATAGGGCTCAGATTTTGACCATTGATCTCTTTTAAGCGTGTATTGGCAGAAAAATCTTGTAAACTTCCCAACGCGGGTGCCCCTAAAGCCCGGGCACGTTCTGCAACCAGATCAACGATATCAAAGAGGGCTTCATATTGTTCTTTGAACATGGCATGAAAATCATGGAAAACAATACCCTGTACATTCCAGTGATATTTAAGCGATTTGGTATAGAGAACATATTCATCCGAAAGCAATTTGTTGAGTAGCGTTGCAACTTTTTGGCGAACTTGTGGGGAAAGCCCAATATTCACGCCGTTTTGGGTTAATTCCTCGCGCGGTGCATTTTTTGGTTCTTCCATTTGAGGTGGTTCGGGTAAAATGGGTGGTTCTTGTAGCACGGTCACAACTTCCGGTTGGGGTTGCCGTTGTTCTTGGGTTATGATTCTTACCGTTTGAGCCGGCATTACTTGCGGTTGCTCCATGACTGGTGGCACGGGCAGCGAGGGAAGTTGATCCGCAATTTGACAGTAACTCGTCATAATTGCCAAAATTACGGCAATAATAAAAGCAATAACACGATTATTCATCCTTTTCTCCTTTTTATATTTTATAGTCACTAATAAAAATACCATTAATTATTTTCTATTTGCAATAAAAATCTTCAAGAAGTCATATTGTGCTTTGTTTTATTAGCATTTCTATAAAATTGACAAGGTATAAAAAGATAGGTAATACTGGTATTACCATTTTTTAATTAGTCGAGGTATTTCAATGAGCGCATCTAAATTAACAAGTAAATTTCAGGCTACTATTCCTAAAGAGATTAGAGATAAATTAAAACTAAAAAAAGGAGATTTGCTTATCTTTAAAATAGTTGATCGCAATGTGCTTGTTCTAAAAAAGAGTACTCCTTTCGATAAAGAATATCTTAGAGCACTTAGCAAAACATTAAATGAGTGGAATTCTAGCGATGATGAAGCTGCCTATGAACATTTACAAGACATTTGATGTAGTTGTTGTGCCATTTCCATTTGTTGATTCATTAAAATCAAAAAATAGACCTGCATTAGTTGTATCTTCAGATAAACATTTTAATCATCCGTTAAGCCATTCTGTTCTTGCAATGATAACTAGTGCCGTGCATAATCCGTGGCATCTAGATATTGAAATTACAAATTTGAAAAGCTGTGGGTTGTTAAAGCCGTCAATTATTAGATTAAAGCTTTTTACCATAGATAATAGACTGATAAAAGAACGTATTGGTAAATTATCTTTACAAGACCAGCATGCTTTGAAAGAGACTGCAAGTTTAGTCTTTGAAAAACTTATAATAAGTCATTAAAAAATCTTGGAAAAACTATTTTTGTGCAGTTGCTCGTAACATCCAGGCAAATTTTTCATGCCGTTCCATAATTTCGGTCAAGAAATTATTGGTTCCCATATCGCCCAACTTGGCCGTAGTTTCAACATCTTCTCTCATCTGCCGGACAATTTGTTCATGATCATGCAACAAATGTTTAATCATGCCGATTGCATCGGCAATCTTACCCGGTTCTTCTTTGAGCCGTGTAAGTTTTATAAATTCCTCTAACGTGGCGTGGGCCGGTTCGCCAAGAGCGCGAATACGTTCGGCTACTTCATCGGCAATATCAAGTAATGCTTCATATTGTTCTTTAAAAAGCGCGTGAAAATCATGGAAAACGATGCCATATACGTTCCAGTGATATTTTAATGCCTTGGTATATAAAAGATACTCATCGGCCAAGAGTGCATTTAACATCCTGGCTACTTCTTTGCGATGTTTTGGTGATATGCCAATATTAATTTCCATAATCTATTCCTCATACATAAAGCGCTCGACAGCCTACAAGCCGTAGCTACATCAAGAAGAATAGTTATATGAATGAGACTATTTCAAGAATTTTAACGTTTGCTTTTTTTATTGCTGAGCTTTTTTGCCTTGGCATTCTCATCAACCCAGGTAAAGTTGGCATAGTCTTGCTCCCCGGAACTTTCTTCTTTAATTTCTTTTTTTTCTTTAATTTCTTTTTTTAGTTCTTGTTGATAAAAAATATGAAATGTGTTCGAATTGTGGTTTTGTGAATTTTTATGTCTTAAAAGATCCAGACCGGTATAGGTGCACCCCGGATAATCGCAGGTAATTTTTCCTGCTCCTTTACAACTATTTTTATGAGTCTTTAAATTGGACTTGATGCTCGTTGTGTAATAGTTGCAGATATTGCAGCGGTATCTTTTGTTTGGCGGGGTATTCGAATCCGCATTAGTATTTTCTTCCGTTGGCATTTCTCCAGAAATATTGAGTCTTATAATTGGCGCACTTCGTATACTATGCTTTTCATTGATGTGCCGATCTAAAAATCCTTGCTTGGCATATGTGCTGTGGCAATCGGGAAAAGGGCAGATGAAAGTTTTTGATCCTTCATAGAGTGTCCATTTGGGGTATGGTTTTCTTTGTTTTGTATCTTTCGGCATTTGGTAGTTTTGCCAAACAAATTGTTCGTGGGTTCTTTTTTTTGATGTATCACTATTTTGGTTATCAATTGCTTCTGTTTCATCTGCTTCTGTTTCATCATTTTTTTCAGACATAGTTGAATCATCGTTCTTAGTGTTTGCAGACGGAAGAATTGCAATGACAGGTAGTGCGTTATTATTTGCTTTAGGCATTTCCATGCCTAAAATAGGTAATATGCCAAATAGTGGCAAAAAAATAGTTATTCGTAAAAATTCCATAAGAACCTCCAAAAGTAATTAGTTTATCTATAAATTAGCTATCTTAATATTAAAATTACCAAATAGAAATAATTTGTCAAGGAGGAAATTCTATGGGTAAAAGAAGAATGGTAGGTTAAATACTCGGGAAAAACATAAAAACAGGTTTTTTTGGTGATAAAAACTTAAGATTGCCCTGCTCAAGGTGCTTCAAGGCTTACGCGCTTCATTTTTTTTTGGTATTCATCGGGGGCGTCTTTCGATACGAAAACTACGTTTTCTACTCAGGATGAGCGGAAGGACGCGTTTACTCCCGAGCCCTGTAGAGGGGTCGTAAGAGCGAAAAAATTCTGGCCGTTTGTCCGTCGTCGCCCTTCGGGCTATGCCGGACAGTCTTCGCGCATTGATTTCAATCTTTTTTGTTCTGCCTTATTAAGCGGCGCAGCCAGGCGTAGCTCGCTAGGGCGAAGACTGGAGGAGAGAGTGGGATTCGAACCCACGATTCCGTTCTCACGGAATAACGGTTTTCAAGACCGCCGCATTCAACCGCTCTGCCATCTCTCCACGCAAAGATGCTATTCAGTGTAATAGGTCTGAAAGAAAAATCAATGTGACCACGTTTTTACGTAATTGTGCATCAGTGAAACGTATGGAGCTTAGCAATTGTCAAGAGGCTTTATAATCTACTTTAATCATTTTTAACCAGGATTCCCCCTACGCCATGAAAAAATCAAGAGTTTTGATATAAAAAGGGAGTATTAAAATCGTATAAAAAGCCCTTATTTTATTGTGTTTTTGCCCCAAAATGAGGTAGACTAAAAATTAGGAGGAATATTTTATGAAAACAATTAATTTAAATCTTTTATTATCGCTTGGTCTTTTGTGCTCAAGCACTCTGATCATTGCTATGCAAAAACCTGCAGAATCAGAACCGTATCAATTGAAATTGGGCGGTTCAAAGGCAGAATGGTACGTTCGAGAGATGTCCAATAAAGAAGGGGCTATCACGAACCTTATTAAAGTGGCGACCCACAATAATAGTGGTGGAATTATTGTTACCTATCAAGAACACGGACGAGGAAAGCCATGGTGGGCTATTATCGCGCCCGGCCAAACTAACAATGATGAATGGCTCAGTATGGATCGATCAACACACAAACCAGCAACTAGACCACATTATACTATCTTTGCCAATGCCAATAACATTTATACTATCGATTTTGATAAGATGAAAAAATGGACTGAGACGGCTCCTTACTTTAGTGCTGTATTGCGAAGGATTAAACCCTCTTCCCCCTTGCAACAGATCTTAAATGCGGCACAACAAAGAACTATAAATCAGATTAATCAGCTAGGGCAAATCAATACGCAAGAACAAGCAAATAAGCTCATGAATGTCATAAAAACTGAAATACTACCTCAAGTCGTACATATTAGTGATATTGCCAGTCAAACAGAAAGAGTACCGGTACAACAATTGGATGATATTCTTGCGGGCGAGGAAATTTCACTTAATGTTGAAAATAATACTGTATCGTTGAGCAAATAGTAAATAGAGAATCAAGAATGAGGGCACCATTTCATACGGTGCCTCTCCATTCAAAGATGCTATTCAGTGTAATAGGTTTGAAAAAGAAATTAATATAACTATATTTTTATGAAAGCTTTTAGATTAAGAATAAAAGTTGTTGTTCAAGACTTAAGCAAAGAAATAAAAAAGGCAGTCACAAGAACTGCCTTTTTTTAAGATAAAAGTTAATTACTTACTATTTGTCTCAATCCAGCTCATAAGATCTTCTTTTGATCGTCCACCTTGTGAAGTATCGACTTTTTTACCATCTCTAAAAATTACAAAGGTTGGCATTGCCTGTATATTGTAGATTCTTCCCACAGCCGGATAGGTAGCGATATCTACTTTTGCAAAGCTATACTTTCCCTTATATTCATCAGCTAAACTATCAAAAATTGGCTTCATCTGTTTGCATGGTGGGCACCAATGTGCATAAAAATCAACAACTAATATACCCTTGGATGATTCGATAAACTTTTGTGCATTTGACTCATTCAGCTCTGTTGCTGACCATAGAAAAGGACAGGCAAGAAGTGTTAAGGATAAAAGTATTTTTTTCATAAAATTCTCCTGCTTTAAATAATAATGAATTGCTGAGATATATAAAAATTACACTATTTTAGGAACAATTTGCAAGAGGAAGAGGAATAGATAAAAGCCAATCCTTTAAAAAACTGGCCGTGCCAGCCGTCCTTCGATACGAAAACTACGTTTTCTACTCAGGATGAGCGGAAGGACGCGTTTACTCCCGCCGCGTCCGCCGAAGCTTTATGCGGA
>Ga0182016_10000687_pt1 | contig 41853 bp, 26 predicted proteins | sample 712S2MmetaG_FD_120491 | JGI IMG/M metagenome (GOLD analysis project Ga0182016, IMG submission 120491) | Permafrost microbial communities from Stordalen Mire, Sweden - 712S2M metaG | ecosystem: Environmental > Terrestrial > Soil > Wetlands > Permafrost | place: Sweden: Stordalen | collected...
ATTCCACGCTTGGCGCGTTTCTGTGCCGGGCGCTGCTTGGGACGATAAGCGCTTACGAGATCGAAGCCGAAGCGGGGGCGCAGATTGCGCTTTTGCAAAGGCGGGGTCTGCGGCTTACGCATATTGACACGCACAAACATACGCACATGTTTTCGGCCGTGTTGAGGCCGGTGCTTCGCGCGGCGCGGGCGGCGGGAATTGGCGCGGTACGCAATCCCTTCGAGCCGGCGTGGAGTTGCCGCGCTACACCCAACGCTCCACTGTTACGACGCATGGAAGTGCTATTGCTGCGGCGATTGGGGCCAACATTCCTGCGCATTGTGGCGGAAGAAGGGTTCACCACGACCAATGGAGCTCTCGGGGTGCTGGCAACAGGAACCCTGGATTCGGCAACGATACTTTCCCTGCTTGAAAGGGTTCCGCCGGGAACCTGGGAACTGGTTACTCACCCTGGATATAACGACGAAGAACTGGGGCGAGTGCATACGCGGCTCCGTAAATCTCGAGAGACGGAAGTGCAAGCTCTCAAGGCGGTGAGCGAGGTGGATGGCCTGGTGCTAAGCAGCTTTTCGCAGCTTGCGGAGGGCATAGACGAAAATCGAATTAATTTAACTTCGAAATAGTGGCGATCTGAAGCGGCTCAACGTCAGAGTAAAAGTGGGAAGCGCTTAGGTTAGTTGTTAGTGTTAATGGGTAGGTATTTTGGAATTTAGCCAATAAATGGCCGAGCGGCCATTAGTTGCTCGTCTCGACAGTGGTTGCCAAAACAACCAAAAGTTTGCCCTTTCCAAGCAAAACCATGCCGCACTCAAGCCGTCTGAAATCAACGAAACCCCAGATTCCAAAATCTGTATTTACAGGCAGATCCTTGCGGTTTTTTAAGGTCCAATATCGACGCCGACGAGGCGTTTCCTGGAAAACGAGATGCGCTGACCGTGAACCATCGTAAATATGCCGGAGCAAGCGCGCTCCGCGCTGGACCTGCGGCACCGTCTTGATCGACGTTACCCACACCTATTCTCGAATCGACGCACGGTTCAGAGTAGTACTCCAATGGTGTATACATCGCTTTCGGGCTTAAAGGAAAGTGGCTGGGTCTAGACTGGGGTCGGATCGCGTAGCTTGCGAAGGGCGTGCGCGAGCGTAGCTATATGCGGTAGAATTGCATCCACATAAGCAGCGCGTAACCGAATACCGCCTTTTATAGTCTCCCAAGCAACTTGGCCGGCTCGGCGCGGGTGGCGATGGCATTAGTCTGCAAAGTGGTCCGATCACCGTGTTTTGAGGCCGGTAATCAATCGCCAGAACGCGAGCTTTTACGCCGATGAAAACTGAAAGAGCGTTATTGGCATATGAACGCCTCAGAGATCAGCCACTCTGGAGGCTACTGGCGTCCCCCAAGGCGCCGGCATTCATCGCGCTCTTGCAAGCCGAATTGTACGAGGACAAGAAAAGCCTCCCGGCTTCCATCTTCTACGACCGGATCGAGCGCGACCTGGAGGAGTTGAGGGCTGCCGGTCAGGAGCTGCCGCAGACCGCAAAGGACTATGTATCGAATTGGCTGGCGGATGGCTATATTGAGCGGCGGTTTCCAGCAGGCGCTGCGGAGGAGCAGTTCGAGCTCTCGGCGCAAGCGGTCGAGGCAATTCGTTTCATCTCCACCATCGAGCAGCCCCACTCCGCGGCAACGGAGAGCCGCCTCGCCTTGGTGATTTCCGCACTAATGCAACTGGCGGAGGAAACTGACTCCGATCAGAGTCGAAGAATCGAAAGGCTCCTTGCGGAGCGCGCTCGAATCGATCTGCAGCTTGAACACGCGCAGAGAGGTAATATCCGGGTTCTAGCGGACAGCTCCGCTTTGGAGCGAACCCGAGAGATCATTTCGCTGGCCGAGAATTTGCTGGGAGACTTCCGTCGAGTGCGCGACCAGTTCGACCGGTTGAATCGCGATCTTAGAGAGCAACTTGTGGAAAGCGATGGCCGGCGTGGGGACGTCTTGGATGCCCTATTCGCGGGTATCGATCTCATTTCGGAGAGTGACGCCGGACGAACCTTCTCCGCATTTTGGCGCCTGCTAACGGATCCCGAAAGGTCCGCGGCTTTGGAAGACGCATTGGACACGGTGTTGTCGCGCGAATTTCTGAACGAGATCGATCTTCGCCGAAGGAGTTTTCTCCGGCGGCTGCCGAGCACCTTGCTGGAACAAGGAGGATTCGTTCACGAGGTCCTCCAAACTCTGGCCAGGAGTCTCAAACAGTTCGTCCAGAGCCGGGAATTCCTTGAACAGAAGCGTTTGAATCAGCTTTTGAGGGATGCGCAAAAGGCAGCGCTTGGATTGAAGGACGAGGTTAAAGCAACTGAGTCACTGGATTACATCTTGGAGCTCACGAGCAGCCGCCTTCGCTCGTACGCGCAATGGCAGTTGTTCGATCCATCGCTCGAACTCACGTCAGAAGGCATGGAATCGGGAGATCGTCCCGATGTTGACTTGGCGGCGATTGCGGAGTTGGTGGCAGATTCTGAGATCGATTTCCGCTGTCTGAAGGAGAACATTCGGGCCATACTTAGCCTTAGGTCACAGGCTTCCATTCGAGACATCCTCGACAGCTGCCCGGCAAGCCAGGGGCTGGGAAGCGTCGTTGGGCTGCTCGCATTGGGGAGTCGGCACGGTATCAAGGGCGAGGGCTACGAGTTGGTTCATTGGGTGGGGAGAGACGAGCATGAGCGGCGCGCGAAAATCCCCACAATTTATTTCGTGAAGGAGCGCGCGCGTGAACTTGTCTAGCGATTCGGTGGATCCACTCGAAAACGCCACTAGCGACATGACTAAGGAGGAGCGCGCTGACCACGCGGCTTCAGAGGGATTTCTGTTTCTCGGTGATCGGGGCGAGTTGCCGCTCGAAACACGGCGGGCGCTTGTGCAGTTGCTCTCGGGACCATCGCTGGAGATGCGCCGCCATGGCCGTCTCTGGCCGGTACTGCTTCAGGACGAAGACATTATCCGGCGCCGGCTATCCGAACTCTTCCTGGATTTGGCGATCGACAGAGAGGCCGGTGTGGCATTCACTCGCCAGGCCGACACCGGGGACTTGGAGGTTCCGCTGCTCCTCCGCAGGTCGCAATTGACGTTCATCGACTCGATCGTTCTGCTGAAGCTCCGTGAGCGCCTCGCGCATGCTGAAGCCCATGGCGAACGCGCCGTTGTCGCGGTCCCGGAGCTGGTTGACGAACTTGCGGTTTTCGAGCCGGCTGGTGGCACCGATCATGCAGGATTCGCGAAGAAAGTGCGGGCCTCAATCGAAAAGTACAAGGATCGCAGCATCCTCCAGAAAATCCGGGCAGAGGAGGATCGATATGAAGTGTCTCCCACGTTAAAACTACTATTTTCGGCCGATCGGATCGAACTTTTACTGAATTTGTATAAGCAAATGACTGAGAGAAAAGGGACGGGATCCGATATCGACGTACAATCCCTACCGGAGGACGGACCATGGCACTAGATGTCCCGGAGCTGTTTGCGCCTGAGCAGTTTCGTGCCTCGCGGCTACAGGTGTTCAATTGGGGCACATTCTCCGGCTTGCACGACATCCCTCTGTCGGATCGAGGCTTTCTGATTGTAGGCAAATCCGGTACCGGGAAATCCACTCTCCTGGACGCATTTTCGGCTCTTCTGGTTCCGCCGCGGTGGGTCGACTTCAATGCTGCCGCCCGGGAGACCGAAAGGAGCGGAAGAGATCGAAATCTGCTGAGCTACATGCGAGGCGCGTGGGCTGAACAGAAGGATGGCGACTCCGGCCAGATTGCCACGCGTTACCTCCGCACCGGGACCACTTGGTCTGCTCTCGCGCTCACATTCAAGAGCAGGGCGGGCGAGGTCGTCACGTTGGTTCGACTGTTCTGGATTCGTGGAACGTCGAGCTCAATTCAAGATGCACGGAGGTACTTCCTCATATTTGAGCGCGAGGTCGATCTGCGCGAGCTTGAGGACTTTGGTGCCAACCTGGACGTCAGGAAGCTGAAGCAGAGACATGCGGACGCATTTGCGCGCGAGGACTTCCAACCGTACCAGGAGAGGTTTTGCCGCCTACTCGGCATCGAGAATGAGGCGGCATTGCGCCTGCTACATAAGACCCAGTCGGCCAAAAACCTGGGCGACCTGAATACGTTTTTGCGAGACTTCATGCTCGACCGGCCGCAGACATTCGACGTTGCCGAGCAATTGGTGAGTGAATTCGGGGAGTTGAATGCCGCTCACGCGGCGGTTGTCACCGCGCGAGAGCAAGTGCAAACGCTAAAGCCGGCCAGGGAAGACTTCGACCGGCTGCAACTACGCATCAAGGCGCGAGACGCGCTCGCGGAACTCCAAGCTCGCTTGAGCGATTATCTCGATACATGCAGGCTCAAGCTGCTGCGTGAGCAACTCGACGAGCTGGACACGCAAGCGGCAGGGATTGAAGGAGAACTCGAGAGAAATCAGGCAAGCCTGGATGCGCGAAAAGCCGTGCTGCACGATCTGGAACAGCAGCATCGCGAAGCCGGCGGCGACATGGTGGAGCGATGGGAGTCCGAGAAAAAGGAACTCGAGTCTCAGCGAGCGCATCGCTTACGTAAACACGACCAGGCGCGAAATGCATGTCGGTCGCTCGGCTGGATCCTTCCCGAATCACCCCAGGAGTTCGCAGGTCTGCTTGCCAAAGCGCGGGAGGAAATTGAATCGTGGGCCGATAATAGCGCGCAATCGCGGAAAGATCAGGTTGAACTCGAAGTTCGGAAGAGAGAGGCCGATTCCGCGTTTGTCGAAGCGCGCAGAGAGGTCGAAGCATTGCGTCGGCAGCCCTCCAACATACCTGCCGCAATGCTTGAGCTTCGCAGGCGCGTTGCGGAAGGCGCGGGCGTGCCGGAAGCCGCTCTCCCCTTTGCCGGCGAGTTAATACAAGTGAAGCAGGATCAGCGAGAATGGCTGCAAACTTCGGAGCGCGTTCTACGCAACTTCGCTGTTTCTCTCCTGGTCGACGAACGGGACTACCCAGCAGTAGCGGCATACATCAATGGCACAGATTTGGGCCAGCGCCTCTTCTACAACCGAACTCTGATGGCGGAGAACCCCAGTCTGAAACCTGTCCCCGCCAACTGCCTTGCCCTTAAGCTGGAAGTAAAGCAATGTAGTCAACGGGAGTGGCTGCTTGCAGAGTTGCGCTCCCGTTTCGACTATGCTTGTGTGAACACGCTGGCTGAGTTCCGGCGTCTCGATCGCGCTATTACCCGCGAAGGGCAAATCAAGCACAGCAAGACACGACATGAAAAGGATGACCGCCGCTCAGGCACCCTGCAACGGATGCTCGGCTTCGACAATCGTGAGAAACGCGAAGAGTTCGAGAGGCACACGGCCGAGTTGGGCCAACAACTTGCCGAGGTGATGGAGAAGATCAGAAAGCTGGAAGCAGACGAGCAGGCACGTGCCGAGCGAAGAATGCAGTGCCAAACCCTCGTAAATCTGCAATGGCAAGAGATCGACGCTCAAAGCATCGTGCGGAGGATCGCAGAAATCGACCAGAACTTGCGCAGTCTGAAGGAAGGCAACGGCGAACTTCGCCGCATTGGCGAGCAGCTTGAGCACCAGCGCGCACTGGTGGAGCAGGCCGATCAGGAATTACGGAAGGGCCTTTTGCGCCAGCAGCAAAACCTTGAGTCAATAAGCGAGACGCGCGGTAGGATTGCAAAGATTGACGCACACCCTCCCGCCTTATTGGACCGCGCGTTGGCCGACGAGTTCGACCGGAGGTTCTCGCGCGTCGCTCAGCGAATCCGCCTCGCAGAGCTTGATCACGTTTCCGTCTCGGTGCTGCAAATTATGCATCGTGAAAGCGCGGAAGTATCCCGCGATATCTCTGCGATTGAAAGAGCAGTCGAATCCCGATTCCAGCAGTTTGTAACGCGATGGCCGGCGGAGTCTGGAGATCTGCAGCCGAACATGGCCAGTTCGGGAGACTTCTTTGCCAAGCTCACCAGGTTGGAGTTGGACGGCCTTCCGGCACACGAGCACCGGTTCTTCGACTTGCTTCGCAACCAGAGCCTGCAGAATCTTGCATCCCTGTCAACACACCTGAACAATGCGCGGAAAGAAATCCTGGGCCGCATGGATGTTGTGAACGCCAGCCTCCGGAACGTGCCATTCAACCGGACCGCAGAACAGACCACCTATTTGCAGATCGAGGCCAGCGATAAGCAGTTGGCGGTGGTCCGCGAATTCAAGCAGGAAGTGCAGCAGGCTTTAAGCCATGCGTGGACGGATGACAGAGACGATGCCGAGCGGCGGTTCCTGGTATTGCGACGCATCGTCGACCGCCTTTCAAGCCAGGCGATTGAAGACAAGCACTGGCGCGAGCTTGTTTTGGACGTCCGACAGCATGTGGAGTTTATCGGGCGCGAATTCGACGAGGAGCATGTGGAGGTCGAGGTCTATCGTAGCGGAGCCGGGAAGTCTGGAGGACAGCGACAAAAGCTCGCCACCACCTGCTTGGCAGCGGCGTTGAGATACCAACTAGGCGGAGTGGACCACAGTATTCCCAGATATGCGACCGTCGTTCTCGATGAGGCTTTCGACAAAGCCGACAACGAGTTCACCGCGCTTGCCATGAACATCTTTGCAAGTTTCGGATTTCAGATGATTGTCGCCACTCCGCTCAAGTCGGTGATGACCTTGGAACCGTTCATCGGCGGCGCCTGCTTCGTGGACATCTCGGAGAGACGCACCTCGGGCGTGATGATGATCGAATATGAACTAGACCGTCAAAGGTTGAAGCTGCCCGAACATGCTCGACAAGAGGTTGACGCGTGAAATCACCTGAAGAGGTGCGTAGCGAGGCGAAACGGAGGTTCGCCAATCGATGCAGCGACTGGCTTACCCACGACCTGCAGTGTTGCGAACCTCAGGAATCGCACTGGCCCGCTGAGTTCAGTCTCGGCACACCCACCGAGCAGGGAGCAAATAGCCGGCTGGACGATGTTCGTGCTTGGACGGCGGAGTGGCGATCTTGGGCCGGTCCGGGAGAGGTTAGGTGGGTCGAGCGCAAATGGCGGAACCTGGGGACCCAGAGTGTTCCGGAGCGCCTGATATTTCGGACACCCGGGGAGCTTGCGGACTTTGCCGGCGAACAGATGCGCTGGGGCAGAATGCTGGGAGTGAGCCAAGAGCTTCTCGCCCAGTGGCCACAACTGAAAAGCGGCATCGCACGCTGGGCCCATGTGCTGGCGAACATTGCAGACCAAGATTTAGCGCGCTTGGTTTCGATTCTTCGATGGATCGAAAGTCACCCTGAATCGGATCTGTATGTGCGTCAGCTTCCGATTGCGGGCATGCACACCAAGTGGATCGAACAGAGAACTGGGATTATCGCCGGCCTGCTCCATGAGATACGCGGGAACACGGGCGATCTGGCAGAATTCCACTCTGCCTGTGGCTTACGGTCCCTCCCTCAATATCTTCACGTTAGGGTTCTAGATCCACGATTGAGGCAGAAGGTCGGTGGACTCGCGGATTTCACGGCTCCCGTAGAGCAGATTGGCTGCTGGAAACTTCTCCCAGATGTTGTGATTATCGTCGAAAACGTGCAGACCGGCTTGGCTTTCGACGATTTGCCCGGAACAGTCGTGATCCTTGGGTTGGGCTATTCCGTGGATTTGCTGCAGAGGCTGCCTTGGCTGCATAGCGCAAGATGTTTCTACTGGGGTGACTTGGATACGCATGGATTTGCGATCTTGAATCGCGCACGGAGCTACCTGCCACGGTTGCAATCCACCCTCATGGATGAGGAAACGCTCTTGAACCACAGAGATTTATGGGTTGAGGAGGGGGAGCCAGCTGCTGCCGATGTGCTTCCCCTGTTGACCGACCAGGAGCAGGCTGTATACAGAGGGCTAAAAGATAATGTATGGGGGCAGCACGTTCGTCTCGAGCAGGAGAGGATATCGTGGAGCTTCGTCCGATTGGCTTTGCGCCGAGATCTCGGGTAACTTACCCCGTCCTCGGCCTCGCGACCGGGCAGCAATGTCACGTTCAAAGACCTCGTTATGCCGGCGCCGCGGAAGTGACGCAGTCGCGTCGGAACATGGATGAATGTGCGTTCGTTTCCGCCAGAACAATTCATTACTACCTACAAAGGGGGCATAAGCCAGAGTGCGACCTGGTATTGCCGCCCTCTTAGCCTTGTCCGAATGCAAGATTCCGTTCCTAGACCAGACATCGCACATAGACTTGGGCGTCTTCCCTTCTGACCTATAAACAGAATGGTATTTCTTAGCTCGAAGCGTCCACCTATTTTGTAGCTATTGAAGAAGTCGAAATATTCTGACACTGAAGCCGAGTTCTCAATCCAGGGTGACGTGCAGAGTGATGTCGCCTTCGCCGAGGAACTGCTATGCTCGCGCGTGGTCCCTGAGCTCGTTGAATTCTTATTTTGAACAACTAGTAAACAGTTTGACCTTACACATTCGATCTTCCCCCTCCCCTGGTCACAGCACAATTCCTCGGCGACCACCTGATAATGTGGGAGGGGGACCAAATCAGCCATCTGTTTCTACAGGATTTGGAAGGCCCTACAACTTTTGGAATCAAGCATAAAGTTGCCGTTTGGCAGGTTTATGGTTTTTTGGGCAGTGGTGGTATTCATTAGGGAGCGTCGCATGCGCATTGGCATCACCTGTTATCCCACTTACGGCGGGTCGGGCGTAGTGGCTACCGAACTCGGCATTGAGCTGGCGGCGCTGGGACACGAGGTCCATTTCATTTCGTACTCGCAGCCTTTCAGGTTGACGGGACGCGACGAGGGGATTTTCTATCACGAGGTGCCGGTCTCAAATTATCCGCTCTTCGAGTTTCCTCCTTACGACCTGGCACTTGCTTCGCGGATGGCGGAGGTGGCTGAGTTTCAGGGTCTGGACCTGCTCCACGTTCACTACGCCATACCTCACTCGGTGAGCGCGCTGCTGGCTCGGCAGATGCTCGCTGCTCGTGGGCAGTGGCTGCCGTTTGTGACAACGCTGCACGGGACGGACATTACGCTCGTGGGACTGGACCGCAGCTATTTGCCGATCACGCGATACGCAATTCAAGAAAGCGATGGGGTAACGAGTATTTCCAGTTATCTCAAAGATAAAACTGTCCAGGACTTCGGCGTCACGCGCGGCATCGAGGTGGTTCCGAATTTCGTGAACTGCGACGTATATACCCCCATTGTCGATGAAGCCAAACGCGCGGGAGAACGCAGAAGGCTGGCTCTTCCGGATGAAGCGATCTTGATGCACGTTTCCAACTTCAGGCCGGTAAAGCGCGTGGTGGATGTAGTGAAGGTGTTTGCGCAGGTAGTGCGGGAGATCCAGGCGCGTTTGGTCTTGGTTGGCGACGGCCCGGAGCGGTCGGCGGCAGAGTGGCTGGCGAGAGATCTTCATATTCAAGAGAAGATCCACTTTCTGGGCAAGCAGGAGCGGGTGAATGAGCTATTGCCACTGGCTGACCTGCTGCTGATGCCTAGCGAGATGGAGTCGTTTGGATTGGCGGCGTTGGAGGCGATGGCTTGCAAGGTCCCCTCAATTGCAACTTGGGTGGGCGGCGTTTCGGAACTTATCGACGATGGGCTTACAGGGCTGCTTTATCAAGTGGGCGATGTGGATGCGATGGCGCAGGGGGCGATCGGACTGTTGAAGGATCGAGCCCGGCTTGAGGCAATGCGCGACGCGGGACGGAAGACGGCGCAGAAAAAGTTTTGCGCTACACTCGTGGTGCCGCATTATGTGCGGTATTACCAGTCGGTGCTTGCGAATCAATAGGCGCTTTCCCACTCCCCTTCTCCACTAGCCGGGCCTCGTTCTCTATAATGCGGAGAATTGCCCAATCCCTTTGAGGTCCGCATATGTTCCTGAACCACTTCAAGACTTGCCGTTCGTTTTTCGTATGCGCGGCGCTTGCCTTCGCGCTGCCTGCCGCCTTTGGCCAATCTGCCGCCTCTGCGCCCACTGTTTACATCAAGGCAGGCCACCTCTTCGACGCTACCAGCGACCTGCTCCGCGATAATGTGGTGCTGGTAGTTGAAGGAGATCGAATCACAAAGGTTGCGGCCGCGTCGCAGGTGACCATTCCCGACGGCGCATCCGTGGTCGATCTTTCGCAGGACTGGGTATTGCCGGGACTCATCGATTGTCACACTCATCTCGAAGCTCGCGCCGACCAGTACGACCCGATCAATGAGGTCAAAGACACTCCGTTCATGGGCGGATTCAACGGCGTGGTCAATGCCAACAAGACACTGCAGGCCGGATACACGAGCGTGCGCGACGTGGGTTCGCAGCCGTTCTTTGCGGTCGATCTGCGGCGTGCCATCGACTCGGGCTTCATCCCCGGCCCGCGCGTGGTGGCGAGCGGCCCGGCTATTTCGATTACTGGCGGTCATGGAGACATGAACGGATTTGCGCCGGCTGTTCAGAACATGATGTATCCCGAAGAACGCGACTATGCGATCGCCGATGGTCCGGAACAGGTGCGCCACGTGGTGCGCGAACAGATCAAGTATGGCGTGGACGTGATCAAGATTCTGGCAACGGGAGGCGTGCTTTCGCAGGGAGATAAACCGGGCGCTGAGCAACTGACCTATGAAGAGATGAAAATGGCTGTGGACGAGGCCCATCGCACGGGGCGCAAGGTTGCCGCTCATGCGCATGGGACTGAGGGAATCAAAGACGCGGTGCGCGCCGGTGTCGACTCGATCGAGCATGGCAGCTTGATTGACGCGGAAGGGATTGAGTTGATGAAAGCTCATGGTACCTATCTTGTGGCCGACATTTACAACGACGATTACATTCTGGGGAAGGCTGTCGAGTTTGGATTGCCGAAGGAGAACGTCGACAAGGAAAAGATGGTTGGGCGGTTGCAACGCGAGAACTTCGCCAAGGCGGTGGCTGCGGGCGTGAAGATTGCGTTCGGAACGGATGCTGGTGTTTATCCGCACGGGGATAATGCGAAGCAGTTCCATTACATGGTCAAATTCGGCATGACTCCAGCAGGAGCAATTCGCGCGGCAACGTCTTCAGCCGCAGATTTGATCGACCGCGCAAAGGATGTAGGAACGCTTGAAGTGGGCAAGTATGCGGACTTAATCGCAGTTACTGCGAACCCACTGGACAAGGTTGAAGTGCTGGAGCACGTTTCCTTTGTGATGAAGGGCGGGAAGGTTTATAAGGACGAAGTCGGCGCGGCGAAGAGTGCTCAGTAGCGAAGATTTCAACGGCCTATAGAAGCATTGTGCGCGCTTGTCGTGGAATGAGGTGCTGAGAATCTTTCGGACACGAGCTTCTTCGCTGGAATGCCATGCTGATGGCAGTCCGCGCACTTCATCCAATGGATGTTGTGCGGGCTCGTGGTGCTGAAATAGCTCGTGTCCATCTTTTCGACATCGAGGCCGCAGTTGGACATTTGCGGATGGCATGTTTTGCACGATGCGCGCGCGTTTTGATTGTGGCCGGTGTGGCAGGCGATACAACTCAGACCTTCATGGACGCCGACGGGAGTGCGATCGTCTCCTGAACCAAATTGCGGTCCCCAGCCGTTGGTTTCGGCGGCTGTGCCTGGTTCGGGCCTGCGCGGGGCGTGGCACTGGTAGCAGATTGCGGCGCGAGGGTCGGGACTCACTGTCACCACTCGTGCTCCATCGTGCATTTCCGGGATGCCCAATGAAGCTGCAGTGAAGTGAATCTGTTCGCGGCGATCGAAGAATGCAAGGGACTCATGCACTGGATTTCCTGCAACGGAAATGCGCTGTTGCGGCTTGAATTCGACGGGACCCTGGCGATGCACCTGGTGGCAAGCCTGGCAGGGGATTGCTGGCTGGGCAGCAAGATCTTTGCGCACTATATGCCAAGGCCCCTGCGCGTTTTGCGGCTGGACAAGATCGCGCACAGACCCATTGAAGTGCATGCCGTGGCAGCGAAAGCAATCGTCCATGAGGCGTTGATGGGAGTTTTGCGTTGCGTTGGCAAATATCTCGGAATAGCTGGCACTGTGAGGGCCGGCGTGCCAGGTTGCGTATTCCTGCTGGTGGCACTTCTGGCAGTTGGGCACCATCTCAACCACATCGACATCGCGCAGCCGAATCTGCTCGGGCCAGTTGCGCATTAGATGAACGCGGATATGACGGAGTTTGGTGGACAAGCTGGCTACGTGGCAATCCATGCACGTGGCGTTGCGATGCGGTGCGCCGTGAACTTCACTGACGTAGGCGGTCATTTCGTGGCAGCTTGCGCAGCCTTGGCCATGTTCCGATGAGTAGTAGTACGAGGCGCCGTAGGTTCCGCTGACTAACAGCAGAAGCATTACCGCCAAAGAAATGGCCGCGATCTTCAGCAATTTCCTCATGAGCGGAATCCCGTGCCCTTCCAGTTCCTGACCAGCGCTTCTGACGCCATGTAGGCAACGGCCATGATAGTTAGCGCGGGGTTGAAACCTCCATTGGTGACATGCACGCTTGAGTCGATCACGAATACATTGTCGACGTCGTGAATCTGGCAGTTACGGTTGACAACCGAAGAATGGGGATCGTTGCCCATTCGGCAGGTTCCGGCCTGGTGCTGTCCGGCCGATACCGAATCCGGCTTTCCGGCCATGATGGAGGTGTGGATTGCGCCGGCCTCTTTGAGCCACGCGTCGGCACGCTTGCCCTGCACCTCCCCAATTTCAAAAGTATGCGGATGCACGTTGCCGGAGAAGCGCGCTACGGGCAGGCCCCACTTGTCTATCACGGATGGATCGACCGTCACGCGTGCATCGGCGGAAGGGATTTGTTGCGTCGGCCCGATAATGACGATGCTGCGCTTGTGCCACTGGCGCATAGCCTGCTTGTGTGCAAGACCCCAACGCGGGGTGTTGGGAGGCAAGCGATCCAGAGTGTGAATTGGGAGGCGAATGAATTCGTTGGCCAACATCCCTCCTCCAACGAGTCCCGGAGTGCCGTGGTTGTAGTCGCTGATGGCGATGCTGGCGCCGGGACCCGCGTCGTCGTATGTGTCGAAGTCGAAGTAGCCGATTGCGCCAGTGTAATGATGGCCCTGAAGATTGCGGCCCACCTGGTCATAGCGATTGCCAAGCCCATTGGGAAAGAGACGGCTCTTGGAGTTGAGCAGGAGGCGAGCCGACTCCACTGCACAGGCGGAGACAACGACCAGGTCGGAAAGCTGCTCCTGCAGATGGCCGTCACTGTCGATGTAAGCGACCCCGCGGGCTCGTCCGCGATCGTCTGTGAGGATTTCCTTCACCATGCATTCGGTGCGCAGGTCGCAGTTTCCTGTTCCAAGGGCTACTGGGATCACCGTGTTTTGCGAGCCATTTTTCGCATCCACTTCGCAGGCGAAGCCGCAGCACCAGCGGCACCGCATACAAGGGCCACGGCCGTTGTAGGGCACGCTGTTGCGCGCCATCGGGATGTGAAAGGGATGCAAGCCCAGACGTTTCGCGGCCGGTTCGAGGATTCCGAATTCCTGACCAGGCGGGACTGGCGGCATGGGGAGAGGGCGCCGGCGAGGGCCGTGAAATGGTGTCCCGGAATAATCGCCGGAGATACCTATCTCGTATTCAGCCTTCTCGTAGAACGGCTCCAGGTCGTCGTAGGTGATGGGCCAGTCTTCGAGCGAGCTACCCACCGGCGCTCCGTAGGTCGACTTCATGCGGAAGTCCTGGGGCATGTAGCGCCAGGCTTGCGCGCCGTAACTCAGCGTTCCGCCTCCCACGCAGGCAGCGTTGTTCTGATATCCGCCTTCGCTGGCCATAGCTGTGTGCGGCGCACCTTTTGCATCCAGCCAAACACGAAGGTTGCCCTCGTCTTCAGGGCCAAACGCATTGCCGAGAATTGTAGTCCGCTGATTGCGGAGGTCGTCTTTGCGGCAATCATTGGCGGTGTACCACTTGCCGCGCTCGAGCAGTACGACGCTGAGGCCGGCGATCGCGAGTTCCTTCGCCACTATGCCGCCTGCGGCTCCAGCACCGATCACGACTGCATTCACGCGCTTCATGAGGGCGACCCCTTGGTCAGGTCATATTGCGCGCGACCGCGGATGGGCGGCTCCGCGAGACCTAGCATTCGCCAGCTTACCGCGTCGCGATTGCCACCGTGGCGCGGAGATCCGTAGTAGCCCTCCAGCGTATGGCTTCGCACCAAATTGAAGAAGCTCGGGTTTTGCCGTTCGAGCTCGCTTACGATTTCGAATTGTTGTTGTTGAGAGAGCGAAGCCAGCTCTGCGCCGAATCGCTTTTGGGTCGCCGTCTCGACGTCTTCCAGGCCCTGCCGGTACGCGTGGCGATAACGCCTATAGTGGCGCATCAACTGGCGATCGATGTAGTTGAGTACGCCTGCCTGCGAGGCGCTGGGAAACTCGTCCGCAGGGACGATCTGATCGCAGATGGGCGTGAGGATTCTGGCCTCTTCGTCGGTAAGATACTCCCAGTCGCCCCGGTTGCCAGTTTTGCAGCCAATGGCCAGGGCAGCACTACCCAATGCTCCGGCCGCTACAAACTGACGTCGTGTCAGCAAGCCTTGTTTCCGATTCGAGAGCATCGTCGTCTCCCTTGGAATGAAGCCAATTCCGAAGAGGGCGTCCTCGATGTGCGATTTGAGGATTTTCCCAGAATGTCGGCGAATCCATGGTTGGCGGTCCGGGCTATTCCGGTCTGTGCTGCAAATCACCTGCTATGGATAGGGCGCGGAGGGTTTGGGCGCGGCCTCCGGTTCCATTGACAGCGCTGCCTTGTCCGATTAGCTTTTAGTGCGAACCCACTGCTGGTCTCCGCAGGTCGCGGAATCAAAATCGATATCGATGAGGCTCTTGTTTTGCAGAAGTTCTTCGCGAATGTTTGTTCTCCGTCTTTACGCCGAGATAGCTCGCCGTGCGTGTGCTTTTGCGTATGGATCGTCGTTGCGGCGCTCGCTGTTTCTTCGCATCTCAGCGCACAGGCGAAACCGGTCGGCCGGCAGCAAAATGTTGGCGATGCGCCCTCGGCTTCCCTTCCGTTGGCTCATGACCTATCGGGAAAGCTGACTCATCGCGATGTGCGCCGGGCCATGCGTAAGGTTGCAAACTGGCAACTGAACCGCGCAGAAAGCGATTTCGATCAGGATTGGACGTATGCAGCGCTCTATGCGGGTTTCATGGCGGTTCCGGATGAGGCGGACGGCAAGAAATATCGCGACGCGATGCAGCGCATGGGCCAGAAATTCAATTGGGAGCCGGGACCGCGCTTGGCCCATGCCGACGATCAGGCCATCGGACAAACTTACCTCGACCTCTATCGACGCATACACGATCCGGCTATGCTCACGCCTATTCGCGCACGCATGGATGCGGTGATGCAATTGCCGGATGAGAGGGACAAGCCGCTGTGGTGGTGGTGCGACGCCTTGTTCATGGCGCCGCCGGTGCTGGCGAAGCTCTATACGATCACAGGCGACCGGAAATACCTCGACTTCATGGATCGCGAATGGTGGATCACATCGAGTTTGCTTTACGACTCCAAAACGCATTTGTTCTTTCGCGATGCAACGTTCCTGGGCAAGCACGAAGCGAATGGAAGCGGGCTGTTCTGGTCGCGCGGGAACGGGTGGGTGATGGCGGGGCTGGTTCGCGTGCTGGCAGAGATGCCTCGCGACTATCCCTCTCGGCCAAAGTATGTAACCCAGCTTCAGGAAATGGCCGCCGAGATAGCGTCGATCCAGGGGAATGACGGTTTGTGGCGGCCAGGGCTGCTCAACCCGTCTGCCTACCCGTTGCCCGAAAACTCCGGCTCCGCATTTTATGTTTACGCGCTGTCCTACGGCGTCAACAATGGGCTTCTAGATCGTGCTCGCTATCTCCCGGTCATTGAGAAAGCGTGGGCTGGGCTTGTTTCCCATATCTATGAAGATGGGCGGATCGGGTGCATTCAGCCGATTGGAGCGGCTCCTGGGGATTACACGGCGACAGCAAGCTACGTGTTCGGCACGGGGGCGTTTTTGATGGCCGGGTCTGAGGTGGAACGGCTTGCTCGCTAGGAATCTTTTCTTCACAGCTCGATCCAATTAGCATTGATGAAATCCATTTAGCCAGCGAGCTTGATGCGCCGTTGCTTGTCGCTCTTCTTTGGCAATCGAGCGAGCAGGACAACGTTGAGCAGCGACTTGTGTGCCCGGATGCGGCCGTTGTAGTCAATGAATCCGAGCTCGCGAAAGCGATTGAGAAAAAAATATAGAATCCGGTTGACTATCTACTACATGTATAGTAACAATTAATACGTTGATAGGAGTCAGGGATGTCCGAGCCTAGGCTATCGAAACTGGAATTCCAGATCATGGAAACGCTTTGGTCCAAGGGAGAGTCCTCCATCCGCGACATTCTGGAGTCGTTCCCGTCCAAGAAGAAACCCGCTTACACGACCGTACAGACCACTGTATACAGGATGGAAGCAAAGGATGTGGTGCGACGGGTTAAGAGAGTGGGAAACTTTCACATCTTCGCCGCGAGCATCTCCCGCGATGCCGCTCAGCGCACGCTCATAGACGATCTGCTGGCGCTATTCGGCGGGCGCTCGCAGCCTGTAATGGCACACTTGATCGAATCGGGGAAGTTATCTCTTGAAGATGTAAAAGATGCGGAAAAGGCGCTCAAAAAGCTCTCGCGAAAGGAGAAGCACTCATGATTCTCCCGGCAATCTGGAATACAGTCTCTCACCAATTCTGGGCGGCGGAACTCGTCAACCATCTGTGGCAATCGACCATTGTCGCGTTCATTGCATGGCTTCTCGCTCTCGCACTGCGGGACAACCACGCCCGTACTCGCTACTGGGTGTGGATGATTGCATCGGTGAAGTTTCTGATCCCATTTTCGTTTCTCATTTCCACCGGAGAATTGCTTCGCAGGCTCACTGCGAACCCCATCCCCAGGCCGGCAGCCGCAACTGTGATGGAGCATATTGCCCAGCCGTTTCCGCAGATGCCGTCCTTGGCTGTGACAGACCATGCGAGCGTCGCCTACACGTTCATGCCGCTGCCAACTGTACTGATTCTTGTTTGGGCATGCGGGTCATTGGCGGTCGCACTTTCGTGGTGCCTGAGGTGGCGGAGAATTAGCGCGGCAGTGTGTGCGGCAAGGCCAGAGACTTTCGCTCCCGGCGTGCCGGTGCTTTCCACACCGTTGCTGTTGGAGCCCGGCGTCTTTGGGATTCTGCGGCAGGTGCTGCTGCTGCCGGAGGGCATCGTGAACCGGTTGTCTCCGGCTCAACTGGAAGCGATTTTCGCCCACGAGATGTGCCATGTGCGCCGCCGGGATAACCTCACCTTCGCCATCCACATGCTGGTCGAGACGCTTTTCTGGTTTCATCCGCTGGTGTGGTGGATAAGGGCGCGACTGGTAGAAGAGCGGGAGCTGGCCTGCGACGAAGCTGTGCTGGAGTCAGGCAACGAAGCCGAAACGTATGCTGAAGGGATTTTGAATGTGTGCAAGTTTTACGTTGAGTCTCCCTTGGCTTGCGTCTCGGGAGTGAGCGGCTCGGATCTGAAAAAGCGCGTGGTCCGAATCATGGCGGAGAAGGTTGGACAGAAGCTGACCCTGAGCCGCAAGTTGCTGTTAAGCGTATCCGGCTTGCTGGCGGTGGCATTGCCGATCGCGATTGGATTGGCACACACCCCCCAATTGCTTGCTCAATCTCACGCCGATGAGGCAGCAGCGAGTCTGCCCAAGTTCGAAGTATCAACTGTCAAGCCGAGCAAATCGGAAGACGGAAGATCGGGAATCCGATTCAGTCCGGACGGCATCTCGATGTCCGAGGTCTCCCTGGAGTTTCTTCTTCGCATGGCGTTCGGAGTGGAAAACGACCGGTTACTGGCCATTCCCGGCTGGGCCAAATCAGATCGCTACGATATTGACGCCAAGGTGGATGCCGCGGATGTTCCAAAGTTGGAGAGTCTCGACTTCGATCAGCGGAAATCAATGTTTCTGCCGCTTCTTGTCGATCGATTCAATCTGAAGTACCACCACGAGACCAAAGAGCTCCCCGTTTATGAGTTGGTAATTGCAAAAGGGGGCTCCAAGCTCAAGGTATCCAAGGCCGAGGAGATTCCATCGAGCAACGGCCCGTCGCACCACTTCAAGATGGGGATGGGAAGCGGTGGCATCGAATCGCAGGGGACGTCGATCGAGAGCTTGATTCAGGCATTGTCACCGCAAGTGGGTCGTACGATTATCGATAAGACGGGACTCACCGGCTATTACGATTACAGCCTCAAATGGACGCCGGACAATAGTCCTCCGCCAATGGCCGGTGGGCCGGAAGGCGGTCCGCCGAGGGGCGATGCCGCGTCCGATGCGGGCGGACCATCGCTTTTCACGGCGATCCAGGAACAACTTGGCCTAAAATTGGAACCGCAAAAAGGTCCCGTGGATGTGATCGTGATTGATCACATCGATCCTCCTTCGCCGAACTGAGCACCAAATCGCGCAACGCTGGCAGGCATGCGAAAAACTTGCTGAAACGTTTGAACCAAATGGATAGCCGGTACGTCTTTCCGATATATCCTCCAAAGTAAGACAAATGGCGGTGGTTTCGCGTCTCAGAAGTTGGAAATGCCGAAAGGAAAGGGATGACCCGCATGATGCCCGATTGTTCTGCGCTCAAATTGACATTCAGCGGAAGAATGCTTCTTAGCCTGGCCGTAACCTTGGTATTTGCGTTGCCGATTTTTATTGGGTCGGCAGATGTAGGCCAGGCGCAGGCCCCGAGCTCCGCTCCCGACATTGTGGCGACATGGCAGGGCACGCTACATGCGGGTCAAGACCTGCGGACGGTGCTCAAGATTACCAAGGCTGACGGCGGCGGGTACAAGGCAGACTTCTACAGCATCGACCAGGTCCCCCAGCCCATTCCGGTTACCAAGATCACGCTGGATGGCTCAACCTTGAAATACACCATCACGCCGTTCGACCTGAAGTATGAAGGCAAATTGAGCGCGGACGGCAAGACGATCGAGGGCACCTCAACACAGGGTGGCAATGCGCTCGCATTGATCTTCACGCGCGCTACCCCGGAGACGGAATGGGCAATTCCAAAGCCACCTCCTCCGATTCCGCCGATGGCAGCGGACGCGAATCCCTCGTTCGAAGTTGCCACCATCAAGCCGACCAAACCCGACGAACAGCGCCGCTTCCTTGTCTGGCGTGGCCATCAGATGGAGACTGCCAACACTTCCTTGAGCTTCCTCATTTCCTTTGCGTATGGGATCCAATCCAAACAGGTGATCGGGATTCCACCTTGGGCTGAAACGGAGAAATTCGATATTACCGCGAAGCCCGATACGGACGGTAACCCCAGCGACAAACAGTTGAAGGGCATGGTGCAAAAGTTGCTGGCTGAGCGATTCAAGCTCACTTTCCATCACGACACAAAGGAGCTATCGGTCTACATTCTCAGCGTAACCAAGTCTGGAGACAAGCTGACCAAGAGCGCCGGCGATCCGAATGGGCTGCCCGGGCTGTTCTTTCAGGGCCTGGGAAAGCTGAACGTGCGCAACGCGACCATGAAGGACTTTACAGGCCTGATGCAAAACACTGTGCTGGATCGTCCGGTACTGGATCAGACGGGGTTGACGGGGCGCTTTGACTTCATTCTTAACTGGACTCCGGATGACTCGCAATTCGGCGGCATGGGAGCCAAAATGCCTCCTCCAACCGACAGTGCAAGCGCGCCTCCAAATCTTTACACGGCAATCCAGGAGCAGATAGGGTTGAAGCTCGAAGCAACCAAGGCGCCGGCGGAAGTTACTGTCATCGACCATGTTGAAGAGCCTTCGGCGAACTGACCCCGACACCCTTGTGGAGAGCTGCAAAGACGATGATCTGGCGGCATCGAATCTTCCTCCGCGCCTTGAGCCATCTCGTTTGCCTCGTCGCGTTGTTTGCATTGGCGAGGCTGGCCTTTGCGTCGGAGTATCACGGGCTGGTCACTTACGGTGGCTTGCCCCTGCCCGGAGCTACGATCACCGCGAAGCAAGGGACGAAGGAATTCACCACCACCACCGACCAGGGAGGCGTTTACAACTTCGCTGATTTACCGGACGGCGCTTGGAAGATCGAGATTACGATGCAGATGTTCTCGACGATTCAGGCGGAAGTGGCCATCGTTTCAAGCACACCCCCGGGTAGTTTCGAATTGCATCTGCTTCCCTCCGACCAATTAATGGCGCGGACGAAACTGACACAGGCTCCGCCGGCCATGCAACAAATCTCCGACGTTCCCGCGCTCAAGAAGCCGGAAGCCTCAGCAAACGGAGCCGTGGAGATTCCCAAACCGCCGCAGGAGCAGAGCCAGGATTCTTCCGACGGCTTCCTCGTGAACGGTAGCGTGAACAACGCGGCGACCAGCCAGTATTCGCTCGATCGAGCCTTTGGAAATAGACGGCCCAACAGCAAGAGGCTTTACGATGGCGGGCTTGCGCTCATCTTCGGCACTTCGGCGCTGGATGCGCGCGCTTATTCGCTCAGCGGACTGGAGGCTCCAAAGCCCTACTACAACCTGGTGACCGGCGTGTTGACCATTGGCGGGCCAATCAAGATTCCGCGGTTCCTACCCCACGGGCCGACGTTCTTTGCCGCCTATCAGTGGACGCGCAACCAGAACGAACAGGATCAGACTGGCCTTGTTCCCACCGAGGCGGAACGAACCGGCAATCTGGCTGGCCTCGTAAACTCCCTGGGGCAGCCGGTGACAGTTTTCAATCCCGCATCGGGCGATCCCTACGCCAACAACCAGGTTCCCGTCAGTCCGCAGGCGCAGGCTTTGCTTCAGCTTTATCCCGCGGCGAACATCAATGGAAATTCGCTCTATAACTACCAGGCGCCAACCCTCAGCGACAGTCATCAGGACGTGGTGCAGACGAGGCTGGACAAGACGCTCGGGCGCAAGGACGAGCTTTACGGCGGTTTGAATCTGCAAAGCACAAGAGCCGGAAGCGTAAACCTCTTTGGCTTCGTGGATACAACGGACACGCTTGGCATCAATACGAATATCAACTTGTCGCATCGTTTCAGCCAGCACCTTTTTGTTTATAGCAGTTACCATTTCAGCCGGCTCAGAACTTTAATAGCGCCAGAGTTTGGAAGCCGCCGGAATATCTCGGGCGCGGCAGGCATCAACGGCAACGAGCAGGACCCGGTGGACTGGGGGCCGCCCACGCTGAATTTTTCCAGCGGCATTGCCAGCTTGAGCGATGCCAATAGCGCATTCAACCGCAACCGGACGGACCAGGTTTCCGCATCGGCCGGCATTTATCGCAGGAAACACAACATCACCGTGGGTGGGGACTTTCGCAAGCAGGAATACAACGAACTCTATCAGCAGGACCCGCGCGGCGTTTTTGGTTTCACTGGAGCAGCGACGGCTGGTTCCTCCAACAGCACAACGAGCAGCGGGTCGGACCTTGCCGACTTTCTGATTGGCAATCCCGATACCAGTTCCCTTGCCTTCGGGAACGCGGACAAATATTTCCGGCAACCGGTTTACGATGCGTATGCCACAGACGACTGGCGCATCCTGTCTTCGCTGACAATCAATGCCGGCATGCGCTGGGAATACGGCGCGCCCATGACGGAGCTTTACGGCCGGCTTGTGAATCTGGATATTGCACAAGGCTTCACCGCGGCAGCACCAGTGCTTGGAAGCAGTCCTGTCGGGCCGCTTACAGGCATGAGCTACCCAAGCTCACTCGTGCGGCCGGACAAGCTGGACTTCGAGCCTCGGATCGGCGTGTCGTGGCGTCCTATTCCGGCTTCGACTGTCGTTGTTCGCGCGGGCTATGGCATTTATCACGACACGTCGGTCTACCTGAGTTCCGCACAACAACTCGCGCAGCAGGCTCCGCTGTCAACCAGCTTGAATGTTGAGAACAGTGCGGCGTGCCCGCTTACTCTTGCCAACGGATTCACGCCCTGCGCGTCGACAGTCTCCGACACATATGCGGTCGATCCCAATTCACGCGTGGGTTATGCGCAGACTTGGCAACTGGCGGTGCAGCGCGATTTGCCAGCGGCAATGCAGATCACCGCAACCTATCTTGGCGTAAAGGGAACACGCGGTGTGCAGGAATTTCTGCCCAACTCTTATCCTATTGGAGCCGTGAACCCTTGTCCCAATTGCCCGTTGGGATTTGAATATCGAACATCGGGCGGCGACTCTACACGCCAGTCCGGCCAGCTGCAATTGCGCCGCAGGCTGCGTGCCGGGTTCACTGCTACGCTTCTCTATACCTATTCAAAATCAATCGACGACGACGCATTCCTCGGCGGACAAGGGCACGTTGCCTCAGCTTCAGTAGGCCAGGCGCCAAGCGAAGCAGCACCGACGGCCACACCCAATGTTTCGATCGCGCAAAACTGGCTCAACCTGCGTGCGGAGCGCTCGCTCTCCACGTTCGATCAGCGTCACCTGCTCAGTCTGCAAGCGCAGTACACGACCGGCCAGGGCCTGGAAGGCGGGACGCTGATGAGCGGTTGGGCGGGCAGGCTGTTGAAGGAGTGGACGCTGCTCACGCAGATTACGGTGGGAAGCGGAATGCCTGAGACTCCTGTTTACTTTGCCGCGGTCCCGGCGACAGGATTCACCGGAACCATACGCCCCAGCCTGACCGGATTGTCCATTTACTCATCGAGCGCGGGCCTGCATCTGAATGCCGCTGCGTACTCTACGCCCGCTTCCGGGCAATGGGGAACGGCGGGCAGAGATTCGATTGAAGGCCCCAACCAATTCAGCCTGGATTCGTCTCTTGAGCGCACGTTCCGACCCAGCACGAAGTTCAACCTGATTGCACGTGTGGACGCAACGAACCTGCTCAATCACGCCGTGTTTACTGGGTGGATTACTACCGTAAACAGTACGCAATTCGGAGTGCCGGCGGGCGTGAACGCGATGCGTAGCCTGCAAACAACAATAAGGCTGAGGTTCTGAGATGCGAATTCTCCTTGGTCTATTTGTTTTCATATTTTCGGCGGTCTTCGCCGGCGCCCAGCAGATTGGGCAGAATAAGCCCGCGGACGCGCAGCAGAGTTTCACGCTTTCCGTCAAGGTACAACTGGTTGTCGAAGCCGTCGTTGTCAAGGACAAAGAGGGCAAGCCAATCGAGGGACTAACCGCCAAGGATTTCGCTGTTACCGAGGACGGTGTTGCACAGACAGTGCGCATTTGCGAGCACCAGGATCTGGCCGAGTTGGCAAAGCCTTTACCGGTTTCCAAAGAGGCCGACGAAAACCTCAAGCTGTATAAAAAGCTGACGCGCACGCAGATCGCGCCTGAATCCGGGGACAGCGAGCGCTTCAAGAATCGCCGCCTGCTTGCTCTTTACTTCGATATGTCGGCGATGAATCCGGCGGACCAGCTCCGCGCCCTCTCCGCAGCCGAACAGTTCATCCGCACGCAGATGACCACCGTCGACCTCGTTTCGATCCTCCGGTATCAGGGCGGTTCAGTGGATGTGCTACAGGACTTTACCGCGGATCGCGACAGGCTGCTGAGTATTCTGAATACGCTCATTGTCGGCGAAGGACAGGGCTCTACGGAGACGGTTGACGATGCGAGCAGCGCTGACACGGGCGCCGCTTTTGGCCAGGACGACAGCGAGTTCAACGTCTTCAACACCGATCGCCAGCTCTCCGCACTGGAGACCGCGGCCAAAATGCTTGGACAGTTGAACGAGAAAAAATCGCTGATTTATTTTGCCAGCGGGTTGCGGCTCAATGGCATCGACAACCAGGCACAGCTGCATGCTACGGTGGACTCCGCAATCAAGGCCGGAGTCTCCTTTTGGCCGATCGACGCGCGAGGGCTTGTGGCAGAGGCTCCACTGGGCGATGCGACACAAGGTTCACCTGGGAACGCCGGCATTTACACGGGAGCGGCAGCGCTGGCCAACACATCCAATTTCAAGGCGTCGCAAGATACCCTTTACGCGCTCGCAGGGGACACCGGCGGCAAAGCCATGTTCGATAACAACGACCTGGCGCGCGGCATCGTTCAGGCACAGGACGCGATCTCCGATTACTACCTTCTTGGCTACTACGCAACCAACACCGCGAAGAATGGGCACTTTCGGCGCGTCAAAGTTAGCCTCACGCAGAATCTCGATGCGAAGCTCAACTATCGTGAGGGCTACTACGCGGACAAGGAGTTCAATCGGTTTACGGCAGTCGACAAGGAGCGCCAGCTGGAAGACGCGCTGATGCTCGAAGACCCAATAACCGAGCTTTCCATCGCCATGGAAATCGATCATTTCCAACTAAACCGCGCAGAGTACTTTGTCCCCATCGTTGTCAAGATTCCGGGGCGGGAGCTTGCGCTGGCCAAGCGTGGCGGCGCGGAGCACACGCTGATCGACTTCGTTGGCGAGATCAAGGACCTGGTTGGTGGAACCACGGTTTCAAATGTTCGCGACAACGTGAACATCAAGCTTTCAGACGCGACTGCTGCGGAGCTTGCTCATCGCCCCATTGAATACGACACGGGTTTTACGTTGCTGCCTGGAAAATACATGATCAAGTTCCTGGCGCGCGACGACGAGACGGGCAGAATCGGAACATATGAAACGACATTTACTATTCCGAATCTCAACAAGGAGGAGAAGCGAATCCCGATCAGTTCCGTTGTACTCAGCAGCCAGCGGGTCGAGTTGAACCAGGCGCTCTACTATGCTGCGAAGGCGAAGGACAGGCTGAAGGAAGATTCCGTCAATCCGCTTGTACAGGATGGGAAGAAACTCATCCCCAGCGTCACCCGTGTCTTCAGCACTACGCGTGAAATCTATGTTTATTTCCAGGCTTACAAACAGTCTGCAACTGGAGACAAGCCAACAACCGACGCGAATGGCCAGCCCGTATTCGCATTCGTTACTCTCTATCGCGAGGGCAAGCAGGTCTTCGAGACACCGCCAACGGCGATTATTCCAAATCCGGCAAGCCGGCTTGGCACCATGCCTCTCACGTTCAGCCTCGGCGTGAATGGCTTGCCGCCGGGAGAGTACGACTGCCAGATTACAATTCTCGACCCGGCAACCGAGAAAGCGAACTTCTGGCGCGCGCCGATCCTGCTAGTTCCGTAGACAAGAACGCTGCGTACGGCTTTCTGACGTGAGCAAATTAGAACAGCCATCTCCCCGCCAGGTTGAAAGAATCAGGAACGAAGAGGAAGGCATGCCGCTGCTCCGTCGGCGCCTGGACAAACTCAGGCCGTCGGGAGATGCACGCCCCCGCATTCACCGATTCGAATGGAGCGTTTAATATGCCACTTGTAACTGTTGTGCTCACACTTGCTGTCGTTGGCGTCGTGCTATGGTTGGTCAATCGATTTATCCCTATGCAGGGAACAATCAAGGGAATCCTCAACGCCGTTGTGGTGATCGCAGTGGTTCTGTGGCTCCTGAAGGTTTTCGATCTCTTCAATTACCTTACGCAGTTCAAGGTCGGTCATTGACAACGAGCCCTGCGAACTCCGCCCAGCCGTCGTCATCAACGTAATTCAATGACGACGCGACTGTGCGGAGTTCGCTCTTTGAAGACTCAATTCAGCCCATGAACCCGAGATAGGGGTTGGAGCCAAAGTTGCCAAAATTCGGGAATACCTGCCTGACCTGACCATCGGAAAGTCCAAACCAGCGCGCCAGTGTTCCCGCATATTGGTCTACCGATGTGGTGGGAATGAGCCGCCCGGCTCCCACATCGTTGGCCTGGTCCGCACCGACAACTGGATATTGGCCGTACATATCCTGGCCCTGCACAGCGCCTCCCACAACAAAGTGATGACTTCCCCAACCGTGGTCGGTTCCGTTGCTGTTGCACGTCAGCGTGCGGCCAAAGTCCGAAGCCGTAAACGCGGTAACGTTATTGCCCATTCCGTTCGCCACCATCAGTCCGTCGAAGTACTCCAGCGCCCCGCCCAGCTGGGAGAGCAGCTGCGCGTGTTGCACGGCCTGATTGTTGTGCGTATCGAAGCTGCCCAATTGCACATAGAAGATCTGGCGAGTCACACCCAGGGCGCTCGACCCGGCGATGATTCTCGCGACTGTTTGCAGCGAAACGCCAAGCTGGTTGTCAACGAGCTTGTTGGTCATGGGGTCCAGGAACTGAGGCGGATTCGGAATCCCACCGGGGCCTGCGGGCAGCATTGCGCTTGCGAGCGTAGCCTGCGCCGCTATTGACCGATTGACGACTACCCCATACTCTTTGGCGAAGAGATTATTCTCATCGGCCGTAAGAATGGCTGAGAGTGGATTGGCTGTCGTCGGCAATCCGAACGGAGGATTTGCCAATCCGTAAATCGGAATGGGTCCGGCCGAGGTAACGTTTAGTTGAAACGACGACTGGCCAGAGAGAAACAGAGCGATTCCGGCGGTGGAGATGCAAGTGAACGTGGAATTTGAATTCATGTTCATGCTCTCGATCAAGTCCGCAACCGCGCCACCCCAACCAACATGTTCCGCGCTGCCGCCATTCGACGCAATGGCCTGCCACGCGGCGGTCTGATCAAAGTGCGAATAGAGCGATGCGGGCAATGGCACGGAATTAGCGTGGACCTGGGCCTTGGTGGCGGGTGCGATCAACGTGCCGCTATTGGCCACTATTGCCGCTCGCCCTGCGTTGAACAGGTTTTGGACTCCGACCAAGGCTGGATTGAGTGCAAATGTCCGGCCGCTTTGCGGAGTTTTCAAAGTAATCGGCAGCAACTGCGCCATGGGATAAGCCAGCCCCGGCGCTCCGGAACGTGCGGTTGTAAAAGCGCTATACGAGCTCGGATCGGTTGCGATCACTGTGCCGTGGCCATCGTTGCCACCTTGCAGAAAGACGCAGACCAGGGCCTTATAGCCTGTGGAGTTGCTCGACTGGGCCATCGCGGCCATTGAGTTGAGACCCAGGATGAATGGGCTGGCAGAGATGCCCGCCATGGATGCCATGGAAGCCGTTCTGAGGAACTGCCGCCGCGACTGCTCGAATTTGTTCATCATAGTAGGCTCCTAAAACTGTGCGCTGAACGATGGTGCAGCCATCGTCAGGTAAATTGCCGTCTCGACACGGTTGGCGAGCGCGGTGTTGATTGCGTTCTGATCTCCCGTCGGAATTGGGATGGCATTGATGGCAGCGAGTATCTGGCTATACAGTGTGGGGTCCATCTCGCCCGCCATCAAGAGCAGATTGATGCGATCGAGCAATGCAGTCGGCGTCGCAGCAAGGCCCATTTCTGCCTCATAACTCGAGAACAGGTCAGGCCCTCCGATTGAGTTGCTGCCGATGGCTACCTGCATGTAATTCAGGTAGCCCACCACCGTCGAGACATTGGTCATCTGCATCTCCGGGGCTGTCAGGCCGGCTTGAGCGATGCTTGTGCCCGGAGGAACAAAGCCTGGAGCAAACCAATTGAATACAGTCGGCGAGCGCAAAGACATTTCGCCGAGCGCCCAGATTGGATCCTCCGTGCTTCCGATGTCATAGGATCCGGTGCGGGATTGTGCTGTGAATGCGCGCGCCCACTCCGTATAGCGAAGCAGCGACTCGCGCACCTTGCCGTATTGCGGATTGGCGAAATCCGTGGCCGAATTGCGTGCTTCCGGGTCCAGCAGAATTTCGGAGATTACTGCCTGAAGATTCCCGCGGACGCCCGTCCCATCGTTCTCGAATACTTTGGAACAGTTGCTTATGAAAGTTGGGCTCGGGTTGCTGGTGACCATATGCTGAATCATCTGCTTGCAGAAGAACGGCGGCAGATTCGGATGATTGAACAGTGTGTCGAGCGCGATCTTCAGGTCGCCAACCGGGTCGGGGTTCGCCTGGGGAGGAATTGCCATGCCGAGGAAGTCCTTTTCCTCCGTCGAATGGTGGCTGGGGTAACTCTGCATGGGCAGAAGTTCTTCCCCAAATCCGGGGCCGACATACAAGCAGCAGTTCGACCAGGCAGTTTCGGAACTGTTCCCCGGTATATTCCAGCTGAAGCCGGTAAACACCTTGGCTAGCCCCATTACATCGTTGTTTGAGTAAGTTGGTATCGGGTTGCCATTTGCATCCAGTTTTTGCGAGCCGTCGTCGTTCAATTGGTAAAGGCCGATGGTGAAAAGCTGCATGACTTCGCGTGCGTAGTTTTCATCCGGGTCGGTGGTGGCATTGCCCTTGTCGTTCCCCAACACGTTGAGGAACTGGCCCATCATCGGGCTCAATGTCACGTCATTCAGCAGTGTTCTGAAGTTTCCGAATGCGTCCGCGCCGAGCAAGTCGTAGTAACCGGCCTCTCCACGGGGCATGCTTTGGATGCTGAAATTGGGTTCGCCGGAGATGACGAGCATACTCGACAATGAGTATCTGACACGCTGCCGCAGTTGATCGTTGCCGGCAAGTGCTTGTTGCCAGAACGAACCCTGAAGTATCCAATCATCCTGGCTGTTGCCGGTGAACAGAGCCGCGTTGCACTTTAGATCGCCTGCTGCGCAAGGCGGGTTATTGGTGATTAGAGCCTGCTCTACTGCCGGCTCCTGCAGCGTCTGCGGAATCGCGAATTGTTCGTTGAGCCACGCCTGATAGCCGATCAGCGAGAGGTGATGGATATCCTGATCGGTGGCGCCAAAAGTCGCCTGTTCCAGAAAGCGCGAAGCGTCCTGGGGACTGACGAGCAGCGTCGGCGGAGCGCCGTTTACCAGTGCAACCAGATCCGCTGAAGTTGCCGGCCCAGGGCTCGGATTCAGTACTTGCAAATCGAGATTTCCGGACTCCGTCGGGGACACGGCAGCGGTCAATTGGGTTCCGCTGTTGAACGTCGTCGGAACGGGCGCTCCATTCACCAGAACCTGCGCACCACTGATAAAGCTCTGCCCGGTGAGGACGATCGAGGTTGACGGCGGTCCAACATCGAAGTTATTTGGCGTTGCTGAATTGAGAATAGGAATCGGATTCAGCACCGAGATATTCTGAGTAATCGCCACCGCCGGATTGTCGACGCTGGTGATCGTCAATTGGACCACGTTGTTGGGTGTCGGAACAACGGCGGGCGCAACGTAATTGATGGAGCCATCCGCCTTTGAGGTCGCGGTACCCACCTGCGCGTTGCCGCCGGGAATTCCGTTCACCTGCAGCGTGACTCCCGTGTGATTCGTCCCGGTGACATTCAGACCCAGGTTCAACGTATTCGACACGCGGACATCGGTTCCCTCGCCGGGTTCGAGAGTCAAGACCACTTGTCCCGGGCCCACCAATACGGGCAAGGACGCCGAGTTGGCCGCCCCAGGATTGGGGTTGCTCACCAATAAGGGATAGGTTCCTGGGTTGGGCGCCGGTATAGCTGCGACCAACTGGGTCCCTGAAAGCAATGTCGTCGGAACGGGGACGCCGTTCCATAGAATTTGTGCGCCATAAACAAACTCAGATCCCGATACCGTGACAGTTGTCGTGCCTTCCGAAAAACCGGAAGGCGTCACAGCATTGAGGACCGGAATCGGGTTCCAAACGGCAAGCGTTACAGACCCTGGGGGAGCGTTTGGCACGTTGCTCGCAACGCTGGTGATCGTCACCGAATTTGGAACAGGGACGATCGCTGGCGCTGTGTACAACCCATTGCCATCGACAGTGCCGAGCGTGGCATTTCCTCCCTGGACACCGTTGACGTAATAGGTCAGCGGCGCTCCTGAGGCTTGCGAAGCCCTGTTCATTTGCACGGTTTGATTGACACGGACAGTGCTGGCGGAAGCTGAAATGGCGGCGTAGAAGTCAGGATTGGTGATACTGACACTACCGCAGCCACTCATAAGCGCGATGGCAAGGGAAGCCGACGCCATCATCAGCAACCCATTTAAAGAGCGAATAGGTCCAAATAGTGCTCGCACAGATGCTCCAATTTTTTGGGGTTACCAGGGCATGTTGCAGGTGCAAAGTGATGCAATCTCGTTCAGCGCCTACGATTTTCTTTGAAACTATAGGTGCCACTGTTGGTAATCAATACGTCTTTCGAGTGATTACCTGGCCTGTTTGAGCAAGGGCCGGTCAAACGACTCACCTCTTATCGGCATCTGCAGCGCCGGCAAATCAGCCCTTTGACAATCTGTCCGAAAATTTGGTAACTAAATCATTAGTTGAACGTCTTATCTAGCAGGGACGGTCAAAAATGACGTCCCAGGGAAATCGCCACCGATGCCCCCAAAACGATCCAACACGCTGACTCAGGCCGAACTCCGGCTAATGAAGGCCCTTTGGGAACGAGGAGAATCCACCGTTTCCGACCTGGTGACCGCTACTTCTGGCGAAGGGACGCTGGCTTATACCTCTGTCCTGACCACCATCCGAATCCTTGAGACTAAGGGCTATGTTACTCACCGGCAAGAAGGTAGAGCGTTTCTTTACACCACCAGCGTTGGGGAAGTTGAGGCCAGCCGATCCGAGGTTCGCCACCTTTTGCAGCGGTTTTTTGGCAACTCGCGGGAGCGATTGCTGCTCTCAATGCTGGGAGACGACGAGATCAGTCCCGACGAACTGAGGCGCTTGAGAGAGGCGATTTCAAATACGCCGGATGAGACACTGGAGGGCGCTTAAATGACTCCCTTCTTTTACGACCTTTCACCCATGTCTGCGGCTGCCGTAAGTGCCCTTTTTTCAGCAATCTGGGAAGGGAGTTTACTAGCTGTCGGCGTCTTTGCCTGCCTACGGTTTTTCCCTCGGTTGAGCGCCGCGTCCCGGTCGCTGATCTGGATGAACGCTTTCCTCTTGCTGCTTGTCATGCACATCGTTCCTGCGTTCCGGACAAACGTGGCCGCGGCGAACACCATCCATGTTTCACCTGTTTATTTGGACCCGCGCTGGAGCCTCGCCATCGCTGGTCTCTGGGCAATGGCCACTCTCTGGAGAGGATCCCAGCTAATATCGAGTGCCTTCCATCTGCATCGTCTTGCGGGCCGGGCAACCCCGATTCCAGTTGACCCAGCACTTGCGGCGTTGGTTCAAGGCCGAGAGCTGGGCGATAAAGCGAGTCGGACCGCGGAGCTTTGCACTTCTCATGAAGTCGAAAGGCCCAGTGTGTTCGGCTTCTTCCACCCCCGCATCCTTATTCCTCCAGCAGTTTTCGAGAAGCTCTCATCGGCGGAGTTGCAACAGGTCGTCCTTCACGAGATGGAACATCTGCGCCGCGGAGACGACTGGACCAATCTGCTGCAAAAGATCGGTCTCGTCCTGTTCCCGCTGAATCCTGTGCTGCTCTGGGTAGACCGCCAGCTCTCCGCGGAGCGCGAACTGGCCTGCGACGACAGTGTTCTGCGCTCCAGTTTCGGACGGAAGGCCTACGCCATCTGCCTCACCCGGTTGGCGGAGCACTCTGTCCTGCGCCGCAGTCTTTCGCTGGCACTGGGTGCTTGGGAACGGCAATCGGAGGTTGTGCGCAGGGTTCACCGGCTTCTGAAAAATCCTGGAACCGCGATGAGCCCCCGCCAAGCCACGCTAATAACCAGCGGACTCGTTCTGGCCGTCCTGGGTGGCGCGATCGCTCTGACCGGCAGCCCCCAGTTGGTCGCATTCGCACCCCCGGATCAGTCATCGCTGACAGCCCAGTCGATGCCCGCTTCTTCTTTACGCGGAACCGGACTTCCCTCCCATGCTCTCAGCAATTCCGCTGACAGTCCGCACATGGTCCAGACTGCCATGCACTTGCCGTCAGGCCAAGCTTCACCCGCGGCAAAACCGGTTCGTAGCCTCACGGTAAAACACACAGCCAAGCGTCCCATCGTGCAGCAGCGACAGGCGTGGGTCGTCCTGACGGAATGGACCGACACAGAGATTCAACCGCATGTGGTTTTCGCGGTGCAACAAACCAACAGCACTCCGGCCGTCCAACCGAGGTACGCTGCCGTTCCATTCGGGAATGGCTGGCTGCTGGTTCAGATTTAATCGCAAATTCGTGGCGCAGCATACGCTGGCGCTCAACTTCAACAAGCAACCTCAACAAGGAGAGATGGTTCCCCATGAATCGAGTAACTAATCAATTAGTACCTGTGGCGAAGAAGTTGGCTGCACCCGCCGCTGTCGTTGCAGCCTTCGCCCTTGGTGCGTCTCTGTTCGTCGGTCACGGAAATGTTCACGCCGCCGGGGCTATGGACGATAACAGCGTGGAAGCTCTCACAGCACTCGACCGTGCGATGGAAGCAGTTGCGGCCAGGGTCACTCCCGCCGTCGTCAACGTCGAAGTTACCGCGCGCGGCAACAGCGAATCGGAAACTTCCGATGGGCAGATGCAGGGAAACCCGTTCCAGGGCCTTCCGCCCGGCCTGCGCCAATTCTTTGGCCCCGGCTTTCAGACGCCTCAGCAGCAGCCGCTCGAGCACGGCATCGGGAGCGGTATCATCATTTCCCCCGATGGTTACATCGTGACCAACAATCACGTGGTCAACGGCGCGACCAGCATCAAGGTCACCCTCAACGATCGCCGCATCCTGAATGCCAAAGTTGTTGGTGTCGACAAGTTGACTGACCTGGCCGTCATCAAGGTGAGTGCCAGCGATTTACCCAGCATCGCATGGGGTGATTCCACAAAGCTTCAGCCGGGCCAGACCGTGCTCGCTTTCGGCAGCCCATTTGGGTATTTCCGCTTCTCGGTCACGCGCGGAATCGTGAGCGCCATCAACCGCGCAAATCCCTATTCGGATGACCCGCGCAAGCCGGGCAACTTCATACAGACCGACGCTGCCATCAATCCCGGTAACTCCGGCGGTCCGCTGGTGAACGCTCACGGGGAACTCGTCGGCATCAACACGTTCATCATCTCGAATGGTGGATCGTTCGCTGGCGCCGGCTTCGCAATTCCCTCTCAAATCGTACGCGCCACCGCCGACGAGTTGATCAAGCACGGCAAGGTCGACCACGGGTACCTGGGCATCGGCATGAACGACGTCACACCTGAGAATGCTCACTTTTTCAATCTCCAGGAAGCAACTGGAGCTATCGTTTCCCAGGTAACTCCCGACTCGCCGGCAAGCCGCGGCGGTTTGCAACAAGGCGACGTGATTACGCAGGTCAACGGCGAGAAAGTCGTGAATGGAAGCACGCTCCAAGTCGCGGTCAGCGAGATGACTCCAGGGACCAAGATTACTCTGGGAGTAATTCGTGAGGGCAAGCCAGCGACGTTGAATCTGACTGTCGGTCAGTTCCATGGAAACTCGGAGGTGGCCAGCAACGACGGGCCCGAGGGCGAAGATGGCGCACACACCGGCAAGCTCGGACTCGCGGTCAGCGATCTGACCCCGGAGACCCGGCAGCAGATCAATGCGCCTGACCAGATCCACGGCGTCGTCGTACAAAGCGTTCGCCCGGCCAGCCCCGCCGATGAAGCCGGCATCCAGCCAGGGGATGTCATTGTCGAAGTCAACCGCAAGCCCGCACAGTCCGCAAGCCAGTTTGCCAGCGAGATGCATCGGAACCAGGGAGGAAAGGACTTTCTTCTCCTCGTTTGGTCGAAGGGAAACTCCAGCTATCGCACCCTTCATCCCGACCAGGACGAACCAAAAGGCTAGTCGGACAAACTGGTTGAACATCATCCTCGTGATGCCAGAACAGAAGAGGCTCCCGCTGCCGGGAGCCTCTTCTGTTGGCTGTTAGTTATGGAAAAGAGTTGCTCGATCGGCGCGTCAATGCGCGGCTGCGGTCGCCTTGGCTTCCTCGGAGCTGGGCCTGCGCATGAGAAACGGAAGCGGGATCAGGAATAATACCAGAAACCCAAGTACCCAGAACGAATTTGCGAAGCTGAGCACATTCGACTGCAGATCGACTTGCGCGGATATCTGCGCCAGCGCACGATGCGACGCACTTACAGGATCGACACCCATCGAAATAAAGTTCTGGGTCATGCCCTGGAGTTGCCGCTCGAAGAATGGATTGGCGTGGTTGGTGTGCGCGGTCAATGCGGTCCGGTGCGTCTGGCCCTGGCGCGCTATGAAATTATTCAGAAGTGAAACTCCAATGCCGCCGCCCAGGTTGCGCAGGAAATTACTGATGCCGGAGACCTGGTTGAACTTGTTCCGCGGCACTCCCACATAGTTGAGAGTGCTGATGGGGATAAAGATCAGCGGTATGCCGATCACTTGAATTACGCGGTAGCTCACCATGGTTCCAAAGCTCACACCGTAGTGGATGCTGGTGACATGAAAAAGCCCGAAGGACGTTAGCGCGAAGCCTATAGCGATGATTACGCGCGGATCGAACTTGCTGGCAAGAATTCCCGCAACCGGCATCATGAATAAAAGCGTGATGGCGCCGGGCGAGAGCGCCATGCCCGCCTGCTGTGCGGTATATCCCAAGTCGTTTTGCAGGAATTGCGGTATCAGAATCGTGGAGCCGTTGAGCACCATTCCAAGAATGAAACTGAATGTAACCGCAGTCGCAAAATTCCTTCTACTCAGAAGCCGCAGGTCCATGATGGGATTTTCATGGGTAAGTTCTCGGATGACCAGTGCCACCAGCGCGACGACCGCGATGATCATGCTGATCAGAATCGCATTTGAAGAGAACCAGTCGCTCTCCTGGCCCTTGTCGAGCACGTACTGAAGAAAGCCCACACCGATAACGATCAGCCCGATGCCCACGTAGTCCACGCGGAAGTTGGACTTCTTCATGTTTCTCAGGTACGCCGGATCGAATACGATGCGCTTCGTGAGGAAAAGCGAAAGAATACCAATGGGCACGTTGATCAAAAAGATCCAATGCCAGCTGTAATTGTCCGTAATCCAGCCGCCAAACGTCGGACCGATCGCGGGTGCAACCAGGATGGCCACGCCATACATCGCGAATCCCATCGCGCGCTGCTTGGCCGAGAACGTGTCGGCGAGGATGGCTTGCTCCGTGGGCTGCAGTCCTCCGCCGCCTGCTCCCTGCAGAATGCGGAAGAAGATCAGCATGGGCAGGCTGGGCGCCAGTGCGCAAAGGAACGAGCTGATGGTGAAAATTGCAACGCAGCTCATGTAAAAGCGCTTGCGCCCAATAAGATTGGATAGCCATCCGCTCATGGGCAACACAACCGCGCTCGAAACCAGGTAGCTGGTGATGACCCACGTGCTCTCTTCCGAGCTTGCGCCGAGCGTGCCTGCGATATGCGGCAAAGCAACGTTGGCGATCGAGGAGTCAAGCACCTCCATGAATGTCGCCAGGGTCACTGTCAACGCCACGACCCACGGGCTGATCGGTGGACGAGCCACAGGCGCTGCACCGGAAATAGTCACTTCGCTTGTCTGGGTCATGATTAGTCCAAACGCACCGTTGGCTCAACAGACATGCCTGGCCGGAGCTTATCCAGGTCTTTTTGGCCGGCTGCGAAACGAATGCGCACAGGCATGCGCTGAATCACCTTCACATAATTCCCTGTCGCATTCTCCGGCGGCAGAACACTCGTGCGCGAGCCTGTGACCGCCGGCATGCTCTCCACCGTCCCGTTAAAATCGTCGTGCAATGCATCCACATGAATGCGCACATGCTGCCCTGGATGAATGCGCGCCAATTGCGTTTCCTTGAAGTTCGCCGTCACCCACAAGTCATCTGTCTGGACAATCATGAAGAGCTGCTGGCCTTTGGAAATGCGCGCTCCCACCTCGGCGCTGCGCTGCGTTACAACTCCACCCACCGGCGCTTCAATGCGGCAGTAGTCCAGATTCAAGCGGCTCTTCTCCAGCGCTGCCTGGGTTGCTTCGGCGTTCGCTTGCTGGCTCTTGATGTCGGCTTCGCGAATTGCCACCTGCAACGGCGCGCTGCTTTGCGTCTGTTCCAGTTTGCTGCGCTGCTCTGCAAGTTGCGCCATGCGCTGCTCTACCGTCTTCTGCGCGGAAGCCACGGACGCCTGATTCGAAGCCACGGTCTGCGCCTCCGCCTCGGCAGAGGATCTGTAATGGTCGTAGTCCGCCCGCGCCACCTCTTGCTTGTCGAAGAGCGCCTTGTAGCGTGCAAAGTCCGCCTGGTCCCGCTCGTTGACTGCCTCGGATTCCTTCAGCTTTGCGACCGCGCCTTCGAGGTCGTGCTGTGCGGCAGAGAGCGCGGCCTCTGATCCTGCCACTTCCGCCTGCCGCGTCGTCAGATCGCCGTGATTGCCGATCTGCGTCATAGGCAGATTGGGGTGCGCCGCGCTCAGTTGAGCTTCAGCCTCATCGTGCTGCGCCTGTGCCTGATCGAGCGCAATCCGGTCGTCGCTCGGGTCCAGTTCCACCAGCAGCATCCCAGGCTTGACACCCTCGTTGTCATCCGCATGGACAGCCTTGATGGTGCCATCGATGCGCGATGCGACAGGATTCAAATGGCCATCTACCTCCGCATCGTCTGTGTCTTCGAAACCCATTCCATGAACATACAAACCGATTCCCACGCAGAGCAGAACCAGAACAATCCCGCCAACCAGAAAACGATTCAAGCGGCGACGCGGCGCGGCTGCCTCTTGCATATCGGCTTCCTGGCCAGCGGCTGAGAGGGGTTGCGCATTCTTCGTATTTGTCTCAGTATCGATACTCATTTACTTGCTCCCTTTGAATAAATCGGGAAGAACTTTCTCCGCTTCTCCCATAGCGTGCGCGAGCGAAATCCTGGCCAGGTTCTGCGCGAATACGCTGCTGACCTTGTCGTGATCCGCGGAAGCCAATGCCTCCTGCGAGTTGACCACTTCAACAGAGTCAGCCACGCCAACACTGAACCGGTCTTGCGACTGTTGCAGAATGGAAAGCGCGAGTTTGCGGTTGCTTTCCGCTGTATTCACCTGGTCGTTGGCGACTGTCAGGTCAATGTATGCATTGCGAACATCCAGTTCCACAGCGCCTCGTAGGCTTGATAATTCGGCGCGGCGTTCCGTTACGACCGCATCGGCCTGGGCTGTGTCCGCATGCGTGCGGCCGCCGTTGAAGATTGGAATCGTCAGCGAAGCGCTCGCCTGAAACACACCGTTACCGGTGTTGGGATTCACTCCCTGCACGCCGTACATTCCGCTCACCGTCGCTGCGGGGAGATACTCGGCTCCCGCGGCCTTCCGTGCTTCTTCCGCCGCTCGCAGTTGTGCCTCGGCTGCCCGCAGATCCAGCCGCTGGGTCCACGCGCGGCGCACAGTCTCTTCGACCGGAGCACTGTCGCCGGGCTGCGCGTCCAGCTTCTCTGAAATGACAATCTCCTCGCCTGCCGGCAGCCCGATCAGCCGGGCCAGAGCGTTTTTCTGCTTCTGCATATCGCCAAGCTGCGAGCGAAGGCGCTGCTGCTCCGTTTGCAATTCCACCAGGCTGCGGTTGGCATCGATCGGCGCCTTATTCCCTGCTTCTGCCTGCGCACGCGCCTGCTTATAGCTAGCACCGGCGTACTCGACTTCGACACGCTGTTCTTCAATCAGCGCGGCCGTCGCCATCAGTTGCAAATACGAGCCGGTGACTGCCAGCACAACTTCTTCACGCGCCTGCCGCGCATCGAATGCCGCTGCATCGGCGGTTTGGACGGTCGATCGATAGTTGTGAATCGCCGTAAAGTCCAACGCGGTCTGCTGCAGCGATCCGTGCAGATCGTAATAGTGGAATGGCCCCGCGGTAGTCGGAAAGCTGAAGCCGCCCATGCCGCCGAACAGGCTCGCATTGAAACCCTCCGCCGCCAAATCCACTTTCGCCGCGTTCTCTGAGAGGCTTCCGCCGATGTTGGGCAAGAGCGAACTCCGCGCCGCAATGCGTTGCGCCTGGGCCTGTCGGCCTTGCGCATCGGCTCCCGTTTTCCCAAGATTGAACTCCAGTCCGCGACGGACCGCTTCAATCAAGGTGAGCGTGATGGAGCCGCCGGTAGCGTTTGGGTCAAGCGCGCTGGATGAATAAGAGCCTTGCACCCGCACCTGGGTATTCAGAGTGTTCACGCTTGAGGTCATTGAGGGCGAGGCAGATTGCTCCTCGGAAACACCACTCTGCTGGCCTGCGATCGGTGGAAGCTGAATGGCGCGGGTTCCAGATCCGGGTTGCTGCGCCCAGCACGTACCGGAAGCTGCAGTCATCAGCACCAATACGGCTGCCGTCGCCCATCCTCGAAAAGAGACCGCTGCCATCACGCTGTCCTTCATGTTTCGGATTTTCATAATTAAATACATACGTGTTTGTATTAATATGCAATCAGCGATAGAATTTGTCAAGAGGAAGTGAGCATGCCCCCCGAAAATCAGTCGAAAAAAAGCAAGCACCAGGTCCGCACCGAAGAAACACAGGCCAAAATCCTGGATGCGGCCCAGGCGGTCTTCTCCGACCAAGGCTTTGAAAAGACACAGCTTGAAGAAGTGGCCGCTCGCGCGGGATATACCCGCGGCGCAATTTATGCGCACTACGCCAGCAAGGAAGATCTTTTCCTGGCCCTTGTGGACCAGCGTGTTCTGACCAAGTTCAGCGCCATGCGCCAGGAGATCGAAGGCGAGCCGATAATCACGAAGCGCCCTGCAATCTTCCGCCGTTGGCTTGCGGCCCAGGCGGGCGATACTTCGTGGGGAACCCTGATGCTGGAGTTCAAGCTTTACGCTCTGCGCCGGCCCGAATCGCGAGAGAAGCTTGTGACGATGTACGACCAGATGGCGAAATCTTCAGGCACCGACTTTATCGAACTGCTGTTTGGCGCAAACCTCGACAAAGCCGCTCGGGCAGCGGTGGAAAGCCGGTTCGCCATCCTGGGAGCCATCGTCAGCGCAGTCAATCTGGAAAGCCATTTCCGTCCAAAACTGCTCCCCAAACATCAACTTCACACTGTCCTCAATGAGTTGTACGAGGCTCTTATCCGCGCCTGAGAACGCTCCTCTCGCGCCTCTAGCGAAGCTGCCTGTCAGGTCAATCAACGGAGGAATCGAAATTAATGATTCTCCGTGCCGATAAGGAGTCAGCGAATTCCCCTCCAAGAGGTGATGCTTGGCCTGGTCAGGCAAAACGATCGATCTGTCGGACTATTCAATCCAGGAAGCCCTGGGGAAATCTCTTCGCGTTCTCAAGTCAGACGAGTATCCTCCCGTATCTGACCTTGTATCCCGTGTATCCGCACTGGGTCCCGAGGGTCAGCGGTTTCTATCCGACATCCTTCGTGTGTACGAAAACGCATATCTGTCGGAAGAGGAACGAGGCCGCATCAATGACAGCACGGGTTTAGCCACCCTTTTTGACGACTTCATCAAGAAGAACCGCTGCCCGAACAGGTACGCCAAGGAAAAGGTATGGTCGGCTTACGGGTATCCCGAGGGATATCGAATGAAGACCGTGCAGGAGCAGGAAGCCATTCTTCGCAGGCATTTTCCTGCGCTTGGCACAAAAGAAGACGATCTTCAGCAATTGGCGAAACGGCCTCTTCCCCTCCGCGCTGAGTGGGCCGTGATTCCGCGCTGGGAGAAGATTGGTGCGACTTACTGCGAAGCAATCCAGAAGGTATTCTCTCTCATCTCGATCGAGCGGAGATTCACCAATACCTGCAAAGACCGATTGAACGATCGCTCGCTCATGCAGACCGGCAAAGCCATCGAAGCATGGAAGAAGCTTGGAGAAGAGCAGACCGGCGATATCCTCGTTGTGGCAACGCAGTTCGGCATTCGTTACAGAGGGTGTTCCGTCCGCTGCGCGACAGACAGCATGTACTCGTACGAATTCGGTCTTGGCACCTTTGCTGTTGCGTGCATGCTCCTGACTCACCCAAAAAGAGAAGTTAAATGGGAGCAGCTTCATCCCGAATGCGGGGGGGACTATTTCACACCGATCGTGGGCGAGCAGTTGGTGCGTACACCGGTCTTTTCCTACCGCAGCGGCGAATTGAAGCTTGATAGCGTTCAGATCGACAATCCAGGAGACGGTTTTGGCTGTGCCTCCGGTTTTCTGCCGCAAGCGGAAAGCGCTTAAGTATTTACCAGTACGATTTCCTCACCGAACTCCGCGCTGCCGGTGTCTGGAACGAATGGCAGCGCCTTGAGCGTGCTTTTTTTCAGCTTCGGAATGCCAGACTTTGCCCTCCCAGATTTGAAGCAAGCACTCGCTCGCGCCTCTTTGAGTCATTTCCCTCCGCATTAGCGCCATCTGGTTAGACACACCTTGACTGACCGCGTCTGCGCGCCTGGTCGAGATTCCGAAACTGGAGGCACCTTTCTATGAAAAGCAGGCGTGTTGCAATGGTTGCGCTCTCATTTCCCTGACCTGCTATGCTGCGGATGAAGGCCGACTTGCGGCCAATAGCTAAAAGAACTTCTTCTGCTGTTTCACGCGTTACAAGCGGGGACCTTTTTTAGGCGGATGCCTATCCCGTGCTCTTCCGATTATCGACGATGCAAGCAGTTCCTATTGCGGCCATACCGAACCGGTAACGCGCACGCAATTGGCCAAAAAAATCCAGAGTTCTGGCACAAAGTTCCAGTTTTTTTTCGTCCACGAGACTGATTTCCCCCATAACGAATGAATAACGTCGAACCACGCCAAGGAGGCCATTCGAACATGACAAGTCGCTTCTCTCAATTGTTCTTTGCGAAGTTTCTCCAGATCAGCGTCTGCGCGCCCATGCTGGCATGCGCCATCGGTATCCCCGTTCATGCCCAGGACAGCCGGGAAGCCGCATCTGCCGCCGCCCCGATCACGCAGTTGATGCAACGTCACGTCATGCTGCGGTCGAGCGTTCCTCCTGACCCAAACCGCGTGCGCACCCAGGTCAAACCGCGGACGCAACAGACAAATCTAACCTCCGTGAATACTGGCCCCGGAATCGTGTATACCTGCGACTCATCTGTAGCGGCCTCCACGTGCGCGTATCTGAATGGCACGGTCGCGAACTTCTACAACAGCACTTTCACAAATGCGAATGGCAGCGTCTACATTCAATATGGCACTACGAGTCTTGGCGAGAGTCTTACGATCTATAACTTTGTCACTTACAGCCAATATGTCAGCGCTCTAACCGCCGTCCCCAACCAACAAACATTCCAAACAGACGCAATCTCCGCGCTGAACACCTATGATGCAACTCCCTACAGCGGTGGCAATGTCAAGATTACAAGCGCGCTTGGGAGGGCTCTCGGCTTCTCAGGGATGAAGGGAGTTAACGCTCAGGAAACAGCGATTTGTACAGCGGGGACCACTGGATGCTACGACGTGGTCATCACGGTCAGCAACACCGCGCCACTCTACTATGACGACCAGGGCGGGGCCGAACCTTCAGATGCATACGACTTCTACGCGGTCGTTATGCACGAGACGGACGAGATGCTAGGAACCTCCTCGTGCATTGACACCAACAATGGAGCACTGACAGACGCTTGCGCCAATCTTGGCGGGGCTGGCGTCCCCTCGGCGGTAGACCTGTTCCGGTATACGGCTCCCGGAACGCTGGCTCTTGACTCGGCTCCAAGCCAAGCGGTCGGCCTGAATGGGCAGTACTTCTCTTTCGACGGAGGTGCGCATTACGGGATAGGCGGCAACGCGAATGTTGCGAAAATCTACAACACTTTGGCCAATGGCGAAGACTTCGCCGACTATAGCCACACGGAGCTCGATAGCTGCGCGTACAACGAAGCGATTCAAGATGCGGAGGGCTGCCCCGGCGAAGATGGTGACTTGACTATACTGAACGACGGCGAATCGGAAATCACCATTTTGGCTACTATCGGATACGCGCTGCCAGGTGCGTCATCGCCCGGTGTGCTCAGCAATCCCGCTCCGGGCAGCACGCTGACAAGTTCCAGCGTGACCTTCTCGTGGTCGGCCGGCAGTGGCGCCACGGAGTACGAGCTCTGGATCGGCACCAAGGGCGTAGGCTCAAGCAACATCTTGTACCCCGGTGTAACTACCGGTACATCGGAAACGG
>Ga0182016_10000689_pt1 | contig 41803 bp, 36 predicted proteins | sample 712S2MmetaG_FD_120491 | JGI IMG/M metagenome (GOLD analysis project Ga0182016, IMG submission 120491) | Permafrost microbial communities from Stordalen Mire, Sweden - 712S2M metaG | ecosystem: Environmental > Terrestrial > Soil > Wetlands > Permafrost | place: Sweden: Stordalen | collected...
GCCCAAGACACAGGATAACGAAGTATGAATTTAATCCGACTCTACTTCTAGTGAGAGGATTTTTTTGTCCGTGCCTGGAGTTCATTTTATTGGGATTTCCTGAATTCTGCTGGTTGGAAATCAACCCTATTGAATATCCGGTTTGGCGTCAACAATTTTTGCTTATGGCCATTTCCCCGCTGCCCGGCCCGGCCCGGAACTTAAAACGACACCCGGCTGGTAACCATGCTCCACTCGCTGTAGCCGGTGCGGCCGCCCAGGGCGCGGACCCGGATATTATAGTTTGTGCCGGAGGTCAGATTCGCCAACACCATGCGCCGGGCCTGCGAAAAAATGCCCGCCTCCTGCCAGACCCCGTCGTCCACCTGCACCTGCACCTGATAGTTGCGCGCATTGGCGATGGGCGTCACGCGTAAGGTAAGTTGGTTGGCGGCTTCGTTGAGAATTTTCAGAATCATGGGCCGGGCCAGCACGGTTTGGGAACGGTTCTGGCTCGCGCATGAATAACCGGAGGAGAGCAGCGTGGTGAGATCCGTTGCGGTGCCCTGCACGTAAATACCCTGCCAGCGCAAAGCTTCTGTCAGGGCCGCGCGCGCCCTGATCTTGGCCGCCGTCTCGACCCTTCCGCCCGTCAACTTTGCCGCCAGCTTCTCGCCGTAATCCGTCTGAAGCGCCGTCAGCGTGACCAGCGGCACCGCCGGATCGGGATAGGCGGGATTGTCCGTCATGCCCAGGATGATGCTCACGGCAAAGATGCTAAAACTATCGTCCTTCAAACGGGTGTAACGATGGGAAACATGCAGGTTCGTTTTCATGGCTCAACTTTTTTAAGTCCGAACCCCGTCCATCCGCCCCGCTTGGGCAAACCGGCAAGGATTCATTCTTCTTAAAAACGCAGCATCAGCAATGCCAAAGTCTTGGCTACGGATTTAGGCTGGCGACTGCCAAAAATCGCCTGCCGACAGACTTATCCTGCCTACCGGCAAGGCGTCAGAGTCTCCCGTCAGGCTGCCATTGCTTCCAGACAATGCGCCATTGTCTGGAAGCAAGATAGCATTGCCGGCAAACAACCGGCTGGTGACTGGAGGCAAACCTATGTTGTCTACCGTCATCATGCGCTTGTCTCCCGACCAAGGTTTCGTGTCGGCAGACAGGCTGACCCTGTCTGGCGGCGAAACGAGCAACCGACTTCATCTGGCGGCGGCTGAACCCCCCTGCCCTTGTGAATCCACGACCTTGATGCCGGGAACCGGAATGACGAGGCTCACACTTTACAACCGGCCACGCCGGTATGAAAGATGACGTGAGGAGCCTCAAACTGAATTTCCCGGTCAGCAAAAAGCTGGAGACTCGTTACTCCCACGGGGCGGCGAACGGCCCCAGTCATGCAATTCAGCCACCCTGTCGGACACTGTGGCAGGCAGTCTGCGGTCTGATTCAGACAGGATGCACTCTGATGACACCGGTCACTTCTTTCCCGGTCGAGACAGATTCCCATTTACCAGTGTTGTCCATAAATGCCATGCACCTGTATCCATTGCATTGAACCCAATATTTTTGTCCGACTTCAGGGTTCTCAATTGCGTGGTGATGAGCTCCCTCATTTCCGATTCTTGCATTCATCAAACACTATCACGTCCAGTCTGGCGGGCATCAACTAGGAGATTCCTTGGAACCATCAGGAAAAACCTCAATTTTATACCCTGCCACCACCCAAAAAATGAAAAAACTGGGAATCCGGGTTGTTTCATGGAAACAACCTTGGTGGCATCCGGGTTTCACCCCATGGTGCAGGGCCGATCCATGCCGTAGCATTTAAAAAATGCCCAACCGGCCGGTCATGTGTGCGCTGACTGTAACAGCCATGGATTGCCTATGAAGATGCTCCTCACGCTTCTGGCAATATTGGTTGTGAGCCGGCTTGAAGTTCCGGCCGGCGATGGTTCATCCGCCACAAATTTCACCAGCCCCAGCAATTATCTCACCGCCATGCCGGCCACCACCAACGGGATGAATACCAATACCGTGCCGGCCATTAAGATCAGGCCGGCAACGAACGCACCGTCAAATCTCCCGGTTCCAACCGGACTGATGGTGCAAAAGGCGTGACACCGGCAGGAGTGTAGACTTGCGATCAACGCGGGCAAGAAGATCAGGTTTCCAATGTGACTTTCACAGACTGATTTGTTTGATTACTGGCTTAACCGGTAAAATTGCTGTGTCCCGGTGATGCCATTGGTCACGGCGTTGTTCGTGTTGACGACGAACGGGGCAGTCGAATTCGTGATCCAGACCGCCGGCGGAACAAGATTGGTGGTGGATTCCAGAGTGAAGCCCGTCGCATTTGTGGGCCAGGTCAAAATCACATCGGTTCCAGAAGGATTGATGGCGAGCAGCGGCAGACTGACGGACGCCAAGGTAAAACTGAACACGGTGCCATTGGCAGCAAAGCCGACTTGATAATAGCCACCGCCAGTCGCCGTGCCATACAAGGTATTGTCCGATAAAATCAATCCGGCATTCGGGTGAGACCCGTCGCCGTTGGTATATGGATAAACACTGTCAAATGTGAAATTATACAAATTCGTAAAACCCGTGCCGTTGGTGTTGATACCAAACAGTGTGCCTGAGGCGAACAGGCCGCCATTGTAGGCCGTTCCATAAAGGGTGCTGCCCGCTAAAATCAAGCCGCCTCGCGGAACCGCGCCGTCGCTGTTGGTGGGTGGAGAACCGGAGGTTGCGGCGAAATAATAAAGATTCGTAAACCCCTTGCCGTTGGTGTTAACGGCAAAGATGGTGCCCGCTCCGTGAACGCCGCTCTGGCTGGCCGTTCCATACAGGGTGTTGCCCGCTAAAACCAATCCGGCTTCAGGACCGCTCCCGTCCCTATTGGTATAAGTGGGATAACCGGAGTTTGCCGTGAAACTATGCAGGTTCGTAAAACCCGTGCCATCGGTGTTGATGGCGAACACGGAGCCAAAGCCGCCGCCATTGCCGCCGGACGTTGTTCCATATAATCTGTTGCCGGATAAAATCAAACCACCCAGCGGATTGCATCCGTCGGTGCCGTTAGTAAAATTGTAAAGGTTCGTGAAAACCGTGCCGATGGTGTTGACGGCGAACACCGTGCCGTAACCCGAGCTGCCGCCATAGTCCGTCGTGCCATAAAGGTTGGTGCCTGATAATGTCAATCCTCCATATGGACCGCCGCCATCATTTCCGCCGGTAAAGGTATGCAGGACCGTGAAATTTGTGCCATTGGAACTGATGGCGAACACTGTGCCCGCGCCATTCGTTCCGCCTTCAGAGGTCGTCCCATACAAGACGTTGCCAGACAAAATCAGATCGGCCTGCGGATTGGCCCCATCGCTGTTGGTATAATAGGGAGAACCATCTGACGTAAAACTATACAGGTTCGTGAAACCCTGGTTGATGATATTGATCGCGAACAGCGTGCCATTGCCATTGACACCGCCTGAATTGCCTCCGGCGCTCGCCGTCCCATATAAAGTGTTGCCGGACAAAATCAATCCACCTTGCGGAGCCACCCCGTCGCCGTATAAGAAACGATGCAAGGTCGTGAAGGTCTGTGCGGTCGCACGGCCCGCCAACATCAGGCCCAGGGCGGCGACCAGCGTAGGCAGGAGGAAAGGAATTTTGGTGCAAGATTTCATAGATGATTCAGGATTTTTTCCCTCGATTTGGCCGGAGCACGGCGTTTGCCTCCAATAGAGGCTTTTTTATCCGATGCTAAATTGAAATACAACTAAAAACCGTTTTTTTTGAGGGAAAATCAGTCAAACATGCCGTAACCAGATGGATTCATGGCAATGATCATGGTGGCATCAGGGTTTCACCCCATGGCGCTAGCCCAGCCGAAGCGGTAGCTTTCAAGCGATTGGGGAAAATTATGAAAATCAAAACCGGCAGTTGGTTGGTAACGATGGGTCTGGGACTGGCAACGGCCAGCATGGTCACCGGCATCACCGGTTGTGCCAGTGGGCCTTTTTCATCCAACCCGAACGGATCCCCGCCCTATACACAATCCACAGTGAGAGACGGTGACCAGACCCAACCGGTCTATACGTCACCGGCAGACAACTCCACAGCGACCAATTTGCCAGCCGGAAATCCGCCTCCCTGAATGATGGACTGTCCGCCCACCAGTCAGTCCTTGCGGATGGCCACCGAAGCCGGACGGAGGAACGTGATTCCAAAACACAGCGTATTTTGTAATTGTTACCCGGAGCGGGAGGGATAGACTCAATTTTACTATGAAAAAACTCGCCATTGTTCTCGGAATCCTGGTGGTGCTGGGCATCCTGGTTTTGACCCTGATCGCGGTGGCCGGTGGAAGCTACAACCGGCTCGTCAAGCTGTCGCAAGGCGTGGACAGCCAGTGGGCGCAGGTGCAGAACGTCTATCAACGCCGGGCCGACCTCATCCCCAACCTCGTGGCGACGGTTTCCGGCGCGGCCAATTTCGAGAAATCCACGCTGACGGAAATCACCGCCGCGCGGGCCTCGGTGGGCCAGGTGAAGCTGGACCCCAACTCCGCGCCGACCGATCCCGCCAAGCTCGCGGCGTTTGAGCAGGCGCAGGGACAGCTCGGCTCCGCCCTGTCCCGCCTGCTGGTGGTGGTGGAGCGTTACCCGGATCTGAAGGCGACGGAGAACTTCAAGGAATTGCAGGCGCAGCTCGAGGGCACGGAGAACCGCATCAGCGTGGAGCGGCGGGATTTCAACACGGCGGTGCAGAATTACGACACGTCCATCAAATCCTTTCCGGCGGTGTTTTATGCCGGCGCCTTGGGCTTTCAATACAAACCCTATTTCAGCGCCACGCCGGGGGCCGAGACGCCGCCCAAGGTCTCGTTCGATTTCAACGCGCCCGCCACCAATCATTGAACTGTGCGACGTTTTTGCACCATCCTGATTTTGCTGCTGGGTCTCCGGCTGTTCGCGGATGAAGTCATCCCGCCCGCGCCGAAGGCTTATTTCAACGACTATGCCGGAGTCGTCTCCGCCGGCACGGCGGCGCAGTTGAACCAGACGATGGAAAATTTTGAGCGCCAGACCTCCGAGCAGATCGTGGTGACCGTCTTCCCCAAGATGCAGTCGGACTCGGACATCGCCGATTACACGGTGCGGGTGGCGCGTCAGTGGCAGGTGGGATTGAAGGACAAGAACAACGGCGCGGTACTGTTCGTCTTCGTGCAGGACCACAAAATGTTTTTGGAGACCGGCTACGGGCTGGAAGGCGTCCTGCCGGATGCGCTCTGCAAACGAATTCTGGATGAGCAGATTTCCCCGCGTTTCAAGGCCGGTGATTATGACGGCGGCCTGACGGCGGGTGTGCAGGCGATTCTCGCGGCCACCAAGGGCGAATACAAAGGCAACGGAACGACGGTGGGGGACGGTCAAACGCACCAGTCAATTGCGCCGTTCTTCAAATTGGGATTCATCGTGCTGATCGTGGTCATTGTCATATTCGCGCGCGGTTCGGGGATGTTTCTGCCGTGGCTGTTGATCTCCAGCAGCGGTTCAAACCGTGGCTGGGGTGGCGGCGGTTTCGGCGGTGGTGGTGGATTTTCCGGTGGCGGCGGCAGCTTTGGCGGCGGCGGCGCGGGAGGGAGCTGGTAATTTATGCACCCGAAACATTTTTCCAAGCACCTGCAGCACGACGCCATCGTGGCGGTGATCCGCGAGGCCGAACAAAAAACCTCCGGCGAAATCCGCGTCAGCATCAGCCCCAAGCACGTTGACGACGCCGTGACCGCCGCGCAGGCGGAATTTCTCCGCCTGGGCCTGAACCGGTCGCCGAAACGGAACAACGTGCTGATCTTCGTGGCTCCACGCGCTCGCAAGTTTGCCGTCATCGGCGACGAGGCGGTTCATGCGAAGTGTGGCGACGAATTCTGGCGGCAACTGGCGGATGCGATGGCCGGTTATTTTCGCAAATCCGAGTTCACCCCGGGCATCCTGCACGGCGTGCAGAAGGCCGGCGAACTGCTGGCGGAACATTTCCCGCGCCGGAAGGGATAAAGGTTATCACCAAAGGAAAGAGCCGGTGTGGGCGTATCTACTACTGACTTTCCTTTCTCAACCGACGGTCGCACGGGTTTCGAACCGCTGGGGACCGTCACCTAACATTCACGTCCACACCAGCCAGATTCAATGTCGTCCCCTTTCCCGTTCTGTCAAGCGGCCGGCATCGTCAATCTTCGCGCTAATTGACTGGTATGTTTGAAAGTTTTAGCGCAAGATAAACCATGATAAAAACCAAGCCCGCCCGCCGGCCCCGTTCCCAACCGCTCGCCACCGGCCAGGTCTGGCGCATGGCCGAGGCCAATCTCCAGGTGGGCATGGTCGGCAAACTGCTGGTGCATTACAAACTCGGCAAGCCCCACGCCATCCGCGTGGCCAATTCCTGCAGCGGCATCAAGACCATCGAGAAATATCTGAAGGCCAACAAGGCCGTGCTGGCGTAAGCGCGGCGGCAAAACCAAACACGAAAAACAGGATGGTCACGGGCAGAATCGTGCCAATGATGCCGCAAATCCTGGCCGCCTGCGTGTTGCCGCGATGAGGTTTCAGTTAGTTTTTTGGGTTAAGGATTGATTTTTAACAGAAAGATTCGTTCAATCTCACAAGTCTTATTTTGAAATGAACATCCACGAATACCAAGCCAAGCAGTTGCTCGCCCGATACGGCGTCGCCGTTCCGTATGAGATTCCCGCCAAGTCGCTTGCCGAGGTGCGACCGGCGGCGGATAAAATCGCCGCCAGCGGCAGCGCCAAGGTCGTCGTCAAATCTCAGATCCACGCCGGCGGCCGCGGCAAAGGCACTTTCAAATCCGGCTTCCAGGGCGGCGTGAAAGTCGCCGGCTCGGTGGACGAGGCGGTTGGCTTCGCGGAAAAAATGCTCGGCCAGGTGCTCGTCACCAAGCAGACCGGCGCGGACGGCCGCACGGTGCAGACGCTGCTGCTCGCCGAGGGCGCGAAAATCAAAAAGGAATTTTACCTCGCCGTGCTGCTCAACCGCGAGACCTCCCGCCCGCTCATCATGGCCAGCACCGAAGGCGGCATGGACATCGAGGAAGTGGCGGAGAAACATCCCGAAAAGATTTTTAAGGAAACGATTGATCCCGCCGTCGGCATCATGCCGTATCAGGCGCGGAAGATTTCCGCCGCGCTCGGCCTTAAGGGCGATTTGTTCAACGCCGGCGTGAAACTCATCACCGGCGTCTATAACACCTGGTGGGAATGCGACGCCTCGATGGTGGAGTTGAATCCGCTCGCGGTCGTCGAACTGCGCGATGGCAAGGAAACCGTCATGGCACTCGACGCAAAAATTTCGCTCGATGACAACGCGCTGTATCGCCACAAGGATATTTTGGAGATGCGCGATTTGAACGAGGAAGCGCCGCTCGAAATCGAGGCATCCAAATTTTCGCTCAATTACATCAAGCTTGACGGCAGCATCGCGTGCCTCGTCAACGGCGCGGGTCTGGCGATGGCCACGATGGACATCATCCAGCATTTCGGCGGCAGCCCGGCGAACTTCCTCGACGTGGGCGGCGGCGCGAGCAAGGAACAGGTCACGGCGGCGTTCAAAATCATCTTGAGCGACCCGCATGTGAAAGGAATTCTGGTGAACATTTTCGGCGGCATCATGGATTGCAACGTCATCGCCACCGGCATTGTGGCGGCGGTGAAGGAAACGGGCTTGAAACTCCCGCTCGTCGTGCGGCTCGAAGGCAACAACGTCGTCGCCGGCAAAAAAACTTTGGCCGAATCCGGCGTGGCCATCATCACCGGCGACTCGATGGCGGACGCGGCGCAGAAAGTCGTGAAGGCGGTTGGAAAATAATTTTCCACAATGCTCAAAGTCACCGAAATCGCGTTCAGTTGTTACGCCGTCACGGATATTAAACGTTCGCGTGAATTTTACGAAGGCGTGCTGGGTTTGAAGCCCACGACCATTCTGGAAGGTCAGTGGGTCGAATATGAATTCGGCCCGCATGCGCTGGCCATCGGCTGCGCGCCGGGAATGTTCAAGCCCAACCCGGATGGCTGCATGGCCGCGCTCGAAGTCGAAAATTTTGACGACGCCATCGCGCATTTGAAACAGCACAACGTCAAGTTCCGCATGGAACCGATGGAATGTCCGCCGTGCCACACGGCGATGGTTTTTGATCCCGATGGCAACAGCATTTGCATCCACAAACGGAAGGCGAAGTGAACGGAAACAACCAAGAGTTTGTTTTGAAAGAAACATCCGCTGCTTATCATGTGGGTGCTGATGGTGATATTGATGTGTCGCTCTTGAAAGTGAATCTGGCAAAGACACCATGGGAACGGATGCAGGCGAATGATGATGCGTTGAATTTTGCGGAGTCACTGCGCACAGCGATGGAGAAGCGGAATGCAAAATTTAAGTGAACTGACGCGACGGTTGATTGCATCGCAGGTTGAGTTCGTTCTGGTCGGCGGATTCGCGGCGGCGGCGCACGGCGTCATGCTAGTCACCAGCGACGTGGATATTTGCTGTCGGTTTAGCGAAGCAAACTTGATGCGGATTCAAGCGGCGTTTACTGATTTGCATCCCGTTCACCGGTCACGACCTGATTTGCCGCTGGAACTGACGCCACAACAGTGTGCAGGCCTGAAGAATTTATATTTGAAAACGGATTTGGGTGTGGTGGATTGCCTGGGCGAAGTTTTGGGCGTTGGCAATTTCGACGTGGTTTTGAAACACAGCGTCGAGGTGGAACTGCCCGTGGGTAAGTGCCGGATTATTGACATTGAAACTTTGATCCGCGCCAAAGAAGTCATGAACCGCGACCATGACCGGATTACCGTGAAACATTTGAAAGAAATTATTAAGCAACAAAAAAAGAACTGATTTTCCCATGTCTATTCTAGTCAAACCCAACACCAAGGTTCTCGTCCAAGGCATCACCGGCAGCTTCGGTGCGAAGCACGCGCAACTCTCGATTGATTACGGCACGCAGATCGTCGCCGGTGTCACGCCCGGCAAGGGCGGACAATTCTTCGAGCACGGCGGCAAGAAAATTCCTATTTTTGACACTGTCGCCGACGCGGTGAAACAAACCGGCGCGACCGCCAGCGCGGTGTTCGTTCCCCCGCCCTTCGCCGCCGATGCGATTCTCGAAGGCGCGGACGCCGGACTTGATCTCGTCGTGGCCATTACCGAAGGCATTCCGGTGCGCGACATGGTGAAAGTAAAACGCGCGTTGCAGGGCAACACCAAGACACGACTCATCGGCCCGAACTGCCCCGGCATCGTCACGCCCGGCGAAGGCAAGGATTCGCACGGTGGCTGCCGCATCGGCATCGCGCCCGGCTACATTCACAAAAAGGGCAACATTGGCGTGGTCTCGCGCAGCGGCACATTGACCTACGAAGCGGTGTGGCAACTCACGTCACGCGGCGTCGGCCAATCAACGTGCGTCGGCATCGGCGGCGATCCGGTCAACGGCACGTCGCACTTGGATGTCATTAAACTTTTCAACGACGACCCGGAGACAACCGGCATCATCATGATCGGCGAAATCGGCGGCAGCGCCGAGGAAGAAGCCGCCGAGTGGATCAAAAAGAATTGCAAAAAACCGGTGGCTGGTTTTATCGCAGGCGCGACGGCACCACCCGGACGCCGCATGGGCCATGCTGGCGCGATTGTCAGCGGCGGCAAGGGAACTGCCGAAGCGAAAATCACCGCGTTCAAGGCCGCCGGCATCGGCATCGCTGTCACGCCAAGCGAAATGGCGGACACGCTGCTGAAGATGATGTGAGGCAAATTGCGAATGAAGAATTGCGAATTTTGAATGATTCGTCATTCTGGATTCGTAGTTTGTAATTTGCATGGGCATCGTTGATTTCATCCTGAACCTCGCTGGACTGCTGCTGTGGATCAAATGGCGTTCGCTGCCGTTTGATCCGTTCAATAAACGAACTCCCGCCACACTCGTCGGCACGCTGCGTCGCGCTGCGCCGTCGCATTTCCGGCGCTGGCATCTGCTGGCGGCGATCGGTGCGCTGCTGATTCTGCGCGCGTTTGTTTATTTTTGGATCGGGCCGGCGGCACATTGGAATGGAAGACTGGATATGGGCGTGCTCGCCCTTTCCTTCCGCAGCGACCTGTTCGGCCGGATGCTGTTGTTTTCCATTTTCAGTTTCGGTTTGACGCTCGGGATTTTTTATCTGTGGCTGGTGCTATTGTCGCTGCTTGCCGGACCGGCGGCCAACAACGGGCCGATTCACCGGCTGGTGCGGATGCCCTTGGGCGGGATAGACGGCTGGCCGCTTTGGGCAAAAATTGGTTTGCCATTTGCCGTCGCCACCCCGCTATGGTGGCTGGCGAGCTGGCTGCTGGCCGGGCTGGAAATCATTCCCAAGCCGGCCTCCGCCGCGCACCGCATCGAGGAATCGCTGGTCATCGGCCTCGGCAGCTATCTGGCCTGGAAAGCGGTCGCTGCCGCCCTGCTTGGGCTGCATCTGCTGAACACCTACATTTATTTCGGCAAACACCCGCTCTGGAATTATGTGAACGAGACCGCGCAAACGCTGCTGGCGCCGTTGCGGAAAATTCCCCTGCAGGCGGGCCGGGTGGATTTTGCACCGGTGGTGGGAATTGCCGTTGTTTTTCTCGCCGCCGGACTGGTGGAATCCGGGCTGGTCTGGCTTTACCGGCGGCTGCCGTTTTAAAACGGTCAGTCCGTCTTCGCCTTGGGAAGTTTGATGGTGACGGTCGTGCCGGAACCTTCTTTCCGGCCTTCAATCATCAGCGTGCCGCCATGCAGGTCGGCCAGGCGTTTGGCGATAACCAGCCCCAGGCCAAGCCCCTGCTGCTCCTGCATTTTGCGGTCGAACTGCATATACGCGCCGATGCGCCGGATCTGCTCGGTGGAGAACCCGCGGCCCTGGTCGGTCACGGAAAATTCCACGCCGTTGAACGTCTCGGCCAGCCGGATCTGGACCGGCGTTTCCGGCTCGGAAAATTTGAACGCGTTCTGCACGAGTTCATTTACGATCTTGGTGAAATACTCGCCGGACATCGGCACGGGAACATCCGCCGCCTCGATTTTCAAATCGTCCGGCCGGCCCGCCTGGGCCGCCTGTGCGCCGGCGGCCTGATGGATGAGCGCCGCAGGCTGGTCAAGTTTTCCAATCCGCAGCGCGTGGACGTTTTTTGGGTCGGCGGCGATCAGCTCAAGCTGCGCGTAGATCAAAAAGTTTTCGATGAGGCGTTCGAGCCGCTGGCTGGACTTCAAAACGTCCTGGCCGATTTCGGCGAAATCCTTGACCGACAGCGTGGCGGCGGAGTTGGCGAGCAGTTCGGCGTTGGCAATGATGCCGTTGAGCGGCGTGCGCATCTCGTGCGGCATCATCAGGCTGATGTTGTCGCGCAGGTGGCGGAGCTTGCTCTCGGCCTCGTCGCGCACGGTCTGGGATTTTTTCAGGCGCGCCTCCACGGCGGCGTAAAGCACATCGGTTGTGAACGGCTTGGGGAGGTAATCATCCGCGCCGAGTTCCATGCCGTGCCGCATGCCGGCGTTGTCGGCGAGGCCGGTCATCAGGATGAAGGGAATCGCCGCCGTCGGCGCCTCGGTGCGGAGCGCAGCCAGCGTAAGGTAGCCGTCCACCTTGCCCATGTTGACATCGCACAGGATGAGGTCGGGCAGTTCGGCGCGCGCCTTCTCGATGCCTTCATGGCCGTTGTGCGCCTCGATCACATCGTAGCCCCGCTGACGCAAAGCGAGCTGGATCATTTCACGCAACCATTCTTCATCGTCAATAATGAGGATTTTTTTCACAACAGCAACAAATCCGAACTCATTTTAGCAGCAATGTTTATGCCATCGCCACGCGGGATGCGCGGGCGATTTTGGGCGATTTTCCAGCCAAAACCACCTATTTCCGTGCTTCCAGCGGCACATAATGGTTGATCGTCGGGCCGGTGTAAATCTGGCGGGGCCGGTAGATGCGGCTTTTCGGCTCCTCCATGATTTCCTTGTAATTCGCGATCCAGCCGGGCATCCGGCCGATGGCAAACATCACGGTGAACATCTCCATCGGAATGCCGATGGCGCGCATGATGATGCCGCTGTAAAAATCCACGTTCGGATAAAGCCTCCGTTCGACGAAGTAGGCATCTTTCAGCGCCACTTCCTCGAGCTTTTTGGCGATGTCCAGCAATGGGTCACTGATGTGCAGCTTGGCCAGCACATCGTCGCAGGCCTTCTTGATGATCTTGGCGCGCGGGTCGTGGTTTTTATAGACGCGATGACCGAAGCCCATGAGCTTCTTGCCGCTGTTCTTGTCCTTCGCCGCCGTGATGAACTTCGAGCCGTCGTCGCCGTCGCGATGGATCTGATCGAGCATCTCCAGCACCGCCTGGTTCGCGCCGCCGTGCAGTGGCCCCCAGAGCGCGCACACGCCCGCCGCGCAGCTCGCGAACAGGTTTGCCTGGCTCGACGCCACCATGCGCACGGTCGAGGTGGAACAGTTCTGCTCGTGGTCCGCGTGCAGCAGGAAAATCAGGTCCAGCGCCTTGACCACTTCCGGCTTGAGTTGAAAATCCTCATACGGCATGGAAAACATCATGTGCAGAAAGTTCGCCGTGTATTTGTAGTCCTGCTTCGGATAGATCAGCGGCAGGCCTTTCGACTTGCGATACGAATATGCCGCGATCGTCCGCACCTGTGAAATCAACTTCGCCACATAGACGTCAAACTGTTTGCTCTTGCCCCATTTCCAGTTCATCAAGCCCTCGTCAAAGCAGCTCGCCGCGTTGATCATCGCCGAGAGGATGGCCATCGGGTGCGCGCCCGTGGGAAAGCCCTCGAAGTGGAACTTCATGTCCTCATGCAAATACTGGTGGTCCGTCAGCAAATCCGAAAACACCTTCAACTGCGGCCGCGTCGGCAGCGCACCGTAGATGATGAGATACGCCGTCTCGATGAAGTTCGATTTCTCCGCCATCTCCTCGATGGGAATGCCGCGATAACGCAGTATGCCCTTGTCGCCGTCAATGAACGTCACGTTGCTGACACACGAGCCGGTGTTGCCGTAGCCGTCGTCAATCGTGATGTAGCCGGTGTTCGCGCGCAGCGACGAAACATCCACGGCCTTTTCGTTTTCGCTGCCCGCGAGGGTCGGCAGATTGTAAACTTTTCCGTCCAGTTCCAGCTTGGCTTCGTTGCTCATGGCTCCTTCTTTTTTAATTTTTTGCTGCCAAGAATCTGCCGTTGAACCCGTGGCTTGGCAAGCCGCGAAAACACTTTTCCGAAGATTTCATCAGCCGATTTCACTGGCGCGGAGTTTAACTTTCCGGCGAAATTAGAAATCATGAAACACCGGGCCGTCCTGACCCGTCCCGCTTTAAATTCAACCCTGCGGCAAATGGGCGGTTGACGCCGCGCCTTTCCCGCATATCCTCTCCAGCTCGTGGTCGTCGGCAGATGCCGCCGGCCACGACTATTTTCATGCTCATCATTCGCGATCTTAAAATGACCATCGGCGCGCGCACGCTCTTCGAGAACGCGTCATTCTCGGTGAATTACGGCGAACGCGTCGCGCTCGTCGGGCCAAACGGCGCGGGCAAGACCACCATCTTTTCGATCATCCTCAAGCAGCGGGAACCGGACTCCGGCGTGGTCGAGCGCGACGAATGGACGACCGTCGGCTACCTGCCGCAGGAGGCCGAGGCGCACGGTGACGAAACCATTTTGGAGGTCGCCACCGGCCGCGTGGATGAACTACCGCAGTTGGAAAAGCGTTTGCACGAATTGGAAAAAGCCGGTGACGTGTCGTCGCCGGAATATCTGGAGGCGCACGCGAAGCACGACAAGCTGAACGATCCCGAGGTGGAAACGAAGGCGAAGAAAATGCTGCGCGGCCTCGGCTTTCGCGACACCGACTTCGGCCGCAAGGCGAAGGAAATGAGCGGCGGCTGGATCATGCGCGCCCGCCTCGCGCGCCTGTTGGTGATGGAGCCGGACCTGCTACTGCTCGACGAGCCGACGAACCATCTGGACCTGCTCTCGCTGCTCTGGCTGCAAAATTATCTAAAGAATTATTCCGGCGCGCTGCTGCTGATTTCGCACGACCGGCAGTTCATGGACGAAGTCATCACGCAGGTGCATGAAATTTCCGAGCGCAAGCTCATCGCCTACACCGGCAATTATTCAGTATACCTAGAACAGCGTGAGGCGCGCTACGAACAGCAGCTCACCGCCTACAAAAACCAGCAGAAGGAGATCGCCGACCTGCAGGCGTTCGCCGACCGCTTCCGCTCCATTCCGTCCAAGGCGTCGCAGGCGCAAAGCAAGCTCAAGCAGATCGAGCGGCTCGAACTCATCGAGAAGCCGCTCGCGCCGCGCAAGCCGTTCCGTTTTCAGATTCCACCGCCGCCGCGCGGTGGGCAGCGTGCGATTTCGCTGGAAGGCATCCACATGGCCTACGGCGCGACCAAGGTCTATCAAGGTCTCGACCTCACGATTGAACGCGGCGAACGCACGGTGCTGGTTGGGCCGAACGGCGCGGGTAAATCTACCTTGCTCAAAATTCTCGCCGGCGTGGTGCAATTTCAAAAGGGCAAGCGCGACCTCGGCCACAATGCGAAGATCGGTTATTTCAGCCAGCATCGCGCGGACACGCTCGATCCGGAGAAGAACGTGCTCGAGGAAGTTCAGGCTAGCGCGCCGCTCATGCGCGAGGACGAGGCGCGCGGCGTGCTCGGCTCGTTCATGTTCCGCAAGGACGACATCTACAAGAAGACGGCGGTCTTGAGCGGCGGCGAAAAAAGCCGGCTGAACCTGGTGAAATTTCTCGTGGACCCGCCGAACCTGCTCCTGATGGACGAACCGACGACGCATCTGGACATTCACACCGTCGAGTCGCTCACGCTCGCGCTCGAACGCTACGAAGGCACGCTGGTGTTCATATCGCACGACGTGCATTTCATCCGGCACCTCGCGACGAAGGTGCTGCACGTCAACGCCGGCACAGTCACGCCCTACGTTGGCGGCTACGAATATTTTCTGGAGAAGACCGGCACCGCCGATGACGCCCGCGCCGCGCTCACGGCGGGGTAAAGGTTGGGGGTTTTGTTTCTACAAATAGGTTGCGCCGACGGCGCTGGGAACACGTTGCTTTCGACCTGTGGCGCGAAAAAATGCTCGGCATTTGAGGGTTGATGAAACTGAAATACTAGTGATAATGCCGCTGCAATTCCGAAAGCAAAAATGTCAAACATCGCAAAACTTTTTCTTGGATTCGGATTCGCCTTGGGTCTGTTCACCCAACAGATTGCCCATTCACAAGGCGCGATAACCTATCTGTCTAATTTAAGCAGTCCATCTGTCGCGAGCTTTTCAAATGCACGGAGCGGCTTTATTACAGGAAACAATCCCGGCGGCTATATTCTCAATGCTGTTCGGCTGGCAATGAACGATGCCACCGGCATTCCCAATAGTCCCAATAGTTTTTCAGTAACGATTTATGAAATAACCAATTCAACTGGTGGTTCTGGTTTGCCAGGGGAGAATTATGTTGGAACTCTGAATGGCTCTGCCCCTTTAAAAGCCGGTGTTTTCAATTATGTCCCCGCATCACAACTGATTCTCCTGCCGGATTCAGATTATGACCTGTTGGTGGCTGGTGGAGATAGCGGTAGTAGTTTTGAATGGAGCGGGACATTTGGCTCTCAATATTTCATCTCCCTCGGCGGTTGGTCGTATGGTGACACTCTGGCTGGCCCTCAATATGCCGTCATCGCCACACCGGTCCCTGAGCCAAACTTTTGCTATTTATTTGCCATTGGCGGACTGGGAATACTTTTTTACAGACGATTTTATATTCTGAAATCGCAATAAACGCGTAGGGCCGACTTCCTCGTCGTCCACAAAATTCAGTTGGGGACGCGGTGGAACGCGTCCTTACCGTAATTCCTTCAAACCAGCGGCAGCGGCTCAAATTGTTTTCCGAGAATCGGCGCGCTTTTGGTCTTGAGCCAGTTTTCCAAAACGCTGGCATAGACGTTGCGGAAATCCACGTTGTATTTGATGTCGCCCTGATACAAATCCTGCGGCGAGAGGCTCGGATACCGGCCGAGCAGCCCGGCCTTCACCTTGTTCCCGACGACGAATATCGGCGCCGCCGCGCCGTGGTCGGTGCCGCCGTTGGCGTTTTCCGAAACACGCCGGCCAAATTCGCTGAACGTCATCACCAGCACGCGCTGCATGTTGCCCTGCGCCTTCAGGTCGTCCACAAACGCCTTGGTCGAATCGCCCAGATCCTGCAACAGGCGCTGCTGCGTACCGAGCTGGTTGGTGTGCGTGTCATAGCCGCCCTGTGAGACGTAATATACCCGCGTCGGCAGCCCGCCACCGATGAGCTTGGCGACGAGCTTGAGCGAATTGCCAAGAACCGAGCCGGGATAAACAGCCTGGTTTTGCACGCGCGCGGCAATGTCGCGGACCTTGTCGGAACTCAACTGCGCGTCGAGCGCGGTGCGCTCAATGAAATCCACCGCGCGGCCGCCGGTCATCGGCATGCCCGCCGGCAACATCGCAATACTGCCACCGGAATTTTCCTCGGGTGCCATGGTTGGCCCGCCGTCGGGCAGCGGGCCGGACATTTCCAGTTCGTTCAATTTTTTGTAGGACTCCGTCGCGTCGCCGCTGGCCATGAACCGGTAGTTCTGCGGATTGTTGAAGCAAATTCCCTTCGGCGTTTTCGCAAAAAACGCCTCCGGCAACTGGCTGCCGATGGTTACGCCCACGGTCGGGTCGGCCCCGGCGCAGGCATTGTCGAAATAGCGGCCGAGCCAGCCGTATTTTTCAATCTGCTCCGAGTCGCTGGCGGTCTGCCAGATTTCAGTGGAGCGGAAATGCGAGCGGTTCGGGTTTGGATAGCCGACGCCCTGCACGACGGCGAGGTTGCCGGCATCGTAAAGATTTTTGAATCCGGTCAGCGCGCCGTGAAAACCGATGTCGCCGTCCAGCTTGATGATTTTGTCCGCCGACAATCCGATCTTCGGACGCGCCCGGTGATAAAAGTCATTGGAATACGGCACGACGGTGTTGAGGCCGTCGTTGCCGCCGGCCATCTGGAGCACGACGAGGATGGTCGCGTCCTTGCCGGTGACAATCTGCGTGGCGGAATCCGCCGTCTCGCTCTGCAACGCGGACAGCGTGTTGGCGAGGAAGGCCGGCAACGTCCACGACAGCGCGCTGCCGAGCACGGTCGTACGCAAAAATTCGCGGCGCGTCTGCAAGGTGATTTGATCTTTCATAATTCAGGTGACTTGATATTCCGGCGTGGACATCACGAGCCGGATGACTGTGAGGATGTCCGCGTCGTTTAACTTTTGCTTTGATTCAAGAAACTCGCTCAACGCCAGCTCCTGCCCGCCTTTGAGCGATGACTGCAACAGCCGTTTTTCCAGCGCGGTCACGAGCAGATCCTTGTCCGCGCGCTCCGCCGGCGTCAGGATTTTTTCCACGTTCACGCCGCCCATGCGGACGCGTTGCAGCATTTTTTCCGCTTTTTTGCCGTTCGCACCGCCTTTGCCGGCAAAATCGGCGGCAGTAAGCGGCGGGATTGAGCCATGCACGATGGCATCCGCGTCGTTGTAACGCTCCAGCAGCGTGTTCGTCGTGATCCAGGTGATGCCGCCGTCCCAACCCTTGACGTTCGGCGGCGCGAATAAATCCTGCCCGAGCTGCCGCGTCATGCCCCAGCTCGCCAGCGTCGGCGGCAGATCGCACTCCAGCATCCGCACGCTGCCGACCAGCCATTGCACCGGGCTTTTCACCTGGTTGCGGACGATGTCGTCGCCGTAAAATTCCTCGCTGCGGAACATGACGCGCAGGACCGGCTTGAAATTGTTTCCGTTCGCGCGGAACACGGCGGCTAGCGCGGCGTTAAATTCCGGCGACGGTTCCTGCCCGGCAAAATAATTCCACAGTTTCGCCGTAATGAACTTGGCCGCCTGCGGCTGTGCGACGATCTGCGCGATGACGTCGTCACCGTCGAGATTGCCGGTCCGACCAAGATATGTTTTCACGCCGTCGTCATGGAGGCGCGGGCGATAAACGTATTGCTGCTCCAAGCGGTCCAGCGACCAGCCGGTCAGGGCGCGCGCGCCTTCGGTGATGTCGTGCTCGGTGTAATGACCTTCGCCCAGCGCAAACAGCTCCATCACCTCGCGTGCAAAATTTTCATTCGGATGCTGCTTGTTGCTTTGCGCCTGATCCAGCCAGATGAGCATGGCCGGATCCTTGCCGGCGTCGGTGAGCAGTTGCTGCCAGTTGCCGGTGACGAGCCGGCGGAACAGCTCGTTCTGCCGCCACAGGTAATAGGCTTCGCGCACCTTGTCCACGCTGGTCGCGAAATGCCCGTGCCAGAACAAAACCATCTTTTCCTGAAACGGCCGCGGTCCATGCGTCATGCGCTGCAACCACCAGCCGCGCAGTTCCATCATGCGCTCGCGCTGGAGCTTGCCATCCGCCTGCTGCGCCGCCTTTTTTTCGTCCGGCGTGCCGTGCTGGTTAATGTCGCGCAGCCGCGCCATCTCCGCCGGGTCGGGCCGGGCCCAGTCGGGATTCAACGTGGGGTCGGGGGTTTTTTCATAATCAACCAGGAAGGCAACCGCGCCGTCCAGGCCGAGGTCGGCGAGCTGCTGGATTTCCGACGGCGGCCCGCCGAAACCGGCGCGGTTCAGCAGGTGCGCGGCGGTTTCGTAGCTCCAGCGATTCGATGCGAGCGGTTTCAACATTCACCCATCCAGACGTGAAACCCATCGCATTAGTTTCACCTTTTTTCAATTGAAGAATAAATGTGGCCCGACTACGGGGAATAGATGCTGCGATAAAACTGCTGCTGAAAGCCCGCCGTGTTGGTGTCGGTGAAAGTGAACGGTGAGGTGTTGGTCAGCAGCGGAAGCCAGTCGACAAGATTGGTGGACGATTGCACGGCATAATTAAAACCGGGCACGCCGGCGACGGTGAACGAGAAGTTGTTGTCGGCATCAAACGATAACCCGCTCAAAGCCGGAACCGTCGATGAATAGACGGATAAAATGGCGTTGCTGCTGGTCACACTGCCGGCCAAGTTCGTCACCGTGACCGAATAAACTCCCGCCTGATCCGTGGTCAAGCCGATCAACGCCAGGGTGAGATTGGTGGCATCCGTTAGATTCGTGTTATTCAACGTCCATTGATAGTTTAACGGGCCGGTTCCGTTAGCGATCACCGTGAAGGTCTCATTACCTCCGGCCAATGCCGTAACATTGGTTGGCTGGGCGGCAATGGTGGGCGGCAGCAGCACGGTTAGAATCGCGTTGGAGCTCAAGACCACCCCATAAAAATTGGTCACCATCAGAAAATAAGTGCCGGCGTCGCTGGCTTGGACGCCGGCAAGGGTTAGATTGGTGGTGCCGGAACCCGACACATTTCCGTCGTCGGTCAAAACTGAATCATCCTTAATCCACTGATAGCTTAATGGCCCAGTCCCGCTTGACACGACGATGAAGTTGGCCTGGTTGCCGGCAATCACTGTTTGATCGGTCGGCTGGGTCAAAATGGTTGGCGGCAATCCAACCACCGTCAAAACCGTGTTGGAACTTGTCACCGCGCCATTAAAGTTGGTCACCTGCACGGTGTAATTGCCGGCCTGACTTGACTGAAGGTTGGTCAGGGTCAGCGTCTCGCGGTTGGCGCCGGAAATGTTGGTTCCATTGCAATACCACTGATAACCTGGCTGCTCAAAAACCAAGTTGCCATTCAATAAATAGAACAGCGCTCCAAGCCCAACGCCGTCTGTGGCCGTGATGCTGAAAACGGCGGTGCTGCCGGCAGAGTTGGTCTGGCTCTGCGGCTGAACAATGATCATGGGCGGATTCGTGTTCAACACCGACGGCGTGAGGGGAGGTAGATAATTTGTTCCTTTGGAAAAATTCACGTCGTGACCCCATAAACGGGTCGGTGGCTGATAAAAGGTGCCTAAAGTGCCTGAACTAACCCAAAGATTCGTGGCGTATTGACTGGTGAACATGGCAACCATTGACCCGTTATAGACCAGTGAAACACCGGTCCAGCTTTCTTCCAGCCTGAAAAAATTTTCGGCACCACCGCTGTAATTTTTGGTGCCATTGGAATCTGTGAAGGAGGGGACAATGCCCTCCAAACACGCGGCATTGACGGTGGTATTGGCAGCAACACGACTGCTTAAAGCCGTACTCGAGCTATAGCTGTCACTCCAATTGGGGGAAAGAATGGTGAGAGCGTCACCCATGAGCGCGGCGGGAAGCGCTCCGCCGTTGGTGGTGGAACCCAAAGTCAAAGACGCCGCACCGTTGTTGGTGACATTGTAGTTACCCAGCACATAAAGCGGTTGCGCAGTGGCCACCGTAAGGCCGGACATCAGGTTGTTGCTAAACAAAGTGGCAGAGGGCAGTTGCGAACCATTGACCAGCCGCACAGCCGGCAGGTTCGTGCTGGTCAACGGCACGGAATTATAGACATAAATCGAGTTGATGTTGTGGCCCTTGGAAGTGCTGCCGGTGATGTTAAGCTGGTTGTATTGATAGCCGCCCCGGTTTGTGCCACCAATGTAAATGTTCGTGTTGCCTATTTTAGTTACAACAACCGTATTATTAGTAAGCCAGTTCTTGAATTTGCCCACATCAATCTGAATAGCCTGCACATAGTCGCTCTCGCGGTAATTATAAAACGTGGCATTGGTCACAAAGGAATAATAAAAATTGGTGCTGCTCATATGAGTGGTAGTATTTGAAACTACAACCTGCACATCCGGCAAAACCGGCGTCAACGGGGTTGCTACATTGCCATTATTGTAAAGCACTGTCCAATTGGTGCCGGCGGAGCTATTGGTGATGATCAGGTCGGCGGCATTGTAAAGATAAACCGCGCCGGTCGCGGAATACGCTGCGGCCAGTGGAGTGGCCAGGTTCGCCGGTGGCAGATTAAGAAAAGCCTTGGCTCCGGCGGGATTATTTGGATCTGTCGGAACAGTCATCAAGCCGACTTTTTGCAACGGATTGTTGTTGGTGATGCTGAAAATGACATTACCCGAGGTCCAAGAAAACGGATCGTTGGGGCTGCGTGAATTGGTGCTGAACCCGCTGGAATCAATGTAGCTGGAAAAGGTCAGCGGTGCCGATGCACTGCTGCTTGTGGCCCAGATGTTGCCGTTGGCATGCACAAGGCCGTTGATGGTCATGGCTGGACCTGGGTTTATTTCCATATCCATGTTGTAAAAAATGGCATATTGGAACACCGGCGCATTTTGTGCAAAAGCTGACGGAAGAAACAGCAGCGGCAGCAACGCGGTCATAAGACAAGCCACCGGCAGCCGTTTTGCCCGGCAAAGGCAAAACCCAACCAGGCCAGACCGCATAAACGGCAGGTTTTTAATGGGTAATCGGTTATTCACGCCTGCGAATTTAAGCAGATTGTATGCCCACATCTCATTCTGACGCGATATAAATCATTCAATAATTATACTATATACTACTTCCAAATCAGAAGGATGTTCGGGCACCAACTTGTGAAACAGCTATACGCCACGCGCCAGCGCTTCCGCCAGTCAAACCCTGCTTATTCCGCCGGCGGAAATTGCGCGCAAACCCCGGCCAGTGCCCCGGCCAGCTTCGCTTTCAAGACCGCCTCGGGCAGCAGGAACGGCTTGGCGGTGATGGTGACTTCGGCATTGCCCGGCCGGAAAACAAATGTCCCGGCCAGCTTCCCGACGATATTGCCGGTGAACTCCCCGCGCAGGCTGCCATCTGGCTCAAAGCGATAATTCCCGTCCACCTTGGGCTGTTCCCGTTCGGGGTGGAAAAATTCTCCGGCCCGCCCGTCGCCATGGATCTGGACACCATGCTGAACGGCCAGTGTTTGCAGCTCGGCAAACGCGGGAACCCGTCCCAATGGTTGTGTCACGGTGAAAGGCATGTTGTCTCCGGCTCAATCGGCTGCTTGTCTTTTGCGCAGCACCAAAAGCATCACCACCACCGCCGCCAGGCAGCCGATGACCACGGGTTTGTGTTCGCCAATCAGCCGCTGGATTTTAGCCAGCGGCGGCTCGGGATTTTGCAGTTCATTCAATTGCTGCTCGCAATGCCCGATGATCCGGTAGAGCCGGTTGATCTCCAGCATCTCCGCCTCGGTCAGCTTCTTCTTGGGAACCGTGCGGTCGGTGATGAAATACTTGGTCATGGAATTGAACTCCAGTTCGTGCCCGAGAAACACCACGCCGGGATTCAAATCAGATGTGACGTATTGGTGGGCATCGTAGTCAAATTTTTGAGTGGCGCGGACATCCACCGTGTCGAAATCCGGCTTGTTGGCACCCGGATGGAACCAGCCGGGCGCGTAGAGCGCCACATCCATGCCGGGCGTGCGCTTCAACTGGGTCACTGGCTGGTTGACGATGTGCTGAACCTGAAAGATGGCGTCGTTCATCTGCGCCTTGACGGCGGCAATCTGCTCATCCGCCGAGGACGCAACCACCGGCATCGCACCAGACAGGTTCAGGAACAGCGCGAGCAGAAAAACCACCGAAAAGGGCGAAGGCCGGCCGGTTGAAAATGGTTGCATGGGAAATGAATAACAGTTTGAAAGTTCTGTTTCCATGCTTTTCGCAAACCATGCTTGTTACGGATTCAGACGCCGGGCCGGTTGGAAATTAATTTTCCATCAGGGTGAGGTGTCAAGGATGCGGTAAAACCGGCTCGAAAAACTTGCCGCGTTCGTGTCGGTAAATGTGAACGAACCGCCGGCCCCTGCGGCCACGGCACCAATGACTGCCCAAGTCTTGAGATCTTGTGTCGACATGATGTCATAAATATGGCCGGTCAATCCGGTCACGTTCAGAACAAACTGGTGCGGCGACGTGAAAGCCATCTGCACTGTGGGCGGCGGCACGGGCACGGTGTAAGCCACTCCGCCGGACAAGGCGCTCTCCGCGCCGGCGGCGCTGTAAGTGGTTGCCGCAAAATAATAGGTTGCGCCGATGACGAGATTTGAAATCGTCAAACTGGTGGCCGGCCCGGCGGAAAGTTTGTTGGTGTAAACTCCGCTCGCTCCGCCGTAATAAATATTGAAGCCCGCCACCAGCGGGTCAGAACTTGGATTCCACGCCAGCGTCACATTTGCCTGGGCGTGAACCGACAGGGTGAAGGCCGTGAATGAAAGGAGGATTATCAGAACTCCCGCCCACCCATTGTTTTTGAAAAACTTGCGTGATCTGTTGCTCGCGCGTTGCCGTGTGCGTTCATAAATACTGGTCATTTAATTTTTTACAGGTCGGGCTGCGACATGGACATCCCCTGCTGTTGCCAGGAAAAATTTGGCATCAGTCCGGGTGAAGCGAGTTTGGCTCAGGTGAAAGCTAATGAGCCGGTTCGCTCAAAAGTTCCGGCCTAAAGAATTGGAATCGAGGACAAGCCAGCAACTCATACAACATCGCTGCAATTATGGTTTAATACATCTTACACATAATTTGTGTTACAACATTACGTGTTATGCAACATCCGTGCCAACCGGCGCGGCGCGAATTAATTTTCGAACATGAATAAACAATTCCAGTGTTTTAGGGCCGTCGTCGCAAATTCCAGCGAAATTCATTTTCTCCGAGGGTGAAAATTGAATCTGGCGGTGAAACAAATCCATACATCCGGTGGAAAGTAAAATTACAGCCTGCGAACAAAGTCCGCCGACACGAACCGGAACGCCCGGAAAGACACCCCGCAAAAAAATTGTCATCGCCCATCGGCCCGGATGCTTTTCTGCCTGATGTTTCGCCACACCACCGCCGCTGGTTTGATTCAACGCTTGAAAATTGGAACTTGAACCGGGAAACTCCCGTCATGCCGTTGCCGCCGGATTATCACATGCACACGCCGCTCTGCCGCCACGCCACCGGCGAGCCAGTGGATTACGCGCGCCGCGCCGTCGAACTCGGCCTGACGGAGATCGGCTTCTCCGACCATTCGCCGATGCCGCGCGACGATTTTGACAACTGGCGGATGCTGGACCGCCAGCTTGACGAATACGTCGCCAAAGTCCGGCTCGCGCAAAAGGAATTTCCACAGCTCACCATCCGGCTCGCGCTGGAGGTGGATTATCTGCCCGGCCACGAAAAATGGATCCGCCAGCTCGCCCAGCGACATCCATGGGATTATTTCATCGGCAGCGTGCATTACGTCTCCGACTCGTGGGACATTGACAATCCGGCCAAGCTGTCGGAATGGAAGAAACGCGACGCGTTTGAGGTCTGGCAGGCTTATTTTGAACGGCTCACGCTGGCGGCGAAATCAAAATTGTTCGACATCATCGGCCATGCGGACTTGCCGAAAAAATTCGGCATCCGGCCCGCGCAAAGTTGCCGGACGCTTTACAAGGATTTTGTCTTCGCCGCCACCGAGGCCGGCTGCGCCATCGAGCTCAACACCGCCGGCCTGCGGAAGGATTGCAAAGAAATTTATCCCTGCCCCGAGCTGCTGGACCTCGCCTGGCGCAAAGGCGTGCCCATCACGTTTGGTTCCGACGCCCACGCACCGGCGGAGGTCGGGATCAATTTCGCCGAGGCGGTCGCACTCGCCCGGAGCGTCGGCTACCGGGAAACCTGCCGCTTCACCCGCCGCCAGCATGAATTCGTCCCCATTTGACTTGCCGCCGGCGCCTCCTGAATTTAAAGCCAGCGAACCGCTCGACACCGCCAGATGATTCTGGAAAACTCCGCGCAGATGAAACAAGCAATCGTCACTTTGGACATGGAAGGCGTGCTGACGCCGGAAATCTGGATCGCCGTCGCCGAGAAAACCAAAATCCCGGAACTGCGCCGCACCACGCGCGATGAACCGGATTACGACAAGCTGATGAATTATCGCATCGGCATCCTCGACCAGCATGGCATCAAGCTCTCGCATATCCAGGAAGTCATCGGCACGCTCAAGCCGCTGCCGGGTGGAAAGGAATTTCTCGACGAACTCCGCTCCATCGTGCAGGTCATCATTTTGTCCGACACGTTCGAGCAGTTCGCGCAGCCGCTGATGAAGCAGCTCAACTGGCCGACGCTGTTTTGCCACCGGCTCATCGTGGAGAACGACCGCATCGCCGGCTACCAGTTGCGCCAGCCGAATCAAAAACAAAAATCCGTCGCCGCGCTGAAATCGCTGAACTACCACGTCATTTCTGCCGGCGATTCCTACAACGACACCGCAATGCTCGGCGAGGCAAACGTCGGCTTCCTCATCCACGCGCCGGAAAAAGTGAAGCAGGAGTTTCCGCAGTTCAAATCGGTCGAGTCGCACGCGGAACTGCTCAAGCTCATCAAAGGAGCACTGTAAATGCCTACAAAAAAAGGTTCGGTAAAGTTTTTCACGTTTGCCGGCATCACGGTCTATGTGCATTGGATGTGGTTCCTCGTGGCTGTGTTGTCCTTCCAATCCCGCACGCACGCCTATTCCTCGTTGATCTGGAATGCGCTGGAATATCTTTCGTTGTTCTTGATCGTATTGATCCATGAATTCGGACACCAGCTCGCCTGCCGCCAAGTCGGCGGAAAAACCCACGACATCGTCCTCTGGTTCCTCGGTGGCGTGGCGTATGTGTCGCCGCCGCAGCGGCCCGGTGCACAGCTCTGGAGCATCGCCGCTGGCCCGCTGGTGAATGTGGCACTGATCCCTGTTTTTTCCGCGCTGGTGGCGTTGAGTTCTCACCTCGGCTGGTATGACACCAACCCCGACTTGTATAGTTTGATCCACAACGTCTGGTGGATCAACGTGGGCCTGCTCATCTTTAACATGATGCCGGTCTATCCGCTGGACGGCGGGCAAATTCTCCGGTCGCTGCTCTGGTTTCCGTTTGGGCGCGCCAACAGCCTGCTGGTGGCAACCATCATCGGTTTCGTCGGCCTGGCGGGATTGCTGGTGCTGGCGGCCTTGACCTTCTTTTTTTCGGACGATCATCAGTCCGCCATCTGGATCGGCTTCATTGCGGTGTTCATTGCCGTCAACTGCTGGGGCGGCCTGAAGCATGCACTCGCACTGGCCAAGCTGGCCAAGATTCCGCGCCGCGAAGGGTTCGCCTGCCCGTCGTGTCTGACCGCGCCGCCCCTCGGCACGCTCTGGCGCTGCGGCCAATGTCGTCAGGCATTCGACATGTTCGCAACGGTTGGAGCCTGCCCGCAGTGCGGAACTCAATTCAGCGCGGTGCAATGCCTAGATTGCGGAACTGTTTCGCCGATCAGTGCGTGGGTTGCGGGAAGCGTCGGAAATTGACTAAAAAAACCCGGAATGGCAGAGCGGCTGGCCAAAAACGCCCGCTTTTGGCGTTCCCATGCGTGCGGGAACCTCAAAATGTTCAATTTTACCTCTCCCGGAATCACGGGAGCCTCAGAATTCTCAATTTTACCCTTCCCAGAATCGCGGGGGCCTCAGAATCCTCGATTTTATCCCTCCCGGAATCACGCCACTGCGGAAATTGAGGAACGCCCCCAACCCCGGCTAATCCTCCGCCTTGAACGCCCGCGAAATCAAATCCCGCACCGCCTGCTTCGGATTTTTACCCTCGTAAAGCATCGCGTGAACCTCGTCAATGATCGGCGTCGGCACGTTCTTTTCCTTCGCCAGCCGATGCGCCGAGCGCGCGGTGGGATAACCTTCCGCCAGTTTCGGATGCGAGGCTTGAATTTGTTCCATGCTTTCGCCGCGGCCAAGCCGTTCGCCCAGATCACGATTGCGGCTTTGCTTGGAGAAGCACGTCAGCATCAGGTCGCCGAGGCCGCTCAAGCCATTAAACGTCTCCGGCTTCGCGCCGCACGCCACGCCGAGCCGGCGCATTTCCGACAGTGCGCGGGAAACCAAACCGGCTTTCGTGTTGTCGCCGTAGCCAAGGCCGTCGCCAACGCCCGCGCCGACGGCGATGACGTTTTTCAGCGCGCCGCCGTATTCCACGCCGAGAATGTCCGTGCTGCGGTAAATCCGAAATTCCGGCCGATGAAAAAGCCCCTGCACGGTTTTCGCCGTGCCGTCGCTCTCGCACGCGCAGACAATGGTGGTCGGAATGCCCAAGGCGACTTCCCGCGCGAAGCTCGGCCCGGACAAGGCCACGACGCGGTTCGCCGGCGCCTGCTCGCGCAAAATCCGGCTCATCGTCTCGCCGGTTTCAAATTCAATGCCCTTGGTGACGCTGACAAAAATTCCCGGATGACCTTTGAGCTTCACCGCCACGTCGCGGAAGAATTGCGACGGAATCGCCATCACCAGCACTTCGCAGCCGCCGACGGCCTTCGCAAAATCCGGTTCGGTCTTCCAGTCCGTCGGCAATGCGACGCCGGGCAATAAGCGTTCGCTGCGGCCCTGCTTGAGTTCGGTCAGCAGCGCCGCGTTGATGTCCCAGAGCGTCACGGCATTGCCGTTTTCGTGCAGGACTTTCGCCAGCGACGCGCCCCACGCGCCCGCGCCCAAAATACAGATTCTCATTTCGTTTCCTTCTTTTGACCAAGGCGGTTTTCCGTTCCGGCCATGAGCCGTCGGAGGTTGGATTTATGTTTGTAAATCGCCAGCGCGCCGAGCGCCGTCGTGACGATGCCGAGCAATAAATTATTTGGCGACATGATCCAAACTGTCGCCGGTAGCGCAATCGCCGCCGCGATGGAGCCGACGGAAACATATCGGGTGATCAAAACCGCCAGAATGAAAACCACCAGTCCCACCAGCAACGCCCACGGTGCAAGCGCCAGATAAACGCCCGCCGTCGTGGCGATGCCCTTGCCGCCTTTGAACTTCAACCAGCAGGTGTAATTGTGGCCGAGCACGGCAAAAATTCCGGCGATGATGGAATGCGTTTCAAAACCGGCCAGCGGCGCACCTAGCAACTGTGGCGGGATTGAATAGCAAAGCCATACCTGGCACAACCAGACGGCGCCGAATCCTTTCAGCGCATCCATCAACAGCACAGCGATGCCCGCCGGTTTGCCGAGCACGCGCATGGCATTCGTCGCGCCGATGTTGCCGCTGCCGACGCTGCGGATGTCTATGCCCTTCGCCTTCGCCGCGAGAAAGCCGGTCGGAATCGAGCCGAGCAGATACGCGCCGAGCGCGGTCAGGATGTAACTTAAAACTGGCACGCGTGCAGTTTATGAGTCCAACGCCCAAAGTTCAAAGTTGAAATGAAATCATCTTGGACTGCGCTGGCAGAGCGCAGTGGCGACAGCGCTTTCGCCTGGCCGGCCAAGTATATTGGCCTGATCCGAAAGCGGCGTCGCGCTCCGCTTGCCGCCGCAGTCCAAAACTCCTTTGCGCCTTGGCGGCTTTGCGTGAGGAATTTTCATTTTCCGGCGCGCGATTCACTGGCAAACTCCGCGCATGGCAAAAGTCAAAGTCGCCGTCCTCGGCACCGGCTCGCTCGGTCAGCATCACGCCCGCATCTACTCCGAACTCCACGCCGCCGGTGTCGTTGAACTCACCGGCATTTACGACGCGCACGCGGAAACCGCCCGCAAAATCGCGGAGAAACACCATCTGCACGTTTTCGCTTCCATCGCCGAGGCCGCCGCCGCCAGCGACGCGCTGAACATCGCCACGCCCACCACCACGCATTTTGATATCGCCAAACAATTGCTCGCGCAGGGCAAACACGTTCTCGTCGAAAAGCCGATGACCGACAGCTCCGAGCAGGCCGCCGAATTGATTGAGATTGCCCAGCAGAAAAATTGCGTCCTGCAAGTCGGCCACGTTGAGCGATTCAATCCCGTTTTCAATTTTCTCCAGACCGTCGCCACCGAGCCGAAGTTCATTGAGTGCCACCGCCTGTCGCCCTTCCCTGCCCGCTCCACGGACATCGGCGTGGTGCTGGATTTGATGATTCACGATCTCGATGTTGTTCTCGCGTTCGTGAAATCGCCCGTGACGAGCGTGGACGGCGTGGGCATTCCCGTGTTGAGCAAGAGCGAGGACATCGCCAACGTGCGCCTGCGCTTCGCCAACGGCTGCGTGGCCAACCTCACCGCCAGCCGCGTCAGCCCGGAGCGGATGCGCAAAATCCGCGTCTTCAGCGGCCCAACCAATCCCTGCTATATCTCGCTGGATTATCGCGTGCAGGAAGGATTTATTTATCGCGTCGCCCGCGATGGCGAGGAAGAAAGCTCGCTGCTGAAGAAGGTTCTCGCCGCCAAGCTCGGCATTGGCAAGGACTCAACCATCGTCAGCCAGTTTGCCGGCAAAAGGATCGTGCGCGAGCCGGTGCCGATTGCGAAGGACGAGCCGCTCAAGCTGGAACTGCAAAGCTTCGTCAACTGCGTCCGCGAAAAACAGACACCCGTCGTCAGCGGCGAAGCCGGCAAACGCGCGCTGGATCTGGCCTTTGAAATCACTAGGCAGATTCAGCAGATAAAATGAAAAATAATTTTCCAACTTTTTCGCCGATTTTTGACAGAGGCACAATTTACCTAGGTTTCTTGCTGTTTGAATCCAACGATTTGAATGAAGCTGTCAGCTTTATCCGCGATGCTTGCAGTAAAAGCAAAAATCCTTCGAGTGAAATTATGTCCCTTCTTTTCGAAAACGGTTGGCGCGAGCATTTGTTGGCCGCTATTGCCATTCTAACACAGAAAAACCTGTCTCCTGAAATATGCAGAGAATTGTGGCGCGCGTTTGACCAAGGGAGTTGGGTTTCTCCACAACTTGCGGTGATTGCATGGTTGCGTGATCCCAATTTTGGAAGCAACGCGCAAGCACGAATCAGGAACGGATGTCCTCAAGACACGACCAACATTGATCTCTTACCCTCTATAGAACGGCATGTTGCGGCAGGGCCAACAAGTAATTCACAACGATCTGCCAAGGGACTTTCTGCACTTGTCTATCTAATTGGATTGTCAGAAAAGGCAAAAGGATGGCTCACGAAGGAATTGAAACGAGATGAACTTGCGAGACTGCTCAACCAAGATGAAGATTTTGGCGGAAAGATTGCTGAGAAGTGGTTGGCGAATGTGCGGTTAAAGTCCAAATCTTTGGGTTTAGAAATCAATTGAAACTCAAAACCTTCATGCTCATCGCCGGTGAGGCGAGCGGGGATCTGCTCGCGGCGGAACTCGTTGCCGCGCTGCGCGGGCAGTTGCCGGACGCGCAATTCTTCGGCGCGGGCGGCGCCAAGATGTCTGCCGCCGGTGTGGAGCTGGCCTTCGACCTGACGCAGCATTCGGTCATCGGCGTCTCGGACGTGCTGAAAAACATTTTGAAATTCCGGCGGCTGTTTAACCAGTTGCTCGCGCTGGCGATCGAGCGCAAGCCGGATGTGGTCATCGGCGTGGATTACGGCGGATTCAACCTGCGCTTCGGTCAGGCGGTCAAGAAATACGTCCGCAAGAATCCGTTTTCCAATTGGAATCCGAAAATCGTCCAGTTCGTTTCGCCGCAGGTCTGGGCGTCGCGTCCGGGCCGCGCGGACAAGCTAGCGCGCGATTACGATTTGCTCCTGAGCATTTTCCCGTTCGAGAAAGATTGGTATGCCCGGCGCGTGCCGTCGTTGCGCGTGGAATTTGTCGGCCATCCGATGATTGGGAGATTTACGAATGACGATTTACGATTTACGAGCGGATCGGCAGGCGGCGCGTCAATCGTCAATCGTCAATCGCAAATTCTTTTGCTGCCCGGCAGCCGGAAGAGCGAATTGCAACGGCATTTGCCGGTGATGCTCGCGGCGCTGAAAACGATTCAGGAAAAATTGCCGGCGGCGAAGGCTAAAATGGTTTTGCCGAATCCGGCGCTGGTAACGCTCGCGAAATCACTCGGCGCGACCAACCTGGAAATCCAAATCGGCGAATTGCCGTGGGCCTTGGCCGAAAGCGACGTCGCGCTCGCCTCGACGGGGACGGTGACGATGGAGTGCGCGTTCTTCGGCGTGCCGACGGCGACGCTCTACAAAACCTCGTGGCTCACCTACCAGATCGCCCGGCGCATCGTGACGGTGAAATCGCTCACCATGCCCAACCTGTTGGCAGGCGAGCCGGTTTTTCCGGAATTCATCCAGAATGAAGCCACGCCGGAAAATCTATCGCGCGCCGCGCTGGAATTGTTGCAGGATGAATCGCGCCGTAAGCAAATCAAGGCGCAGCTCGCCAAAATCATTGCGTCGCTCGGCGAACCGGGTGCGGCGGGACGGGCGGCACATGCTGTTTTGAGCCTGTTCAAATGAAAGACCTGTCGAATCCGTTTTGGATCAAGCTCAAGGGAATCCTGTTCCTGCTCATCGGCCTGATCGCGGTGGTTTTACTTTTTCTCGACAGCCCGACGTGGAAGACCGCCGGACTGCTGGCGCTGGCCATCTGGAGCTTCTGCCGGTTTTACTATTTCGCGTTCTACGTCATCGAGAAATACATGGACCCGGATTACAAATTTTCCGGGCTGATTTCGTTCACAAAGTATCTGCTTCGGGGACGGAAGTGATTTTGGCTTTCCTTATTCCGCCTGCGTCTTAACTTTCCCCCATGGACTCACTGCACGCGCCGTGGCGCATCGAATATATTTTGTCGCCCAAGCCGGAACTCAAGGAAGGCTTGTTCACGCGCATCGCGCAATCTTCCGACGATGAGGAGAATTTAATCGTCGTGCGCGACCGCACCTGTTTTGCGCTGCTAAACCGCTATCCTTACAACGGCGGCCACCTGATGGTCGTGCCTTACAAGGAAGTGCCGGATATGAACGGGCTGACCGATGAGGAACTCGCCGACTTGTGGAAACTCATGCGCCGTTGCATCAACGCGCTGACGGCGGTGATGAAGCCGGACGGTTTCAACGTGGGCATCAACCTCGGCAAGGTCGCGGGCGCGGGCATCGCGGAGCATCTGCATCCACATCGTGCCGCGCTGGAACGGCGACACGAATTTCATGCCGGTCATCGCGAACACCGGCGTCGTGCCGGATGCGCTGCAAGAAATCGCGGCGAAGCTGCGGGCGGAACTGGGAAAATAGTTTTCGCCGCAGACGGACAGTGTTTTTTGGTTTTCATCCTTCCCCGCTGCAAACTGACGGCAGATTCATATAAGCCGCTGGAGTTCCGGCTGCCGATGAGTCCTGCGGAATAGCGCTTTGACCATCACCATTCGCAGCCTCCGGCCACGCCGACCTTGAACGGGCACTGAACCGAACTACCAGCCGGGGAAACGCTCTTGGAACGGCGGAAAGCGAATTGAAGAGGAAATGTAATTTACCTTGCTGTTTCAGGCAGTGGTGCTATTGGTTGTTATCAATCCTTGGCAAACCGGTGACGGTTTATATGACTTTTCCAGTTTCACCTTCCAGCTTCACTTTCCCAAAATGAATCAAAAGCAGACGGGATTGGTGGCAGCGGTTCTCATGATTTTGAACGGGGCCGTTGACGCGCAAACGCTCACCGATCTTGGCACCACCGCCCCGACTCCGGGAGCGAATGACGCTGCACAGTTGAGTTCTGCGGGCAACCAGACGTATCCCGATGGCCTGAATTACTACACCGACAACCAAAGTGCCTATGGCACCGGCGAACCGGGCCAGACGTTCACCACGGGAAGCAACGCGGCGGGATACACGCTGACCTCGGTATCCTTCATGACCGCCGGCCTGGGCTCTTACAGCGGCACCGGCTCCGCGCAAAATTATTATTTCCACATTTACTCGGTGTCCGGCGGCAGCGTCACCCTGCTTACGAACTATACTTCGGCTCCGTTTGCGTTTTCGGATGGCGACTGGCTGCAGTGGAACGGACTTTCGTTGCCGTTGGCCGGGAACACGACTTATGCCTTCTCGTTTGGAAAGGCGAGCCAGGCCGTCGGCGGCTGGGAAGCGCTCGCGGTGGCCAACGGCAATCCCTATGCGGGCGGCGAGATTGGACTTTTTCCTCCCGCCGGCGGGGCGGTGACCTTCGGCGGCAGTCATGGCTTTGACGAGTTGTTTGACGTGGGACTGATGCCCGCAAACGTGCCCAGCATCAACCAGCTTGCCGTGTCGCCGACGAACAATGTTTTTGTGGGGACGCCGGTGACGTTCACGGCCAGCGTGTCGGGCGCGCCGCCGCTTTATCTGCAATGGCAGTTCAACAACGGCGGCGGCTACTCCAACCTCGCCGGGGCCAACACCAACACACTGGTGTTCAGCGCGGCGATCACCAACACCGGTTCTTATGAACTCGTGCTGACGAACAGTTTGGGCGCGGTAACCAGCGCGCCGGTTGCCCTTTCGGTGACCCTGGACACGAATCCACCGGTGGTGCTGCGGACGGTCAATATCGGCACCACCAATGTGGAACTGGATTTTTCCAAGATGCTGGAGGCGGCCAGTACGACCAGCGTGGCAAACTATGTTTTTTCGAACGGCCTGACCATCACCGGCGCAACCCTGGCGGCGGGCAGCAACACGGTCATTCTCACCACGGGACCGCTGGTCTATGGCAGCAACTACACGCTGATCATCAATGGCATTCGGGACCAGGCCGTCCCGCCCAATACGATTGCCGCCAATACGCGCGCCAGTTTCATGGCTTCGGCATACGCGCCGCTGGACATCGGCAGTCCGTCGGTTCCTTCATCCATCACGGTCGTGAGCAATGGATTGACAGTGACGGCCACCGGCAGCGACATCGGCGGTGCGGCGGACCAGTTCAATTTTGAATACCAGGCGCATTCGGGCGATTTTGATGTGAGTGTGCGCGTGGCGGGGCTGACTCCGTCCGATGTCTGGGCCAAGGCGGGGCTGATGGCGCGCGAAACGCTTGATGCCAACAGCCGTTTCGCCGCCTCGATGGCGACGCCGGCGATGAACGGCTGTTTCTATGAGTGGCGCGACCCGGCCGGCAGCGCCAGCAGTGCGAGCGGGAATTTCCCGGCGAATTATCCGAACACCTGGCTGCGCCTGAAGCGCGCCGGCAACACGTTCACCGGCTTTGCCGGTTACGACGGCCAGACCTGGACGCAGCTGGGCAGCATCATCATCACGATGTCGAACCAGGTTTACCTCGGGTTCGCCGTGACCAGCCACAATACGAACCAGCCGACGACGGCGCAGTTTCTTAACGAGGCGGATGTGACCACGAATACAAACCTCGGCACGGCCACCAATCCGCATGAACCTTTGGGGCCGTCCAGTCGCAAGACCGGCATTGTCTTTTCCGAAATCATGTATAAACCGGCGGCGCGCACGGACGGCAACAACGTGGAGTTTCTGGAAATCTACAATTCCAATCCATGGTTTCAGGACATCAGCAGTTATCAGGTGACGTGCGCGGACATGAATTACACTTTTCCGGCGAACACCATCATTCCTGGAGGCGCTTTCTTCATCCTGGCCGCTTCGCCGCAAGGCATGCAGAATGTCTATGGCCTGACGACGAATGTCTTTGGGCCATACACCGGCAGTCTCAAGAAATCCGAGACGCTTCAGTTGTTGGACGAACAGGGTGCGGTATTATTGACCGTTCCTTACTCAAATGCCAATCCGTGGCCGGTGGCGGCCGACGGCACGGGTCATTCCATCGTGCTGGCCAATCCAAGCTACGGCGAAGGCGATCCGCGCGCATGGGACATCAGCGACATGGCGGGCGGATCGCCGGGGCAGATGGACGCGTTCCATCCCAGCCCGCTGCGCAGCGTGTTCATCAATGAGATCCTGCCGCACTCGGAAAATCCGGCGGTGTCGCAGTTCATCGAGCTTTACAACCACAGCACGAACAGCGTGGACGTGTCGGGCTGCATTTTGACGGATGACCCGGCGACCAACAGATTTGTCATTCCCGGCGGGACGGTGATCGGGCCGGCAAGTTTTGTTTCATTCACGCAACCGCAATTCGGCTTCACGCTCAACGGCGCGGGCGAAACGCTTTATTTCATCAAGCCGTATGGCAGCCGGATTCTCGACGCCGTGCAATTCGGGGCGCAGGCCAACGGCGTTTCCTATGGCCGCTGGCCGGATGGCGCGAATGATTTTTACGCCTTCACCGCCAACACGCCGGGCACGAACAATAGCGCGATTTTAATCGGCGACATCGTCATCAACGAATTGATGTATAACCCGATCAGTGGCAGCGACGACGACCAATACATCGAGCTATACAACAAGGGCACGAACACGGTGAACCTGGCCGGCTGGCAGTTTACATCGGGCGTCACGTTCACTTTTCCCAGCATCACGATGGCGCCGAACGGTTTTCTGGTTGTGGCCAGGAACATGACCAATCTGTTCGCCAAGTATCCAAATTTGAACAGCGGGAACACGGTGGGCAATTATGGCGGCAAGCTGTCGCACAACGGCGAGCTGCTTGAGCTGACGATGCCACAGACGCTCAACACCAACACGGCGATTCTGGTGGCCGAAGACCAGGTGGCTTATGGCACGGGCGGCCGCTGGGGCGAATGGTCGTCCGGCGGCGGCAGCAGCCTGGAGCTGATTGATCCCCATTCCAACCACCGGCTGGCCGCGAACTGGGCGGACAGCGATGAAACCCAGAAGTCTTCCTGGGTGGACATTGAGACCACCGGCGTCCTCGACAACGGCGCGAATTATGATTCTTCAATTGATTCCGCGCAGATCGGCCTGCTGGACGCGGGCGAATGTCTGGTGGACAACCTTGAAGTGGATTACAACGGCACGAATTACGTTTCCAATGGCACGTTTGAGACCGGCACGAACGGCTGGTCGTTTCAAGGCTGCATGACACGCTCGAGCTTGGAGAACAGCGGGTATCAAGGCAGTCATTCCCTGCACATCCGTTGCAGCGACCGGATCTGGACGGGGGTCAATTCTTGTGAGGTGGCCTTGAATACCAATTCACTGGTCGCCGGGCAGACCGTCACGCTGCGTTACAAGGCGCGCTGGCTGCGCGGCTGGCCGGAACCGCTGCTCCGCCTGAACGGCAACTGGCTTGAAGCAACCGGCACGATGCCGGTTCCGACCAATCTGGGCTCGCCGGGAATGCCCAACAGCCAATATGTCACCAATGCCGGGCCGACCATTTACAACGTCACGCACAATCCGAAAGTGCCGGCAGCCAGCCAGCCGGTGGTGGTGACGGCCAACGTGAGCGACCCGGACGGGGTGACCAACCTGACGTTGTATTACCGGCTGGATCCGGCGACGAGTTACATCGCCGTGCCGATGAAGGACGATGGCACCGGCGGCGATGCCATGGCACACGACGGCATTTTCAGCGTAACGATTCCCGGACAGGCGGCGAACCAGATTGCCGCGTTTTACATTTCCGCCACGGACAGCCAGGGGACGGCGACGCGGTTTCCGGCGATCCGCCCAAATGACAATGAGCCGGTGCGCGAATGCGTGGTGATGTTTGGGGATGGCAATCCCAGCGGCAGCTTCGGCGTGTATCATTTGTGGCTCACCCAGACCAACATTACCCGCTGGGCCAATTTGTCCGATTTGAGCAACGAAGGGAACGACTGCACCTTCGTCAACAACACCCGCGTGATCTACAACATGCAGGGCCGGTTTGCCGGCAGCCCCTATCATCAGGATTTCAACACGCCCAACGGCAATCTTTGCCATTACAAATGGGAATTCAATGCGGACGACCCGTTTTTGGGCGCGACGGATTTCAACAAGATTCATCAGCCGGGCAACGGACCGGGCGATGACGGCACGCTGCAACGGGAGGAGTGTGCCAATACCTTCCTACGCGCGTTGAAGGTTCCGTGGCTCTACAAACGTCTGGTGGCGGTCTATGTCAACGGCAGCCGCCGCGGCACGCTCATGGAAGACACGCAGGTGCCCACCAGCGACATGGTGAAGGAATATTTTCCAAACGACACCGGCGGTTACATGTATAAAATGCAGCCGTGGTATGAATTTCCACCCTTCCCGTCCGGCAGCACCATCGCGTTCAACATGAACGCATGGGTCACGCTCAACAATTACACCACCACCGGCGGGGCAAAAAAGTCGGCGCGCTACCGCTACAACTATGAGATCCGCCGCACGGCCGATTCGGACAATGATTTTGCCCCGGTCTATGCGCTGGTGGACGCCGCCAATTCCTACGGCACGCCGGGCTATGTGGCGAACATGGAAAACCTAGCCGACATGGAGAACTGGATGCGCGTGTTCGCCGCCAACCACGCCGCCGCCAACCGCGACACCTTCGGCGCCACCACGGAACAGAACCTTTACGGCTATATCGGCGCCTTGGGCACGAAGTATTCGCTGCTGATGTTTGACTTCAACATCTGCCTGGACCACGGCGCCTGGGGACCGGGACAAGAATTGTTCGCGGTCAATTCCGATGATCCCTATGTCGCGGACATTTACAGCAATCCGACCTTCCTGCGCATGTATTGGCGGGCGCTGCAGGAACTGGTGAACGGGCCGCTCACCCTCGCCAACACCGCGCCCCTGTGCAACGCCAAATACAGCGCCTTCACCGCCAACGGCCTGTCTGTTGAGAATCCCAACTCCAGCATGTTGCCCTGGATCGCCTCGGCGGGAACCAGCATTGCCTCGCAACTGGCCGCAGTGAATGCCGCCAACTTCACGGTCACCGGCGTGACGACCAACAATAATGTGGCGTATGTCACCGGCCAGGCTCCGGTCAATGTGGCCACCGTCTGGATCAACGGCGTGGCCTATCCGCTGACGTGGACGACCCTGACCGACTGGATCATCACGCTGCCGCTGGTCAACGGAACAAACCAGTTGAGCGTGGTGGGCGTGGACCGGAACAATCAGCCGATAACCGGCGACAGCAACAGTGTCAGCGTCGTCTATAATGGAACCAGCAGCTCGCCGGCGGGTCAGGTGGCCATCAACGAGATCATGTATGCCCCGGCGGCCAACAACGCGCAGTTCGTCGAACTGTATAATAGCTCCACCAACGTGACGTTCGATTTGTCGGGCTGGCAGCTTCAAGGATTGTCCTACACGTTCCCGAACGGTTCGGTCATCGCGCCGACGAACTTTCTGGTCCTGGCGGCAAATGGCGCGGCCTTCGCTGAAACCTACGGGGCGACCAATCCGGTATTTGACACATTCAATGGAACGTTATCACCCAATGGCGAGACGCTCACGTTGAACAACGCCAGCAATCTGCCGGTGGCCAGGGTAAAATACGACAGCCAGCCGCCCTGGCCGACGAATGCCAACGGGACCGGTGCGTCCCTGCAACTGATTGACTCGCGTCAGGACAATTGGCGTGTGGGCAACTGGTCGTTCACGCCCTTTTCCGCCACGCCCGGCGTGCGGAACAGCGTCGCCGTTTCGCTCGCACCGTTCCCGTCGCTTTGGATCAACGAATTGCAGGCCGACAACCTGACCGGCATCACCAACCGCGCAGGCCAGCATACTGGCTGGCTAGAACTCTACAATCCCAGCACCAATGTCATTTCGCTGAACGGACTTTATCTGGCCAACAATTACACAAACCTGTTGCAATGGGCGTTCCCGACCAATGCCAGCATCAATGCCGGCCAGTTCAAAGTCATCTTTGCAGATGCACTGACCAATCTTTCGACGACCAACGAACTGCACAGTAATCTCATACTGCCCAGCGGCACCGGCTCGCTAGCCTTGACCCGGCTGGCCACGAACGGCCAGCAACAAGTGCTCGACTATGTGGACTACCAGAACATTTATCCGAACGATTCCTACGGCTCCCTGCCCGACGGCCAGAGTTTTAGCCGTCAGGAATTTTTCCAAGCCACGCCCGCCGCGTCGAACAACGGCACCACCGTGCCGGCGGCCTCTTTCATCGGTTATTATTCCCCGGGTTCAGTCTATACCCAGAATTTTGATGCGTTGCCCAATCCCGGAACGACCTCGGTAAACGCCGACAATCCGGTGACCATCAATGGCATCACTTATTCCCTGGCCAATCCCTATGATTTCGCTTATCCGGCTGTGGCCAGCGGGAACACCGGCGGCTTGGGCATTTCGGCCTTGGCCGGCTGGTATGGTTCCAGCGTGGCCAAGGCGCAATTGGGCGCGACGGCCGGGGATCAGACGACCGGCGGCGACCTCAGCTTCGGGTTGCTGAATAGTGACAATCGCGCGCTCGGCCTGCTCGCCACCAGCTCGACCAAGGGCACGGCCTTTGGCGTGCGTTTCATCAATGGCACGGGCATTACGCTGACGCGGATGAACCTACAGTTCACCGGCGAAGTCTGGCGCCAGTCCAACCTGCCCAAGACGCTGCAGTTTTCTTATTATGTGGATTTGACCGGCACCAACATATTCCGCACCAGCCCGACGGTGGCGATTCCCGCCCTGAATGTGAACCTGCCCACGTGGGGGGCGGATGTGAACGGGGTGGCGGTGGACGGGACTTCGCCGCTGAACCAGACCAATTTGAGCGTGCTAAACCAGGCGATCACGAACTGGCCACCGGGCGCGGCCTTGTGGCTGGTATGGCAGATGCCGGACAGCACCGGCAAGGCGCAGGGGCTGGGCATTGACAACTTGAGCTTCTCGGCCAGCGTGCCGCTGCCGGTGCCGTTGAGTGTGCAAGTGTCTGGCACGAACCTGTTCTTGAACTGGCCGGGCGTGGCGGGCCAAACCTACCAGCTCGAATATAAGAATAATCTCACGGACCCCGCTTGGACGCCCGTGGGCAGTCCGGTAACGGGCACCGGCGGCGCCCTGGCCCTTACCAACTCTTCCGGCGACTCAGCCCAGCGCTTCTTCCAACTCCGGCTGGTGAATTAGAAACCATCCCAGCCACTTCAGATGCGAACGCGTCGAATGGAAACGGCTGTTCCATGGAAAAATCTATGTTTCTTCCGCGCGCATCTGTGGGTAGATTGATTTGAATTGTGGCCACTGAAACTCTTCATTACGAAAACGCGCGGTTTGCGCAGCAACTGTTCAACCACGAGCCACGCAATCTGGCGATGCTCGAAACCGAGTTGGGCGTCAAAGCCACGGCGCGCGAAGGCTGGATCAAGCTCGACGGATCGGCGGACGGCGTGGAACGCGCGAAACAACTTTTCTCCTCGCTGCAAAACCTATTGCAGGCCGGTTCACCGGTGAAGAACCGCGAGTTTACCCACGCGCTCAACGTGATGAAGCATGAAGGCGCGACGACCTTGAAAGACATGGTAAGCGACCGCGTGACGACCCATGAGCGCAAGCCCGGCGTGACGGCCAAGACCGTCGGCCAGAAAAAATATCTCGACGCCATCCGCAAGCACGACATCACGTTCGGCATCGGCCCGGCGGGCACGGGCAAAACGTATCTGGCGGTGGCAATGGCGCTGTCAGCGTTGCGCGAAGGCAGTGTTTCCCGGATTATCCTGACGCGACCGGCGGTCGAGGCCGGCGAGGCGCTGGGATTTCTGCCGGGCGACCTGCTGGAAAAAATCACGCCCTACCTGCGTCCGCTTCATGATGCGTTGCAGGACATGATGCCAGCCGAGGAAATCGTCAAACTCACGGAACGCGGGACAATTGAGATCGCGCCGCTGGCCTACATGCGCGGACGGACGCTGAACGGCGCGTTCATTATTCTGGACGAGGCTCAAAATTCCACGACGGAGCAGATGCTCATGTTTCTCACCCGGCTCGGCCACGGCTCGAAGGCGGTCATCACCGGCGACGAGTCGCAGGTGGATTTGCCGTCGCACAAACATTCGGGGCTGGCGGAGGCGCATCGCGCGTTGCACGGCACGGAAGGCATCGCCATCGTGGAATTTTCCAAGCGCGACGTGGTGCGGCATCCGTTGGTGCAGCGCATCATCGCGGCCTACGAGCATCACCGCGGCCGGGCCAAAACGGAATGAACATCGCCATCTCCAACCGCCAGCACTCGAAGAAAATTAACTCGCGATTTCTTAAGCAAGTCGCGACGGAACTGTTCGCGGAACTGGGAATAACGGAAGCGGAACTTGGCATCAACCTGGTCGGCGCACGCGAAATGGCGCTGGTCAATGAAACATTCCTCCAGCACGAAGGCCCGACGGATGTCATCACGTTTGACCATCGTGATGTAGTGGCACAGGCGTCCCGCCGGTGTGTTCCCGGCTCAAAAAAACCAACTCACAGGCGGGACGCCTGTACCACTGTAATTCACGGCGAGTTGTTCATTTGCGTGGATGTGGCGCTGTCACAGGCGAAGGAATTCAAGTCGAGCTGGCAGGCGGAAGTGGTGCGCTACCTCGTCCACGGCGTTTTGCATCTGCTCGGCCATGACGATTTGAAGCCGCATCTGCGGCGCAAAATGAAACGCGAGGAAAACCGGCTGGTGCGCAAACTCACCAAAAAAATTTCACTCGCGCAAATTGAGCCGGTCAGGTTTCCCTCGGATGAATTTCCAAACATTTGCAATCGTTTGTAAAATTTCAAACAACACCTGACCGACGCCTGTGCCACCAAATCGAGGCAAAGCCACACCACCAGATAAATTTGTTTGCCCTCAATCATTTTGGCGGACAATGTTTCGGGATGAAATTTCAGCGCCAGTTCCGGCAGTTAAAAAAACTTCTGCCCGGCGAAATTTTTCTCGAACCACGCAAGCTTGCGGATTACGCCGGCGACAAATGGTTCGCGGTCCATCAGCCCGACGCCGTAGCCCTGCCCCGCTCTACCAGGTCCGTTTCAACAATCCTGAAGTTCGCGAACAAAAATAAAATTCCCGTCACGCCGCGCGGCGCGGGCCACGGCTACGTCGGCGGCTGCGTGCCGGTGCGCGGCGGCATCGCGCTCTCGACCGAGCGGATGAAGAAAGTTCTGGAGATCAATCCCGCCGATTTTGTCGCCGTCGTGCAGCCCGCCGTCAA
>Ga0182016_10000691_pt1 | contig 41758 bp, 26 predicted proteins | sample 712S2MmetaG_FD_120491 | JGI IMG/M metagenome (GOLD analysis project Ga0182016, IMG submission 120491) | Permafrost microbial communities from Stordalen Mire, Sweden - 712S2M metaG | ecosystem: Environmental > Terrestrial > Soil > Wetlands > Permafrost | place: Sweden: Stordalen | collected...
ATCTTCCCGCACGATGACCTGCCGGTTGTGGGCGACGGATGGGCCGTGTCGTCGCCTGACACCGCGGCTCACTTCTCGGCCGTTGCCTGGTACTTTGCCCGCGAGATCGAACAGCGCGAGCATGTGCCGGTGGGCATTATTAATTCCTCATGGGGCGGCACGCCCGTGGATGCGTGGACGCGCATCGGCGCCATCGGCCAGGACGCCTCGCTGATGCCGCTCTTTATTTCCTGGGGCAAGATGATTGAAGACCAGCCCGATGCCTTACTGCGCGCAAAGATTCGGCAGCGCGCCATTGACGACGCCAAGGCGCAGGGCAAGCCCGTGCCAAATTCCCCGTGGACGCCGGATCTCGCAAGCTGGGGCCCCGGCATGTTGTGGAACGGAATGATCGCCCCCCTCACGCCCGCCGCGATTCGCGGAGCCATCTGGTACCAGGGCGAGTCGAACGCGTCGCCGGAACGCGCGCCGATCTACGGCCGCATCTTTGAAGACATGATCGAGGACTGGCGTAATCAGTGGGGCGTAGGCGAATTTCCGTTTCTCTACGTCCAGATTGCCAACTGGAACGCGGGTCCCGGCGACGGCTGGCCGCAACTGCGCGAGCAACAGCGCAAGACCCTCGAACTCCACAACACCGGCATGGCTGTGACTATCGACATTGGCAACCCTGCCAACATTCACCCCACCGACAAGCTTGACGTGGGGCTGCGGATGGCGCGCTGGGCGCGCGTACTCACCTACGGCGAAAAGCTCGAAGTCTCCGGTCCGCTTTTCCGCGAAGCCGTGCCTGAAGGTCCGGCAATCCGCGCGTACTTCGACCACGCCAAGGGTCTGAATGCGAAGGGCGGCGCACCCACCAGCTTTGAAGTTGCCGGAGCCGACGGCAAATGGTCCGCGGCGACAGCCACCATCGACGGCGATACGATTGTGGCGTCGAGCCCCGATGTTGCCAAACCCACGCAGGTGCGCTATGGATGGGCGAGCAGCCCTCAGTGCAATCTGTTCAATAGCGACGAACTGCCGGCCAGCCCGTTTACGTCGGCGCAGTGGCCGGCCCCTCGCAATTAACCACCAAACCGGGGTGCCCCAGAGCCTGTCCTGAGCGAAGTCGAAGGATCTCGATTTTGAGACCTGGGATAGCGCGAACCTCAATCTACTGTCTTCACCGCAGCCCCACCCGCCCGCTCACCGACTCGATCAGCTTTTGAGAATCGAAGCCCACGCCGTCTTTAAAGACCGTCTCAACCTTCTCAATGTTCTCGATCTTCTCCGCCGGGTTGCCGCCCAGCACCACCAGGTCCGCAGACTTGCCCGGCGCGATAGATCCAATCTCCTTGTCTTTGCCCATGTAAATGGCGCCGTTGAGCGATGCAATGCGGATGGCTTCGACTGGCGTAAAGCCCGCCTCAACCAGCAACTCGATATTGCGCTGGTCGCCGAAGCCGGGAACGACGCCGCCATAGCCGGTTGGATCGCAGCCGGCCGTGAGCAGGCCGCCTGCCGCAGCAAATGCCCGCTCGAATTTTGCTTCGTACTGCATCTCGCTGGCTCTTGAATGATCGGCAATTCGCGCGCGTATTGCGAGATAAGAGCGGGCCGCTTCGGTTGAAAGCGTGGCGAGCGCGGCGTTCTCGCGCGCCATGGGCGGGCGATTGGGATCGAATGTCTCAAGGATGGCCAGTGTGGACGTGACGGCCACGTGATGCGAGACCAGGACATCGATCATCTGCTTTACCTCAGGTCCGGCGGGATCGACATTTTTGCTCATGTAGTTCCAAACGGCTCCGGTGTTGGGGCACTCGTCTGGCTTTTTGCCGGGGAAGAATTCTGTATCGACGTCGATGCCGTGCTCGAGATTGTCGATGCCCAGTTCGGCGGCCTGCTTGAAGCCGATGGAGCAGAGATGGCCGGTGATCTTGATGCCGTGAGCGTGCGCGTGGTCGATTGCGGCCTTGAGCTCGGCGGCGGTGAGGTAGTTGTAAGCCTTGAACGAGGTCACGCCTTCAGCAGCCCAGTAGTCGACGGTGTGCGCGGCGTCTTCAGGGCTTGAGAGCGCGTGCATCTGGATGGCGAAGCTGCCGGGCCCTTCGAGATAGGGGCCGGTGATATCGAATTTAGGGCCGGGCACTTTGCCCGCGTCGATGGCGCGCTTGAGCTCGAGGTCGGTGTAGGTTTCGACGCTGCCGGCGGTGCGCGCGGTGGTCACTCCGCCGGCAAGGTAGAGCCGCGGAGCGCTGTCGGCCATCTCTCCGTAGAGCGCGACGCCGTCGGCGGGCGAATCGGGCAGCGGATAAAACAGATGCTCGTGCATGCCCACCAGCCCGGGAATCACGGTCTTGCCGGTGAGGTCGAGCACCTTGGCATTGGGAGGCAGCGGAGTTTGCGCGGCGGCCGGCTCAACGGCTTCGATCTTCCCGTTCGCGATAACAACGCGCATGTCCGGCTGGGGTGCGGCGCCGGTGCCATCGATGACCGTGACGTGATTCAGCCAAAGCACGGGCGCGTTTTCTGTAATGTAGGTTGCAAGCGGAGAGGCGGGTTTCTGTGCGGCGGCGAAGGCTGCAAAGGTCAACGCAACCGCGAAAAATGCGGCGTGGCGCAGAATTGACATGCTTTGATTACCCCCCGAGGTGGGTGAGATTCGAATGCTGTCAGTTTCGCACGGCGGAGAGCATGCAAAGCAACTCCTGATCCCCACTCGACTTCGATCACCCAAGATATGGGCGATCTCGGCACAGGGCATGCTCTCGACTTCGGACCGCTTGGACTTATAGCCGGTCTGCCAGCGCGGTTCCGCACCATGTTGCCGCCAGGCCCAGCACCATGCTGCCGATGGCGTAAATCCCCGCCAGCAGGAAAGCGCCCGAACGCATCGTCGACAGCGTCTCCCACTCATAGGTGGAGAAGGTGGAGTATGCGCCAATGAAGCCGATCGGAACAAAAAAGCGCCATGCCGGATTGAGGTCGGCGCGTTTGCCCAGGTACGTGAGTGTGAAGCCGATGACGATGCAGGCCGTAATGTTGACCAGCAGCGTGCCATAGGGGAACCTGGCACCCATGCGGCCTGACACCGTGGACCCGACCCAGTAGCGGGCAATGGAGCCGAGCGCGCCCCCGGCAGCAATCAGAAGGTATTTCTGCAATGCTTCGATCTCCTTTTACAGACTACAGTGTTTCGTGCGTTGGGCATGGTGCGGTTGCCGGCCATCGGTCGCGGGTGGCTCACGCTGTTTTCGGCTTACGATCCCTCCGCCGCAGCAGGGTGTGCAGTCGCGGGCGCCTCTCCCTTTTTAACGACTGCCTTGTGTGGAAGCAAATGCCTGGGCAAAAAGAAAGTGTTGGCTATCAGAGTGGGAATTACGGCGCTGGCGATCACCGCGGCCACCAGAAACGAGTATTGCGCTTGGGTGATGATGCCGTGGTTGAGGCCGAAAAGCGCGGAAATGGTTCCAAACGTGAGTCCGGTGGACATCATCAGCGTGTAGTAAGTTCCTGCGTGGCCAGCATGGTTATGCGCCCGCACCGTGGGAAAGACAAATGCGGTCTTCGAAGCCATTTTGGCCAGGAATAGAATGAGCAGGGTAGCCGGCGCCGCAATCAGTGCGGGCACTGAGACGAACGATCCGGCGCGAATAAAGTAAAAAGGCGTGAGCAGGCCGAAAGTAAGGGTGCGCAGGCGCCGAACCAGCATGTGATCTTTGCCCACTGTTCCCGCCAGCACCGAGCCGATCATGTATGCCGGCAGCACGGCTTCGCTTCCCGCCCACATCGCAAGTCCGCCGAGCGCGAATAGCAGGAACAGAATGTACTTGGTCTCGAGCTCTGAGACGCGCCCGCCGTACTTTTTGAAGAACCAGCGCGTCACAAGGGGCAGAAACGAGAAAACCACCACGCAGACACCGACAAAAATGAGCGTCTTCATCGTGAAGGGCGAAAAGATGAGGCCCAGCGCAATCACCGTGCCCAGATCGTTGATGAAGCAGGCAGCGAGAATCGACTTGCCATAATCGGTAACGTTGAAGCCGAGTTCCAGCATCACCGCGTAAACCACGGCGACCGAAGTGGTGGAGAGCGCCACGCCGCACAGCCAGCTTGATCGCATGCTCCAGCCCAGGATGTAGTGCCCCACCAGCGTGCAGCCCAGGAACGGGCCGATAAAGCCGGCTAATCCCACCGATAGCGACTCGCGCCATTTTGTCTTGAAGATCGCCGGCTCCAGCTCCGCGCCGGCAAGAAACGTCAGCACAATGGCGCCGGCCCCGGCGAGATAGGTGATCCATTGGGTGCCGGCAAGCAGGCCGCCCGAGCCCAGAAACGCCCCGATGATTAGCTGGGCGACGGTGCCGACGATGATCTCAGAGAGCGCAGTGGCCACTCGAAACCAGATGGCAAGCAAGGTTGCAAGCAGGGCAAGGCCCACCCACAACGCTGACAGAACCCACGGATTTGCCATGGACTCCACTCCAAATTTGTACTCGGGGATCGAGCCGGGATATGACTCCGCAACAGGATTCCCTGTCAGGAGTCATCATCTGTCCGGTGAGGACAGCGGTTAAGGGTGAACTCCTTCACCACAACCAACAAGTCAATTACACGCCGGTTGGCGTTCGGTGTCAACTCCCGCGGCCCTACCGGTCAGTGCATGAATAGCAAGGATCCACCGAGGCCTGAATCAACGGCGTGTCGGCCAGTCGCGCGCCCTGCACCATCCAGCGCACCGACGGCATGTTGACGAAGGTTGGCGTGCGCACATGAACGCGGCTGGGGTTGCGCGAACCCTCTTTCCACGAGACCGAGTACATAACCTCGCCGCGCGGCGCTTCAACGCGGCTGGTTGCCGTGCCGGTGCGGAAGTTGAGTTTGGCTTCGCCGATATTGATCTCTCCGTGAGGCATTCCGGTGAGCGCCTGGCGCAGGATGCGGCAGCTCTCCATAATCTCGAGCGCGCGGACGAAGAGACGGGCGCGCACGTCGCCGGCCTGCTCCACCGGCACGTCAAACTCCATCTCGCTGTAGGCCGCGTAGGGCGCGGCTTTGCGCAGGTCCTGGATCACGCCCGAAGCCCGCGCCAACGGGCCAACCACGCCGCAGGAAATGGCTTTGTCGTGCGTAAGCACGCCGATGCCGGCGCAGCGCGACCGCGCCGTTGAACTGGTAGTGAAGATGGGAACCACCGTGCGCACCATCGCGCGCTCCAGTTCGTTCACCATCTCAACCAGCGCCAGCGGATTCTCCACGTCGCGATTGACGCCGCCGATGCGGTTCATGGAGTAGTTCACGCGATTGCCGCTGATGGCCTGCAGCACGTCCATTACTTTTTCGCGCAGCTCAAAGCAGGTCATGAACATGGTTTTGAAGCCCATGAGCTTTGAAGCGATTCCGGCCCACAACACGTGCGAGTGCAGCCGCTCAAGCTCGCCCATCACCACGCGAATATACTGCGCGCGCGGCGGAGGTGTGACGCCGGCCAACTCTTCCATGGCCTGGCACAGCGTAAGCGTGTGAATGAACGAGCATATGCCGCACACGCGCTCCATCAGCGCAATCACCTGGATGTAGTTGCGCGTTTCGGCGAGGTGCTCGATGCCGCGGAAGTTGAAGCCGATATGCAGTTTGGCGTCCTGCACCGTTTCGCCCACGCAAATCATGTCGAGCTTGTAAGGCTCTTCAAGCGCGGGATGGTAAGGGCCCATGGGGATTTCGTAGCTCATTGTTTTGCCTCCTGCACCGCGGCGCCGGCAGCGGGCTTGGCGGGGGCTGCATCGCGCAGGTTTACGCCCGGCGTATCGCCCTCACGCAGCAACAGCGGTTCGTATTCGCGGCCGGTGAAATCGATGCCGAAACCTTCGTGCACCTCGCGCTCAATCCAATCGGCGGCCTCAATAAGATCGAAGATGCTTTCGATTTTGGCGTTTTCATTCGCGCTGCCCGCGATGTTGAAGCCAAAGCCAAGCAATCGGCCTTCGAGGTCCCAGTGATACTCGAGCCGGAATCCCTCTGCGCCCGGCAACTGATAGGCGGTGATGGTGATGAACCGCGCGCCCAGGGCGTTCATGGCGTTGGCAACATCGCGCACGCTCTCGGCCTCATCGTGTTCGCCACGCTTCAACCACCACACGCCGCCTTCGAACGTCCACCGCTCGGGGTTCCACAGTTCGCTCGCAGCGGGATTTTTCGTCACGTTCTCAAGCACTGTCATTGCGCGCCTCCAGTCGTTGTTGTAGCGCCGGTCTCCAGACCGGCTGTACTGGCAGCGTCTACGCTGCCAGCGGCAGCCTTCGCAGGCCTCGCCGGCGACCGTCGCGCAACCGTGTAGGACTTTTTGAGTTCGCCCGGCATTAAATAAATTGGCGGCGTGTCTTCAGCCTGGGAGAGCGCATGCTCAAGATGCCCCTCTTTCAACGCGTGCTCCGCGCAGCCCTCAACGCAGCGGCCGCAAAAGGTGCACTGACCGGGGTTGTAGCTCCATGTGAATTCGCCTTTGCCGGCCTTGAAGTCGATGGCGCGCGAGGTGCAGCGGAACCGGCAGACTGCGCAGCCTGTGCAGAGCGCAGGATCGAACTGGACCAGACCGCGAAATTGTTTGGTAACCGGCGGCCGGGCAGGGAAGAGCAGCGTGCGGGGCCCGCGAATGAGGTTCCGCCAGAGCATGGTGAGAATCTTCATAGCCGGTACCTCACAAAAATCGCCGATGAAATGGCCAGGACCGCGAAGAGGAGCGTGCACTGCCAGTAGAAGCGCACGCTGGTATCGATGGCCAGTCGCGCCGTTGCCGCCGCGATGGCCGATAGCAGGATCACGATCACGAACGACAACGCCACCAACACCAGCGCCGCCAGCCACCACGCGCCCATGTGCGGCGCCAGCAGCGTGGCAACCAGGCCGGTTGCGGCAACCCATTCAAGCCCATGCGACAACTCCCACATGGCCAGTTCAGGCCCGGCGTATTCGGTCATGGGACCGGCGTAAATTTCCTGTTCGGCATTGGGCAGGCTGAACGGATTGATGTGCAGCTTGGCGGGCAGGCAAACAATAATGGCCACAATGCCCAGCAGCCGCAGCGGCGAAGCCGGCAACGCGGCCAGCGCTTCGAGTCTGAACGTGTGCTGCGATGCCGCGATGGACAGAATCGCCAGCAGGAAGACAATGTTGTAGCTCACGCTGAGCGCGGCTTCGCGCGCCGAACCGATTTCGCCGAAGATGGAGCGCGACGAAAAGCCTGCGGCGATAATGCACATCGAAGGAAGTTCAAGCAGCGCCAGCAACAGAATCAGGTCGCCTTCAAACCCGCCCGACGATGGCATCACCGGAAGCAGTCCGACCGCGCCGGCCGCGGCTGCAAGCGCAATCAGCGGCCACGAGCGCATGAGCGCGCCGGCTATGCCGCTCCGCGGCGGAGTGCTTTTTGCCGTGAGCTTGATGAAATCGAAAAACGGCTGCATGAAGGGCGGCCCGACGCGCCCCTGCATCAGCGCTACCGATTTCCGCTCAACCCAAAGAAAGAACCACGCGGCGGGAATTGCAAACAGCAGGCCCGGAAAGATGAGCAGTCGCGCCAGTGCGGTGAGTAAATTCATGGCTGCTCCTCTGCGGTGGGTGCCGCAATGGCAATTCCGGCTTTCGGCGGATTGGCTCCGCGCTCAGCCAGTATCTGCGCCGCCTTGACCACGCCCTGGATAATGGCGTCGGGACGCGGCGGGCAGCCGGGCACAAACACGTCAACCGGGATGTGTTTTTCAAGCGGGCCATCGATCGTGCGGCTGTCGATAAATACATTGGTGGTTGCCGGGCACGATCCGATTGCAACTACAGCTTTCGGTCCGCACACCTGGCCGTACACTGTGTGAATCGCGCCCACTGCGTTCTTCGTTACCGGACCGGTGATGCAGATGATATCGGCGTGGCGCGGGCTGCCTTCAAGCCGCACGCCTAATTGCTCCGCGTCGTAGCGCGGGCTGAGCGCGGCCACCAGCTCAATGTCGCATCCATTGCACGAGCCTGCATTCATGTGGAAGAGCCACGGGCTCCGCCGGCGCGACCAACAAACCAATCGTCTCCACAGCTTCATGGCCTCACCTCCATGAGCTTGGCGAGAATGGTGGGCCAGACGCCCGCGCCAACCAGCACAATGACCACACTGACAATTGCAACCTTGAGCGCAAAGGGCTCTCGCACCTTTGTTTCAGGAGGCGAATTGACCAGCGAAATAGGAGCCGGTCCCCACCAATTGCGCGTCAGTGCCAGCGTGTACGCAATCAGCGCAAGAATCGAAGAAAGAACAAAAATCGCCAGCGGCCACGGACCGATTTCAATCGCCATGGAATACAGACGCCAGCGCCCGATGAAGCCCATCGTCGGCGGAATGCCCAGCATGGCCAGCATGCCAAACAGGAATCCAAATGCGCTGTAGGGATAGCGCGCGGCAAGCCCGACCGGCGGTTCTTTCAGCTCACCGGCTGTCTCCGGCGCTGCGAGACACGTGAACAAAAGCGCCTTGGCCAGCGCATGCACTGAGGCGGCGATAAAGGCGCCCTGAATGCCAAGCAGCGGATTCGCGTCCCCAAGTCTCAAAGCGGGCTGGCCAGCCCAGGCAAAAAAGAGGAAGAGAAAGCCTACGTCCTCGATCGTCGAAAGCACGAGCAGGCGCTTCAGGCTGCGCTGCGTAAGCATCAGCAACGCGGCGAGCAGCGATGTAAGCGCCGCGCACCATAGCCAGAAGTTCGATGGGAAGAGCACGTTGAGCAGACCATTGGCGCTTACGAAGAACTCGCCGAAAGCCGCGATGTCAACCACTGCGATGATGAGGCCCAGAACCACTGCAGGCACTTCGTCGGCAAGCGAGAGCAGCCAGAAGAACATGGGCACCGCAGCCAGCTTAATCACTATTCCAGTAATGAGGAGCGCGCGCGACCACGCCCAATTCTCGCCCCCGAAATAGTTTGCGGAGTAGGTTTGTGCAAGAGTCTCGCTGCCGACAGCGCATAGCCCCGACAGAAGAACAACGGCAAGATATGCGAGCTTGGCCGATCTTGTTTTCGCGTTGAGCCAGACCAGGGCCACGGTGAGCAGTGCCGCGGACTCCAGCAATCCCAGCCGCAGCCAGGGATTGGTTGCAAGCAGTGCGCCAACACAGAGCGCACCCACGATCAAGACGCTGGACCATAGCGGAAATTTGCTTTTTGCGCCGCTCACCAAAGAGGCGATCAGCAGCGCGCAGCCTGCCAGTGCAACGGCTGCAATGAGCAGCGGAGGCATGGGCAAAATGCCGCCTTCATAGGCGCCTGCCGGTGCCGGCATGATCCACTGAACGACAGCAAAGACCACAGCGCCGAGCACGATAACCAAAGCCAGCGCCCGTCGTTCCATCCAGCCGACCACCAAGCCGAGCGCGCGCGAAACGGCTTGCAGCCCGTCCCAAACACCCAGATACACGCGATCCACATTCGACCAGCGGAAGAATTCCTTCCAGTGCTCGAGAAAAATCTCAGAGAAATCGCCGGCCGTCAGGCGTCCGCGCGCACTCAACGGCTCGCCGCCGGTGAATACGCCGCCACCCGCGCCCGCCAGTGCAGGACCGCCGGCCACTGCCCGCGCGATATACGCGACCAGGTAGATCGCAAGACCCAACACCAGTGACACAACCGCCAGCAACAGTCCGCCCGTGGTTGAAAAACTTCCAGCGTCAGCCGAGAGCCCCAGCCATGTGACGTGCACGCCCGCGCCCATGCCCAGCGCCAGCAGAATAGGATTGAGGAACGCGCGCACCGCAAGTTGCGGAGCGATGCCCAGCACTACGCTGCCCGCGGCCAGCAGCGCCATGCCCCACACCATCGAGCTGGGCGACTCGTGCGCATTCTCAGTCTCATGTGTCGGCGGCCCAAGAAAGACTGCGCTGGTAGCTTTCGCGCCCAGAAACACGGTGCCCAGGCTCACCGCCCACGCCACCATCGCCGGAGCGTACCAGCCATCCTGCAACGCCGCCGTATACAGCATCCACTTGCTGGCGAACCCGCTCATCAGCGGAATGCCCATCATCGATCCGACGCCGATAAACCAGCTGAGCGTGGTCTTCGGCATCTTGCTGGCCAGCCCGCCCAGGCGGTTCATGTCGCGCGTTCCTGTCGCATGCTGCACGCTGCCCGCAGTCAAAAACAGGCCGCCCTTGAAGAACCCATGATTCAGGCAGTGCAGCAGCCCGGCGGTAATGGCCAGCGGCGTGCCGATGCCGATGCCCATCATCATGTAGCCAATCTGGCTCACCGTTGAGAACGCCAGCATCCGCTTCAGATCGGTCTGCACCATGGCGTACATCACGCCCACGGCCATTGTCACAACACCAATCCAAACCAAGGCGCCGCTCCATGCAATAGGCCAGATTCCAAAGCTGTGCATGCGCGTCGCCAGATAAACGCCCGACGTTACATAGCAGGCAGCGTGCAGCAGCGCGCTCACCGGGGTTGGCGCGGCCATGGCTTCGGGAATCCACGTGTGCAGAGGTACCTGTACGCTTTTCGCCACCAGCGCCAGCAGCATCAGGGCAAAAACTCCGCCGGTAAAACTCTTCGTTACGGCGGGATCGGTCCAGATCGCGGTTCCGGCGCGGTGATAGATCACCAGAATCGCCGCCAGCAGGCCGTAGCCTGCAATGTGGGTCATCAGCAGCACCTTGCGCGCGCCGCTCACGGCCTCGCGATTGGTGTACCAGAAACCCACCAGCGAGAACGAGCACAACCCCACCAATTCCCAGCAGAGATAAAAGATGAACAAATTGGCGCTGTACACGAGGCCGATAAATCCTGCGATGAACACCAGCATGGTGGCATAAAAGCGCGTGGCCGATCTGTCGTGCGCCATGTAGGCAATGGAATAAAGCAGCACCAGGCCGCCGATAGATGCGCCCATAAAGGCAAACAGCACGCTCAGCGCGTCAACATGCAGCACCAGCGCCAGCGGCCCATCCCAGGGCAATGGCTTCAGATCAATGGCGCGTCCCGCGTGCACCAGCGGTGCCGCTCCGATTACGCCAACCAGCGCCGGCAGGCATGCCAAAAATGCCAGAATTCCCTTCGCCCGTGCCGAGCAGAGCTTTGCCACCAGGATTTGAAGCACCGCTCCGGCCAAAAGCGAGCATGGAGCGAGCAGAATAAAGGTCGCAGCATCCATGCCTTCAATTTGAGCTACTTAGAGTGACCGGAGATGTGACGTGCGGCACTGGGGCGGAAGCGATGTGATCGTAATATGGTAGTTAATACCGCATAGTGGTAACCGCCAATTCTTTATCGATACCTACCGATAAATTCTTACTCATTGCCCTGGCTCCGCGATCTTAGTGCTGATTTTGTGCTGGCGGGTGATTGGTTACGGCAGCTTCTCGCGGTGAAATTTCTCCATTGGCGGTCACTCTCCCGCAGCCGGAATTTCGCCTTGCCGGCACGATAAGTGCCTCTGCAATTTTGGATCAATCAGGTAGAAAAGGAAGCTGGGAAATGGGATGTAACCATCGACCTCTGTCTTAGGGTCTCTTACCATCGCGAGCGCCTGACGGCGATAGACGACAGAACGGTGAGTGTGAACGTTATTGCTCAGCACCTCAACTTTCAACCAAGTACGGTGAGTTCAGCGGGCCGTTCAAATAAGTACTAAACAAGAGCGGTGCGCCTAATTGAGGAGCTCCCCAATGCTGCGTTGTTTCGGAAGATACCGAGCCTTGCTGTGCCTTATGGCGCCCGCCGCCATTTTAGTCACCCAATCTCAAACCCCGGCCACTATGAGCCAAAAAGTAACCTCTCCGGGCGGCGCCTTGCCCCAGAACATCTACGCGGTAGACCTCAATAACGATGGCGTACTCGATCTGGTGCAGGATACCGTTAGTCAGCCCAACGGCTTCACCGTCAGCATCGCCAATGGCGATGGCACCTTTAAAAAGCCTGTCTTCTATAGCGCCGCCGACACTGGCACCGAAACTTCCATCCCCACTCCAATCGCTGTCGGTGACTTCAACAACGACGGCAATGCCGACGTGGTTGAGCTAATCGCAGGCACCAATCAGCTTGAGGTCTTCCTCGGCAAAGGCGATGGCACCTTCCAGGCTCCTAAAACTGTCTCTATAAGCCTACCCTCCGGCTTTACCTTCGCAAGCTCGGCCATCGCGGCGGCAGATTTCAACCAGGACGGCAACGTCGACCTGGTCGTCGTAAGCTTCAATAATGAAGGCAACGACGTTGAAGTTCTCGAGGGCAATGGAGAGGGTTCTTTTTCCAGTCCCCACGTGATTTACACCACGGTCGCTGACCACAGCATCGATGGAATCGCCATCGGCGACTTCGATGGGGACGGCAAGCCGGACATCGCGATCGCAGACGACGACGTCTTCCAGGGCTCGTACTCCAACACCACTCTCGCGGTCCTTTACGGAAATGGGGGCTTCACTTTCGACAAGACCACTCCGTATAACCTGGGCACTACCGGCTACCAGCTCAGTATCGCGTCCGGCGACCTCAACGGCGATGGCAAGACCGACCTGTTTGGGATCATCTATAACAGTCCCGCCTATCAGCTTGCTGTCTTCTACGCGAGCGGTTCCCGTACCTTCGACAACTACTTCGTCAACCTTCCCGACGGCAGCTTCTACGGAGGCCCCCGCTACCCCTATTTCCCCCTGACGCTGGCTCCTCAATTGGCGATGGCCGACTTCAATGGGGACGGCAAAATGGATCTTGCTATCGCCGAAAGCAATAACTCCAGCGGCGCAGTGGGTATGCTTTACGCCCTGGCGGGCGCCAACCCCGGCGAGTTCACCTTCCAGACCAGCCCCCTGTCGAACCTCGGTGGCACCCAGCAGTTTTACAGCAACCCGATTGCCGCCGACGAGAACCACGACACCAAGCCAGACGTCGTCATCAACCAGGCCACCAGCGATTCCGCCACCACCTCCACTATCACCACTCAGTTGAACAGCACCCCCGACGGCTACTGGGGAGGCTGCATCTATCCAAAAACCGGCAACGGCATCGGGCTCTGCTCTCCGGTCTCCGGATCCAGCACCTCGCCGGTCGTCTTCAACGCCTCCGCTAACTCTTTCGGCCAGCTTCGCAAGATTGAGCTCTGGGTAGACGGAACCAAGATCGACGAGCAGCATTCAGTTTGGGAGCACAACGGCACCTTCAACACGGCCGCGAATGTCGCTGCAGGCACCCACAATGCCACCTTCTACGCCGCTGACATCGATAACCGCCTATCGCGTCTGGACTTCAGCTTCACGGTCAGCAGCGGGTCGGGCTGCACCGCGCCCAGTTCAGTCGGCGTTCACGTTTGCCTGCCAACCAGTAACTCAGACGGTCCTTCGCCGGTTCAGGTCACGGCCGCCGCGAAGATTGCCGGAACCCTCAACCGTATGGAAATCTGGATTGACGGTGTGAAGAAGTACAGCGAAACCAGCAGTCTTAATATCGGCACCAGCCTCAGCGTGTCCGCCGGCAAACACGTGTTCACCATCTACGCGGTGAACAACGCGGGCACCAAGTACGAAACCACCGTCGATGCGAGTGTTAACTAACGATTGAACGGGCAATCTCGGGTGCGGCTGGGAAGGCTCCGAGGGTCCAAAGAGCAAGTGCCCGATCTGCGCCATCAGCGTGACTGAATTCGCTGAGGCGCAGATGGCCGGGCGGACTACGACATGGAGAGATTGAGAATGCGGTTCAGTCGATGGACGAAGGCGGCGGGGTCCTTGAGCGGCTCGCCTTCCATCAACAGCGCCTGATCGAGCAGCATCCAGGCGGCATCTTCTGCAACTGAATCACTGGCATGAGCCACGAGTTTCTTCACAATCTCGTGGTCCGGGTTGATTTCGAGCGTCGGCTTCGCGGTTGGGATGTTTGTCTGACCCATCGCACGCATCATCTGCTGCATCTGGAGAGATGGCTCCTCTTCGTCGCTTACGATGCAGGAAGGGCTCTCGGCAAGCCGCACCGATACACGAACATCCTTCACGTTTTCGCCAAGCGTGGCTTTGAGCTTATCGAGCAATGGCTTCAGGCCTTCTGCCTTGTCCGCTTCCGATTCATCCTTCAGGTCTTCGGCGGTGGTTGTCTTATTAACCGATTTGAGATCCACGTCGCCATACTTTTCGACTCCTGCAAAGATTACCTCGTCAAAATCGTCGTCGAGTATCAGGACCTCAATGTCTTTCTTTCTGTAAATCTCCAACAGCGGCGAACTGCCCAGCAGGGCCGCGGTTCCACCTGTGATGTAGTAGATTGCTTTCTGGTCTTCCTTCATCCTTGACTTGACCTCTGCCAGGCTGGTGAATCCTTCAGCCTTTGTCGACTTAAAGCGGATCAGTTCAAGCAGCGTTTCTCGATTGGCGAAATCGCTGTACAGGCCTTCCTTTAGCGGACGATTGAACTCGGCAATGAACTTCGAATACTGCTCGGGCTGGTTGGCGGCAGCATTCTTCAATTCGGAAAGTATCTTCTTTACGCTTGCTGTGCGAATGCTCGTCAGCACTCGATTCTGTTGCAGCAGTTCGCGGCTGACGTTGAGGGGTAGATCTTCGCTGTCAATAATCCCGCGCACGAACCTCAGGTATTGCGGCAGCAACTCCCGAGAGTCGTCCATGATAAAGACACGTTTGACATAGAGCTTGATGCCGCCCTTGTACTCGGCCTGGTAAAGGTCTATCGGGGCTTTCGAAGGCATGTAGAAGAGCGTTGTGTACTCCAGGCTCCCTTCAGCTTTGGTGTGAAACCAAAAAAGAGGATCCTGCCAATCGCCCGAGATCGATTTGTAGAGTTCCTTGTAGTCTTCGTCCGTCAGCTCGCTCTTCGGCCGGCGCCACAAGGCGCTTGCCGCATTCACCTGTTCGGTCACGCGCGTCTTGATCGACTTCTTTTCGGTCTCGTTCCACTCGCTCTTGTCGTATGTAAGGAAGATGGGGAAGGCGATGTGATTCGAATACTTCTTGACAATTTCCTGCAGTCGCCAACTGTTGGAGTAGGGCTTGCCTTCCTCATTGAAGTGGATGATGACGGTGGTGCCGGCCACTTCGCGCTCCGCCGGTTCAATCTCGAATCCGGACTTGCCATCGCTTGTCCAGCGCCAGGCTTTCTCTTCGCCGGCCTTGCGCGAAATTACTTCCGCCCTGTCTGCGACCATAAAGACGCTGTAGAAGCCGACCCCGAACTGGCCGATGAGATTTGAGTCCTTCTTTGCGTCGCCCGAGAGTTGGGCCAGGAAATTCTTCGTCCCTGAGCGTGCGATCGTTCCCAGATTTGAAATCAGATCGTCTTCGTTCATTCCGATTCCCGTGTCGGCGATCGTCAGGCTTTGCTTCTCTTCGTCCAGTTCCAGATCGATCCGTGGGTTGAACGGAAATGACTTGAAGCTTTCGTCAACCAGGGTGAGATGGCGCAGCTTGTCCAGTGCGTCGGAGGCGTTAGAGATGAGCTCGCGCAGGAAGATTTCGGGATGCGAATAGAGCGAGTGAACGATCAGGTGGAGCAGTTGACTGACTTCTGTTTGGAATTCGCGCTTTGACATCGATCAGGTTCCTTCGTGGAGATTTTGTGAGCACCGCAAACCGGCCGGCCAAACGCCGGTTCAAGGCATGCTTATTCCATTTTATAGAGAGTGGACCTGGCTCAGCAGATCGACGATGGTTCGGGCTCCGCCACCGGTGCGGGTCCAATGTTGCAATGAGTGGATTGCAACGGAGGCGCACCTAAAACAGTACACTCACATCTAATAGACGATGGATTCTCCCAACATTCCCCTCAATGGTCCGCCGCTAAGCCAAGCCCCCACTGGCCAGCAGGTGTGTTTTGCATTCGACAACACTTATGCTCGGCTTCCGAATCACTTTTACGCGCGATTGGACCCGACGCCAGTCGCAGCGCCGCGCATTGTGAAAGTCAATGTGCAACTGGCTCAGGATTTGGGACTCGATGCAGATGCGCTCGCCAGCGAGCATGGTGTTGCGATTTTCGCGGGCAACCGCGTGGCCGAAGGCTCTGAGCCGATTGCGCAGGCCTATGCGGGGCATCAGTTTGGGCACTTTGTGCCTCAACTCGGTGACGGGCGCGCCAACCTCCTCGGCGAACTGGTGTCGCGCGACGGCCGGCGTTACGACATCCAACTCAAGGGCTCCGGGCGAACCCCTTTCTCACGTGGCGGCGACGGCAGAGCTGCGCTTGGACCAGTGTTGCGTGAGTACATTGTGAGCGAGGCCATGGCCGCGCTGGGCGTACCCACCACACGAGCCCTGGCCGCAGTGACCACCGGCGAACAGGTGCTGCGGGACACCGTCTTGCCCGGAGCCGTGCTGACGCGGATAGCGGCGAGCCATCTGCGTGTGGGAACCTTCCAGTACTTCGCGGCTCGGGGTGACGTGGAGGGCTTGCGCATACTTGCCGACTATGCGATCGCTCGGCATTTTCCTGAGGCCGCGCAGGCGAAAGAGCCGTATCGCGCGCTGCTCGAGGGCGTAATCGCACGGCAAGCGCAGTTGATCGCACAATGGATGCTGCTCGGTTTCATCCATGGCGTCATGAACACTGACAACACATCCATTTCCGGTGAGTCCATCGATTACGGTCCCTGCGCCTTTATGGAGGCGTACGATCCGGCCAAAGTTTACAGCTCAATTGATCACGTCGGCAGGTATGCCTATGGCAACCAGCCTCGCGTGGCACTGTGGAACCTGGCGCGGCTGGCCGAATCATTGTTGCCCGTTCTTACGCAGGAATCAGGCAGCGAAGAAGTAGCGTTGGCCGCTGCAAACAAGGCCCTCTCCGCCTTTGAGCCTCAGTTTAAAGCGGCCCATCATGCAGGATTACGACTCAAACTTGGTCTGGTTCGGGAGCGCGAAGGCGATGCGGCCATGGCCGAAAATCTGCTCGAATGCATGGCTGCCAACCGCGCCGACTTCACCCTGACCTTCAGGAGATTGTGCGACGCCGCGGACGGACCAGACGGCGACGCGGGAGTTCGTGTGTTATTTGCCGACCCCGCCGCATATGACAACTGGGTCGCTGGATGGCGCCATCGTCTCGAAGAAGAGTCCGCCGATGGGCAGGAGCGCGCAGCAGCCATGCGCAGAGTGAATCCAGCCTACATGCCGCGCAACCATCTTGTTGAAGCCGCGCTCGATGCCGCCAGCATGCGCCAGGATTTCGGCCCCTTCGAGGAACTGCTCGCCGTTGTCTCGCGACCATATGACGAGCGGCCAGAACTTGAGAGGTATTCGACTCCCGCCCGCCCCGAGGAGTGTGTGCTGCAAACTTTTTGCGGGACGTAAATTGCTGGACAGTCTGATTGGCGTTTACCAAATTGGAAAGGTGTCTGCGCTCCAGGCAGCAATTGCAGCGGAGAGATCTGAAGTGTGGCCGCATTGATGGTTCTTAGTCGGAATTCGCGCAGACGGCTGACGGAATGATGGAAGCTTGCGCGATTTGCAACGCGGCGCAAATGGAGCCAAGCAGTTGTGCATCCGTGCCCAGCGAACTGCGAACCAACCGCGGGCCGCCGGACACGATCCACTGATCCAACATTTTCTGCGCCGCATCGCAAAGGGCTGGGTGCATGCCCACCGTGCCGCCCAGCACAAAAAGCGGGCAATCGAGAACCAGCGAAATGTTGTAGATGGTTTGCGCCATCATAGTGGCCGATTGGCAAAGCAGCTCTTTTGCGCGGATATTGCCGTCAACTGCGCGATCAAAAATCTCGGTTGCGTTGAGCTCTGAGGGCGGCGCAGACTCGTCCAGACTTCCGAGTTTCTGCCATTGGTTTTTAATGCCTTCTCCGCCGATCATGCTCTCCAGCGCTCCAGGCTCGCCACTCTTGGCGGGGATCTCTGCCGCTCCGGGGACCAGCATGTAACCGATTTCGCCGGCGGCCCAGCGGTTGCCGCGATGCAGTTTGCCGTTCAGTACGATGCCGGCGCCGATGCCGGTTCCGATGGCGAGGAATACGAAATCTGCGGCATCTTTTGCATTGCCAAACCACTGTTCGCCCGTGGCTGCCATGTTTACGTCGTTGTCGATAATCACCGGCACATTCAACTCTTTCTCGATCAGCGCGCGTAATGGTATGTCTCTCCAGCCCATCAAGTAGGAGGTGGCGATGACGATGCCGTTCTTCACGTCGGTGATGCCAGGTACGCCGATTCCAATGGATCGCAGGGCCCCTGGAGGGGCCGCAACTTCGTGCAGCATGCTTTTAACGCCCACCCAGATGAGTTGAATCACCGCCTCGGGTCCGCGTATGGCAGCGGTCGAGGACGACCATCGGGCGAGAATCCTGCCCGACATGTCTGCCAACGCGAGACGCAGGTTGGTGCCGCCCAGGTCAACTCCCGCGACGTACCCCGGCCCTGTCGATGCGTATGCATTCTGTTCTGCTGCTGCGATCTGTTCTATCTCTTGCCGCATTGTTTCCTTAGCCGCTCTAAACCTGGTGAGCCGTTGTGGGTTTATCAATCCGCGCCGCGGCTCGATTCGCCTCGGAACTGATTGATTCCAATTCCCGCCCCGCGGTCTCCGGAACGATGAAGCGCACAAACAGAAGCGTGACAACGCAAAACGCGGCGTAGATGAGGAACGTGACACTGCTGCCGGCGTCGTCGATCAGCGATAGAAAGGTGATGGAGACGAGGAAATTGGATGCGCCTGCGCCAAGCGATGCAGCCGCCACGCCGCGGCCGCGCACGCGCAATGGAAAGACTTCAGACACCAGGATCCATGCGATGGGGCCCATGCTGAAAGCGAAACAGCTGATGTAGACCATCAGGCAGCCGGTAGCCACAACGCCGGGCGCCGCTCCAAAGGCGGCCGGTGCGTGAAACGAATACGCAAGCAGAACGAGGCTTGCTGTCATCGCGCTGACGCCCACATAGAGCAGCGGCTTACGTCCCACGCGATCGACCAGGACCAGTGCAATGATGGTGGCCAGCATGTTGGTGACTGCAACCAGCAGCGTGGCGAAGATTGCGCTCTTGTTTGAAGTAATGCCTGCCAGAGCAAAAATTCGAGGACCATAATAGATGATGGTGTTGATGCCGGTGACTTGCTGCAGCACGGTAAAGCCCACCGCGATAAACAGAGAAGTGCGCACGGCAGGCTTCCACAGCTCGCTCCAGCGCTGTTCTACGGGAATGGCAAGAGCAGTGCGAATCTCTTCGATGAGCAACTTTGCGCCGGCCGTATCGGTATAGCTGCTTAACACCGAATACATTTCTTCCAGACGATTCTGCGCGAAGAGCCAACGCGGGCTTTCAGGAAGCGTGAAGATAAGCGCCAGAAAAAACGCTGCGGGCACAGCGCCCAAACCAAACATGGTTCGCCACGCATGCTGCCCCGCCAGCCAGTAACCCACGAGATCGGCAAGTACGATTCCGATGGTGAGCGCGAATTGATAGAGGCCGATGAGCAGTCCGCGCGACTGCGGCGGCGCAAGTTCCGACACGTACACCGGAGCGGTAACAGCGGTGAATCCAATTGCAACTCCGAGCAGGCCGCGGGCGACGATGAGAATCGTCACGTCAGGCGACCAGAATGCCAGCAGTGATCCGAGCAGAAAGATGATGCCGCCCCACATCAGCGTGGTGCGGCGTCCAATGCGATCGGCAATGCTTCCGCCGGCAACAGCCCCTGACATGTAGCCGACCTGCACCACGCTGACGACAATTTCTTCCATGCGCGTGGAGATTGCGAACGATTGGCGCACGAAAACCAGCACCGCGGCGATGATGCCCATATCGAAGCCGTAGAGAATGCCGCCCAGGCCCGCGATCAGCGAGACGCGGCCCAGAAAGCCGCGGCGCACGTAGGTCTCGGCTGGTTCTTCTCTGCGGGTCGAACTGGCTTCGCGATTCACTGGGCTCCTTATCTATTGTTCCATTGGACCGTATTGGAAGCGCGGCGGTAAGCGGCATCCAGTTCTTTCAACCATGGCTAGCGTAAGCGCCTGCGCGACTAGATTCGCGGTGATTGCCTCCCACGGCTCGGGCACCGTATCGAGATAAACCGGAAAGAGTCGCTCGACAGGTGCTCGATCTTCTGAAGAAACCAACACAACCTTTCCGCCACGCCGGATGCATTCCTCGGCGAGTTTGATCCCCAGGCTGGCCGCACGCCCGAGTGCGTAAATGATGGCCACGTGCGTGCCATCTACGTCGAGGTTGGGCCCATGCTTGAAACCCGCTCCAGTGTGGGCGGCAGCTCGAAAACCGCTCATCTCGCGGATGGTCAATGCGCTCATGATTGCGGCGCCATAGCCGGCACCGCGGCCCACAATCTCAATGTTCGCGGCTCCGCGGCAAAACTCTTCCAGGCCTTTGCGCAAAGCGAAGATCCGATCGAGAGTGGCTGCGTAGATCTCTACCACTCTCTCGGCATCTGCCTGCCAAGGCAGTTCCAGCATCTCTGAAGCAAGCAGAATAGCGGCAGCAGCGGTGTTCGTGTAGGTCTTTGTTGCGTTGCCATATTCGGGGCCAGCCAGAACCGGCAAACGGTTTTCCGTCAGTTGCCAGCAGGTGCTGGCCGCGTTATTGCAAATCAGTCCCAGCGGCCGCACGCCGCCGGTCTTCATCAGTTCCACCAGTTCGGCGCTCTCTCCCGATGCAGTGACAAGTACAGAAAGTGCAGCGTCATTCCAGACGCATTGCGCATAATGCAGCCATTCACCAGCGTCCACTGTGAACGAGGGCCTTCGGTGCGTCTGAAGAAGTACTGATCCACTGAACGACGAACAATAAGACGCGCCCATTCCCACGAACAGAACCGGACCCTGTCGGCGCGATAGACTGCGGAGCATTGCGAGGACAGTGCGAAGTTCGACGTTACTCGAATACGTCTGAATCAACTCGCTGAGTTTCCTGGGCTGTTCCCGGCATTCGATCTCCAGAATCTCGGTGCCGGTTGCCGTCAGAAGCTCTGGCCCGGGCTCCACTCCGCCAATCCACCGCGGTTCTGGCATGGTCGCTTCCCGCGTCATCCGTTCCTCGCAAGTCCCGGCAATCCTCGCACAGCTCAATGCCGATGGCGCTTCTCGATACTTCGTAATGTTTATTTACTATCATTCCCGAGAGATGTGAAGCAAGAACTTCCTTACATAAAAGCAGAGCCGGTTTCCAATCCTATGGGTCGCGAATCATGGTTTCGCTTATCTGGCTGTTCATGGCCGCATATACTTTAAGGATCAAAGTGAAGAAGAAGTCCATTCCAATTGGCCGTCCGTCGGTTCTGCGTCACACCAATGCTCACGGCATTCTCAAGCTGCTGCGCGAAAGCGGTTCCTGCTCTCGAGCCGATCTTGTGCGCGCTTCCGGGCTCAGCGCGCCTACGGTCACCAATGTGGTGAAGGATCTGCTTTCGGCGGATCTGGTCGAGCCGCTCGGTGAGGGACCGTCAAGCGGCGGCAGGCCTCCGGACATGTTGCGCTTCAAGGCGGAGCATGGTTGCCTGTTGGCGGTGGAGATCACCTCTCGAACTATTCCCTTTCTCCTCACGGATTTGAATGGCAGCGAACTCGAGAGGACGGAAGTGTCGCTTGCCGGGAAAAATACGACTCCGGAAGCAATCTGCAGCTTGATTGGGCAGGAGCTGAAAGGCCTCTTGCGCAGGCAAATGAAAGGTCGCGACAGACTGCTGGCGCTGGGGGTGGGAGTGCCCGCAATCACCAATGTGGACGAAGGCAACGTTCTTCTGATCAGCACTCTCAAAAGCTGGCGCTCTGTTCCCCTGCGCGCCATGCTGAGCAAAATTGCGGGCTGCCCGGTGATCGTCGAGAACGATACCAACCTGGCTGCGCAGGGCGAGCACTTTCGAGGCTCCGCCCAAGGCCTGCAGGACTTCGCCTTCATCAGCATCGGCGCCAACGTGGGAGCGGGAATCTTTCTTGATGGCCGAATTCACCATGGCGCTGACTGGTCGGCGGGCGAAATTGCCTATCTCCGCCTACCATCGATTTCTCGCCGGCAGTTGACCATTCACGAGTTCGGCGAACTGGAAAGTGTCTTGACGAGCCGTGGAATTCTGAAGAGTTGGAGCGAGGCCCAGGGTAATTTGTCGCGCGGCTCGTACAAAGCTGACGTGACTGCCCTGGATGTTTTGAATCTGGCTCAGCAGGGCGATGGATGCGCCGTTAAGATTGTGCGCCAGCACTCCGAGATTGTCGCCGACATCATCGTGAACCTCTCGCTGATTTTGAATCCGGGATTAATCGTATTGGGCGGCGAAATTGGCAGCCATCCAGTACTCATTGATTTCGTTCAGAAGCAACTGGAGGGCGGGGAATTCGCAGTGACCAAAATTGCATCGAGCCCTCCGAGCCAGCAAGCAGTGCTGTGGGGCTGCATCTCGCTGGCAATGGAAGCGCTTCCCTCGGTTCTACTTCCTCCACCGACGCTGTGATTCTCGAATGGGAATTTGGGCGCTTGCAGTCTTGAATACTTTGTTATACAACGTTAGAAACATCTGCCGCTGCATTCCGCGCGGAGTCTGCGCAACGGCTTGCGCCTCCGGAGCGGACGCTCGAGAGTTGCGCGAGAGAAGGCTATCATGCAAAAGCTGTTGACCTCTGTACTGCTGGCGATAGCGGCAGTAAGTGTTCATGCTCAGGTACATCCCATTCTCGCTTTGGGATCGAGCGCACCCAACTTTGAGCTCCCCGGCGTGGACGGAAGGGTGCACAAACTCAGCGACTACGCTCGCAGTACGGTGCTGGTCGTGGTCTTCACCTGTGACCATTGCCCGATTGCGCAGATCTACGAGCAGCGCATCGAGAAGCTTTACGAAGATTACGGCAAGCGCGGCGTTGCCGTCGTGGCGATCCAGGGCAATGACCCAAAGGCGTTGACCATCGATGAGCTCGATTCGTCGGACATGAGCGACACTCTCCCGGAAATGAAGGTCCGTTATGCGTGGAAGCATCTGCACTATCCATACCTCTACGATGGTGAAACGCAGTCGGTCGCGCGTGCCTACGGACCGCAGGCCACTCCGCATGTCTTCATCTTCGATAAGAGCCGCCGCCTTCAATACGAAGGACGCATTGACGACAACTACCGCATTGAGAAAGTGAAGTCAGAGGACGCGCGCAATGCGATTGACGCCCTGCTGGCCGGTAAGCCCGTACCCGTCACGCACACAGCGGCCGTCGGATGCTCAACCAAGTGGCAGGAGAAGGAAGCTCTGCGAGCGGCCGCGGAGCAGAAGCTGAATGCGCAACCTGTCTCGCTCGACCTGGTCGACGCGGAGGGACTGAAAAAACTGCGCGCCAATGCGGGCGACAACTACACGCTGGTCAGCTTCTGGGCCACCTGGTGCGGGTCCTGCGTAGCGGAGTTCGCCGATATGCAGGACACCTTCAGAATGTACAGCGATCGCGGCTTCAATCTGGTAACAGTTTCAGCTAATACGCCGGACGAGAAGGCGTTTGTGCTGAAGTTCCTCGAGCGCAAACACGCCACCAGCCACAACCTGCTGTTCGCCACTGACGACACTGCCGCGCTTCAGAAAGCATTTGATCCCAAGTGGGATTCGGCAGTGCCTTACACGGTGTTGCTCGCTCCAGGCGGCGAGGTGCTGTTCAGCACCAAGGGCTCGGTGGACATGCTCGAGCTACGCCGCAAGATTCTGGCATCGGTGCCGGCTGAGTACATCGGATTCCAGAAGTACTGGCAAGGGAACTGAGCGGATCTGATTACTGTGCCGGCTTTTGCTGCGCCGCCCAGAAGATCGCGTTCTTAAAGATGGTGGTAAAGGCCGGATTCTCGAAGAGATCGGCGTGGTGCCCCATGAAGATGTAAATGTTTCTCGCCTTGTAGTGCTCATTGGTCCATATCACGGGATGGTCGCCCATCTTGATCTTCGTGTCCGGACTGTAGCTGTTCTCATCGACACTGGCCAGCACGCGCACATTCGGCCGCGGCGATTTATCCCATGTATAGAATTCCTCGTGAAGAACTTTGAATGGGCTCGAAACGCCCTTCATTGCCGGATGCGACTTGTCCTCGACCGTCACTATGCCGTCGACAAATGTGGGAATGTATTGCGTGTATCGGATGCCGCCCATGAACTGCGAAAACCACGGCCACATCTGGTAGCCGTCAAATTCGCCCAGAAGCCCTGCGTGGTGAAATCCAATCCACCCGCCGCGGCCTTCTTCGATGTACTTGATGAATGCGGCTTGCGCCGTTGGTGTCCAGCGATAAGGCGGGTAGTTGAGCTGGATGAAGAGCTGATAGTGCGAGAGGAAGTCGTCGTTGATCTTTGCGGTGTCCTCGATGTAGTCGACAGAGAAGTGATTCTCCGCCGCCAGTTGATTCAGCCAGGCTTTTGCGGCGATCACGAACGGCAGGTGAATGCCGCCGGGTTCTGCGATAGCCACTACACGGAATTTTGGAGTTTCAGCTGATGGATCCGCCGCCCTGGCGCCCGCTGCTGAAGCCAATAAGAAGACCGGCACGAGGAAGGGAAGTGCTAATCGCCAAACAATCCTGCTGATCAATCGCATAGTTCCTCCATTGAGTGTCAAATTGTGCCCAATTGCAATCCGCTTACTTCGCGCGGGCCGGAGTCATTTCCAACGCCCAGATTGCCATCGGTCGCATGTACATTCCGGCGCGGAAGTTGCCCGTCACATCCCAGGCCTCAGGCGTACGGAACCAGTAGCCTTTGCTTTCGTAAATGGTGTGGTAAAGCCCCCAGGTCGCCTTCCAGGCCTCGTCGTTCATGCCCTCGCTCAACAACAATCCTGCATATCCCTCGGTTGTGCCCACCCATACCTCTTTAGCTTCGGCATTGGTAAGAATTTTGCCATCGGAGCTCATGCCGTTAGCCGCTCCCATTTGGCCATCGCCATATTTCATCACGTTGAAGTCGAAGATCTTTTTGAGCGCCGACATCTCCATCGCGCGCGGCACTATCTCGCCTAAACCGGTCAGATTCGCATACCACTGGCCGGCAAGCTGGTCGGTTTGAATGTCGTCTTTCGATTCGCTGGTGGTGTCGTAGCGGAAGTACTCACCATTCCAAAGCAGCGAAACGTATGTCTTTTGTCCCTTCAGGAATAGTGCGTGATATTCGGCCGCGGCTCGTGTATCGCCGACGATGCGCCCAGTTTCTTCAGCCGCACGCAGCGCGGCCAGCCACAGGCCGCCCGAGTAAGCGCTCACACCCTTCACCACCCAGTCATCGTAGGTCTGGTCGGGGTAGCCGCTGTTCTCCGGCACACCGCCGCCGTGATCGAACTGGCGAAGATATTCGATTGCATCTTTCACCGCGGGCCAGGTCTCGCGCAGAAATTGCGTATCCTGGCGCCCAGTCAAAACATAATCGCGATAGACCATGAGCACAAACTTCGAGTTAAGATCTTTCCAGTCGTTGGTGTCTTGCCAGCCGGGCTCATTGACCGCGATGAAGGGATCGCCTTCAGGCACGCCGAGATCGTGCGGCACCGCGCCAATCTTCTTGCGCTTGTGCGTAACCGGCTGCCCGGTTTGCTCGGTCTTCCAAACCCATAGTCCCTGCTCGGGCCATTCTTTCGGCACCGTATCGGCGAACTCGCGCAGCACTTGCTTATCGATTTGCGGCCAGAACTTCACCAGCGGCAGCGAACCGTAAAAACGCACATCGAGCGTTCCGTAATAAGCGTAGTCAAAGCACTCAAGCAACGCAAAGGTCGGCGGTTTCTTCAAGTCCGATCCAGCCTCGCGGCCCCAGAAAGTTCCGCCGTCGGTAAGCGCATAAAGCTCGTTGAAAAGCATGCCGCGATACCAGAGCGGCTTGCTTTCATCGTTGACGTAAGGGGCCTGCCATCGATCGATCGCCTCACTCCACTCCGTTGCATGCTGCAGCCCGTCGCGCGCAATCTTCCAGGCGTTCTGGCCTGACGTTCCGTAAAAGTCGGTATAACGGCGATTCCACTTTCTGCCTTCGCCGAATTGCACTACCGGAAAGTCCCAGGCCAACACCATGGGGATGATCTTTTTCTCGCCCGGCTTGAGCGTGAAGCGAATGGCGATAGCTCCGCCCAACTTCTCTTTATCGCTGACCCAGGACTTAGGGTCGTTGGCAAGCCGGCCGTCTTTGGCGAATGGCGCCCAAATCTCCTTGCCGTCTCCTTGGGCGAGCCAGGTGGTTTGATAACTCACCTCCACGCCGGGAGAATCAAGTGCGGCAATTACGAACTGGCCATCCCAATCGTTCGGGCCGGCGCTTCCGCGGTTCCTCGAGAAGACGACGCCTTTCATGGTGCCTGTGCCTTCAATCGGCTCGCTGCGGTAGCTGTTAAAGTTGCCCTGATTCGGCGTGCCCGCGAAGTCGCGAGTGAAGGTCCTGAACCAGCCCGCCATATTGGTCCACGAAAAAAGCAGGGAAACGGTCACCGTCTTGTTGGTTGGATTCTCAGCATGCCAACGATACACCGCAACTGGGTAACTGGATTCGCGATAGTTCTCGGGAATGACGGGCGAAAACTGCTCCAGCGTCACGTCGGCTGGAAAGCGATTCCACTTGTAGTCGAACCATGCCTTCGGGAAGAGGGCATAGTAATCGCCAGCCCCTACAGGGTAGTTCCACTGCCACGCTGAGAGTTCACTGCCCTGCGGCTTGCCGTTCATCAGCGCCTGGGCTACACCCTGCGCGTCACCTTCAGACTGCTGGAACATTGCGAACTGATTGGCATACACCGGCTCATATTTATGAACGCCGGCTTTGATGTGCCAGCGCGCGAAGTCGCCGCGATAGCTGCGCGAGAACGTGCCCGCTCCAAGGCCACCCACGGGAACGCCTTGCCAATAGCCGTCATCGATATCGCCTGGGTTGCGCGTCACACCGGGATTTTCAAGTGGAAGCCCCAGGGGACGCTTCCACGCGGCTTTTGGAATTCCATCCTGGCCGGATGCGGCTGAAACTGAGGACAAACAGAGCGCGAATGCCAGAATGCGGATGGTTCTTAGTCTCAAGGAGCCCTCAATCATTTTCTTGATGCGTCGACGCTTAACCTTGCGTACAGCATCAATGGCGATTTATAGAGTCAGCTTCGCCCGCCCAGCCAAAGAAGGGCATTCTCAAAAAACTTGTTTTGCGTCGGGCTATCCAGAATCTTGCTGCCGTGGCCCATGTTGGTATAGATCATCCTGTACTTCGTATTGATCCATGTCACGGGAATATCTCCTCCGCCCAGCGTGTCCTTGAATCCCAGTGGATAATTCGAGGGCGCAAGCGTCATCAGGACCTTGATATTTGGGTGTACGCGAGGGCTGGGCTCCCAGCTGTACCACTCGTTGTCCGGTGAGACAAAACTGGCCGGCAGTCCCTTTGTCGCCGGATGTTGTGAATCGTCAACAATCAATGTGGCTGGAAGCGGCGGCCAACTGTTGCCTGAAAACATCGTCCCCAGAAAGTCGGCAAACCAGGGCCACGTAGCGCGCGTTTCCATCCAGCCGGCTATATGAAAGCCCAACCATGCGCCACCATGCTCCATGTAATCCTCAAACGCCTTGCGCTGCGCAGCGGTGGAAGGGAACTCGTCAAGCCACATTACAACCTGGTAATCCTTGAGGACCGCCGGGTTCAAGTCATCCCAGTTCGACGTGGCTTTGAATTCGAAGTGGTCGCGTTCGGCCATTGCTTGATAAAAGGGAATCGCCTGCATGGCGAAATCCACGTGATCCTGTTCCACGTTCGTTGAGTAGAACGCCAGCACACGAAATGATTTTGTCTGACTTGGGCTTATTACTGCGGCGAAAGCAAGCAAAGCTAAAAAGCAAAGTGAGCGAAGATGCCGATGCAACGGGAATCCTCCCTGATCCGGCGAGTCTCGAATTCCGCTCGACACCGGACTTTCTAAGGAATAATAATATAGTGCCTTCAGGAGTTTTGATCACAATGATTTCGCGCGCATCGCACTTCGCATCAAGCTCTGCCTGCCGGACCGCTGTCGCTTTGTTTTCATTCGCTCTCTCACATTCCGTTTGGTCCGCAGCTGAAGTCAGCCCGTGGGGACGCGTCATTACCAGTGTCCCTGTCGTTTCAAATCCCGCCACGCATAAGATCTATGCGGCCAACGAAGGCGCCGGCTCGGTAACGGTAATCGACGCTCGAACGGGCGTCATGCGCACTGTCGCCGTGGGAATTGAGCCGGTCGCCATTGCCGTCAATGGCGCCACCAATCGAATTTATGTGGCCAACGATGGCAGCGCCTCGGTGAGTGTGATCGACGGCAGCAACGACACAGTGATTGCCACTGTCTCCATCGCAGCTCTCCCCTACACTCTGGCAGTGGATGAGAGCAGCAACAGAGTTTACGTGACGCACACTTATGCTGGTTCGGTGACGGCGATTGACGGGGCAACCAACACCGCAACGTCGCTGAAGGTCGGCGATGCCGATGGCCTGGCGATCGATTCCAAGGCCGGCAAGGTCTTCCTATGGACGTACGGAGATCCCAATATCCGCATTGTTGACGAGGCCACCGGCGCACTCACCAAGGTCGCCGTGGGGGGGCACATCTGGGGCATGGCGTTCGATGAATTGTCTTCAACGCTGTTTCTTACCCAAACTGCAACCGGAGAAATAGTCGCGCTCGACGAGAAGACGCACGACGTCAGCACAATTGCCGTCGGCAAAATCCCTTGCGCTGTGGCGATCGATTCAGAAACGCGCCGGCTTTACGTGGTGAATTACGGGGACGAGACGCTCAGCGTCATCGATCTGCGAAATCGGAATGTCGTTGCTACCTTGCCTGTCGGAAAACATCCGCAGGGAGTGACGGTCGATGCCAGGTCAAACAGAGTGTTTGTCGCAAGTGTTCACGGCGACACTGTCACGGTTATCGATGGCGTCAAGAATTCGGTTATCGGTGTGCGGGATGCGGGCAAGAGTCCTTACGCCGTGGCCGTCGACCCCATGTCTGGCCATGCGTATGCGGCAAACTATCGCTCGCCGTGGGTCACGCCTATTGCGCCACGCCGCTAAGTTCCCCATGCGCCTCGAGCGAGCCATCCCGCAGAATCACGGCCACCCAGGGAGTGGACTTGTCGCGAACGCGCGCGTGCCACGCAACGATCTGGCTACCGTGGTTGCCGAGATCTACAGAGATCGACTCGGGACTGGAGAGGTCGAGGTTGTCTGCACGGACGGTAAAGGTGTGCTGGCCTGTTCCATCGACGGTTGCGCGCAAGATGACGGATTCTGGTCCTGAGGATTCTGAAGTGGCTGCGAATGTAACGGCATGCCCGCGGCGCAGATCGATTGAATCGGCGCCACCAGCGAGGGCCGCGAGAGATGTGTGCGCCCCGCCATAGCTCGCGAGATACCGTCCTTGCGGAATAGCAGCCCTGAAGCTTCCATCCGCCGCAATCGGCACGCTGAGGTTAGCTTGAGTGCCTGTGTTGAACAGCACAACGGCTCCGGTGCTTCCCCGATCGACTACGCCGCTTAGAATCGCCGGACCCGCCAGATCACGCATCAGCCAGATCCATTGGCCCGCTGGTTGAGTCCACACCTCCTTGTAGGTCCAGCAGATTTGGTCAGGCCAATAAGGCGCATCGGCATCACCTTTGGTCTCAATGCCCACCGGGAGCGCCCCTACCATTTGGCCTGATCGCACGCTGTAAAGCGGAGTCCAGTCATATCCTTCGCCATACATAATGCTTGCGGAGAAAGGATTTCTGCCGATCAGCCACTGGGCCTGCTGTTGGGCCAGGTCTTCATCGCCCGTATCTCCGCGCAGTTGCGCCGCCACTGAAAGGGCTTTGGCCCCGGAGAGCAGCACGCTGGAGTTTCCACGGAACTGAAACCATACCGGATAACGCCGCAGCCAGGCATCTCCACCTAAGTGAAGTCCCTCTTTTACCTGGGAAATGAACGCAGCGCGGCTCGCCGTTTCCAGCGGCCTCCAGGCTTGACCTTCGGGAAGGGTAGTCGCTCCGCTGATTGTGTAGACACCGGCGGGAAGCACGTTGTAGGGCGCATCAAGCTGTGCCCCCACTTCCTGGTAATACTTCGTATGAAGCAAGACGGCTGAATACCATTTGATCCAGTTCGGGTTGTCAGGCAGCGCCTCGCACAGATGCGCCAGCGCCACAATAGGCTGTTCTTCTTCTCCCATGTGGAATCGGTGAAAGAGATATTTCCGATCCGGACCCGTGTAGAAGTATCCGGTCATGGGAACGCTCCACGGCTGCAGCGCCCGTTCCTGAGAAGCGAGAATCTGGTTCCCCAGATCAACAGCCTCCTGGGCGTAGATGGGATCGGAAGTTGCCCTGTAGAGCTCGATCGAGGCAATCGCTCCAAACGAAATCCTCTCCAGGTTGTCTTTTTGTCCATAGACCTCAGGCACCGGCGGCGCATTTTTCAGACCGTCGGCAGCGAACTGCCAGTCTTCTTTCGCAGTGTCAAGGCTGCGCCCCGCCAAATCTGGATCGCTGGCTTTCAGCACCTGGCTGGCAAGTGCTTCCACCGCGGCTGCTCGAAAATTCCATTCCGGATCGTTGACGGCTTCGCCGAAGCGGTCGTCGGCATCTCCCATGATGCCGTCGGTCCAATAGCTGATATTTTGGCCGGTGCTGCGATAGCCGTCGCCAAATCGAGTCTTGAGTACCCACTTCAGGCCCCATTCGGCTTCCTCGATCACGCGGTTCAGCAGCTCGGGATCATCTTTCTCCTGCTGCAGGCGATTGGCAAGCGTGAACAGGGCGTACGCCAGCGCCGGAGTATTTCCGGTTGCGCTTGTATCGCCGGCATCGTGATAGCCGCCATTCACGACAATGCGCCGATCGCCATGCACCGTGTAGTCATCCTCATGGCACATGTCGTGGATTCCTGGAATCACTGTGCCGCATCGCTCGCTGTACATGAAGTTGAGGACTTTCGAAATGCTGTCGCGCCACACATCCGTGCCGATCCGAAAAGGCCGCGTAGTCACATCACCCGCGCGAAGGAAATAGGTTCCGGGATGCTGCACCGTGGAGAAATCCAGCACTTGAAATTTTCCCAGGGCAGTCTTGCTATCCCTCACCGGACCCGTGAAGACCGTCTTTTTTGTGGCTTCATCGATCAAAGAGAAATCGTGCGCGGCCAGCCCGCTGGCCAGCGCAGTCTTCGTCGTGCCGGGCGAGTATCCGGCGTGGCTGAAGGCAATCTTTTCCGGCGCTACCGCCCATCCTTCCACGTAGTCGGGGTCAACGCTCTGCAATTCGAGCTGGTCGAGATAGAAAACCGTCTGGTCGCCGGGATTGGGGATCATCCGTGGAAGGGAATAGCCGAAGCTGAGCCCTGTGACCTTGTCGCGATCGAGCGAGGGAATTTCCCACACCACGTGGTTCCATTGATGGTTCACAATCGGTATGGAATCGTCGCGGCCTTCATTCTGGTCGTCTGGCAGTAAATGCGTTCCTTCGTTGTGCAGCGCCATATTCAGCGAAATGGCCGGCGCCCCGCGAATATCAGGAAAGACCCATACGGAAATGCGGTTGTACTTGCTCCAGTCTTCTGAGGGAAAACTGCGGGTGGCGACAAGGTCCTGCCAGTCTCCGCCGCCCTCAACGCGGCCAATGTTGTCAGTCGAGGCAATTCGGAGAGACGTTTGCCCCTGTTTGACCGGGGTTGTTGAGAGAGTCATCGTACCAACGCCAGTCAATGACCAATGCGATAGTTCCTCCATGCCATCGAGCAGGCGAGCGCGCACCACTCTCTTTTGCAAGTGACTGTATTCCGCGCCGTTCCTGACGTCGGGCTTCATCGGCATAGCCGGTGTGGGCTGCTGTGCCTGTGCGCAACTAAGAACCCAGGTGATGGGCAGGATGATGGCGACGAACAAACGAACTGATAAAGCAAAACGAGCCTTTGATTTGAGAGGAACCATGAGAGTGTCGCCTCCGATTTTCCTGAATGATGGAAGTATTCACAAGCGGCCCGGAAATTCCTGGTCGATACCCAGGCCCGCGAGATTGTAGCGCTTCCTGCAGGCAACCACGCGGTTAATGATGGACAGACTGGCTTCCGGGCATGAACGCAATGCGAGGAAAATTGACGGTCCCGAGGCCACCGCCGACGGAGATGAGAGCAGTAGTGACGGATTCGGCCTTTTAAGGGCAACCAACGTGAGCAGATCAAGGGCAAACGCCCAAGCGCGCTCTTCTTTTTACACTACATCGTGGTGCCTTAACCAGCCAAAATCTGACCGCTTGATTCCTGCCCCAGCGAATCCACCCAATGGTTGCACGCGGGAGGCGCGAATTTGACGAAAGCGTCAATCATCGTTAAGTCATTGAAAAACATTAACTTACTGCAGGACGAAAAACTTAATAAAGAACCATCATAAAGAATTGTTGCTTTTTAGTGAAATTGGCCCTATGCTGTGTGGCACTGCTGATTTCCATTTCCCGCTTAGTTCCAGTAATGATCGATATCAGCACTTTCGCTCATGTTTTTGGCCAATTGGCCCGGTCTCGTTGGTAGAATCGCTCCCCATTTCACGCTCGGGCGAGCCTCGCGTTCGTTGCAGAGAAACCAGAAGATATCGGAATTTCCGTAATTCAAAATTGGAGGTGGTTGAGATGAGCAAGAGAGTACTTTTTCTGTGTAGTTCCCTGGTGGCTATTCTTACCGTTCTAGCCTCTTCGGCATGGAGCCAGGAAGTCACAGCAACCATAGTCGGTACCATCACTGACCAAAACGGCTCGGCTGTTTCCGGCGCTTCTGTCAACGCGATTTCAATGGATCGCGGTACCAGCTCGAGCGCTATGTCCGACGATGCCGGTCTCTATCGCATCTCGCAACTGCCGGCGGGCACTTACACTCTCAAGGTCGGGAAGGCTGGATTTGCCACCGTCTCTCGCGAGGCATTTGTCCTGGCCGTGAATCAGGTTGCTCGCATCGACCTGGCGCTCAAGGTTGGGCAGGTATCTGAAACAGTGGAAGTGACCGGCGCGCCGCCAGTTCTGGAAACGGATTCCACGCAGGTCAACACCGTTATAGACGCGCAGACCAACGATAACCTTCCGCTTGCCTCGCGCAATTACGTCCAACTTACTCTCCTCGCGCCAGGCGCGGTCTCAACCGATCCCAGCAGCTTTAATAACGGCAACAATACCGGTGGGTATGGAGGCCGTCCGCTGATCAACGGCAACCGCGAGCAGGCCAACAACTTCTTGCTCGACGGCATGGACAATAACCAGGTTTCAGACAACCTGCTCGGTTACACTCCGGCGCCGGATGCTATTGAGGAGTTCAACCTGATCACGAGCAACGCTCCGGCCGAGTTCGGCAATTTTGAGGGCGGCATCGTGAACGCCACTATCAAGTCGGGGACCAATCAGTTCCACGGTGACGTCTGGGAGTTTCTCCGCAACAATGTCCTGAATGCAAACAGCTGGTCGAACAATTTGACCGGCCTTCCGAAAAGCGCAGTTCGCTGGAACATGTTCGGCGCGACCGTCGGCGGTCCGATCCTCAAGAACCGGCTGTTCTTCTTTGCCGATTATCAAGGGCAGCGTTTCGATATACCCACTTCATCTTCTGCCTTTACGGTTTTCACCGCGAATGAGCGTACCGGCAACTTCGGCGCAGTCTGCAGCGCTGGCTTTGATAACAGCGGAAACTGCCTCGGGACCGGTCAGTTATATAACCCCTGCGCATCCTTCACCGCGCCGTGCACTCCTCAATCCACTCCGGCCCCGACGCGCAGCCCTTTCCCATACAACCAGATTCCTCAAGCTATGATCAGCCCGGTGGCGACGGCATTGTTCTCCAGCAGCCTCTACCCCGCGGCTCTAAACACCAACCTGCAAAGCAATTCGGTCAACACCTCTACATCCGCTGAAAATGTGGACCAGGGCGATTTGAAGATCGACTATAAAATGACGCAAAAGGACAACATCTCATATCGCTTCACCAGGGCATTCCAGAACAATCCAGCCCTCTACTCGCAAGAGTTGGTTGGCAACAGCTATTCAACAACGCCGATTTACAACACCGTCGGCGATTGGACCAGAACGCTGACACCCAACGTCCTGAATGACTTTCGCTTTGGCTGGAGTCATATCACTCTCAACAGCGGCAATAGTTGGGATTCGAATGTAGGCCAAATCGGCAACACCTTGGGAATCGGCAATGGCAATCCAGGAAGCCTGCCGGGACTGCTGGCCCTCAACTTTTCAAACTCTACGGTCAACGGTATTGGGCAAAGTGAAGAGACCCAGAGCTTTGATGACCACGTTTGGCAGGGTGAGGATTCGATCAGCTGGACACATGGGCGTCACACTTTCAAATTCGGCGGCCAATACTGGCGCGACATCATCCTCACTTTCTATGCCGGCAATAACGGCGAGCTGGGGCTGATGGATTTCAACGGGCAGTATACCGCCGCAAACTCCGCTTCGGCCGGCAACGGCACGGGTGACGGTGGAGCGGATTTTGTGCTCGGCCTTCCCTATCAATATGGCCGTGGCGTCAGCACGGGTGCTACGTGGCAGCAGTCCACCAATGTCATCGGCATTTATGCCGAAGACACATGGCGGTTAACCGATCAGCTCACTTTGAATCTTGGCCTGCGCTACGACCTGCATATGCCCTGGGTTGAAGACAGCAATCAGCAAGCCAATTTCAACATCAACACCGGACAAGTCCAGCTCGCAGGCCAGGACGGAGCCAGCGACGCTCTCTACAACGGCTTCTACGGTGCGCGAGATCTGCAGCCCCGCGTCGGTTTCGCGTGGAGTCCCGCAGCGCTGAACAACCGAACAGTTGTCCGCGGCTCATTCACAATTTCCTCCTATCTTGAAGGTACGGGCACCAACCTCCGCCTGCCTTTGAATCCGCCGTTCACTCCGGCAGAAATCAATGCGATTTACAGCAACACCGACCTGCCCTTGACGGATACAAGCAATGGCATTGTAGGCGCCGGGAGCAACCCGTCATGCGCCGCACCGGCGTACGCTTGTTATGCCCAGTCGTTGATGCGGGTGTGGGATCCCAACGTGCAACCAGCCATTGCTGATCAGTGGAACTTCACCATTCAGCAGCAACTCGGGAAGAACATGACCTTCCAGGTTGGGTATGTGGGACAAAAGGGTACTCACCTGATGGTTCCCTTTGACTTTGGCCAAAGGGTGCTGGAGTCGAATTCGTCCTGCGGCACTCCGCCGTGTACAACGGATAGCCCTTATTTTGCCAAGAACCTGGCCCTCTATAGTGCGCTGGGGAACCCGGCTCTGACAGACAGTGATGGAAATTTGCTGTCGGCAGATAATGGCGGCGTCAACGAAGGTGCCACGATCTCGGGCACAAAATCCAACGGCAACATGGAATACAACTCCCTGCAAGCCGTTCTCCAGAAGGAAATGTCCCAGGGCCTTCAGGGGCAACTCTCCTATACCTACTCCAAATGCATGTCAGACAATACCGGCTATTACGGTGCATGGAGTAATGCCCTGAGCGCTTCCGCATATTGGCAGAATGTCTATAACCAGAGGGCTGAGTGGGCGCCCTGCTACTACGACGCCACTCATGTGCTTTCGGCATATGCTGTCTATGAGCTGCCCATTGGACACGGCAAGCTAATTGCCGGCAGCGTTCGCAAGTCTGTGGATGAAGTGATCGGCGGCTGGGCGGTTAGCCCGATCGTCTCGTTCCGTACCGGCTGGCCAATGACGATTGGTGGAGCGGCGGACAACTCCGGTACCTTCTCTCGCGGCGCTCGTACAGACTGCAACGGGCTGCCGTCAATCGAAAATACGGCCATCCCGGGCATCGGCACCCAGTGGTTCAGCAACCCCGGCAACCAGTACTTCAGCCAGCCGGCAGTTGGCACCTTCGGGGATTGTGCAGCGCAACTCTCTGGCCTGCGCACGCCTCGTTACACCGATCTCGATGCGAGCCTGCATAAGGATTTCCCAGTTTCGGAGAGAATCCGTGTGCAATTCCGCACCGACTTCATCAATGCTTTCAACCACGTTCAATACAATGCCCCGGGCAACGGCCTTGGACCGACGATTGGGCAGATTACCAGCGCTCAACCACCGAGAAACATCCAGCTGGCACTAAAGATCTACTATTGACAAATGAAATAACCGATTGCCGCTACAAGCGCAGATTGCGCCTGTAGCGGCAATTTGTTATTTTGGATCGACTATGCTCTATAAAGAAGATTGCGCATAAATGGGCAACTACCCGGTCAAACCGTCCGCTGTTTTTTTCTTATCAGTTGCCCACCGGCGCTGCCGACCCACAACAGATGAAGCCCTGTCCCATCCATCGAGCGTCTTTTGCTCGATGGGCGGGAGACCGCAAAAGCCGGCCGTTGGCAAATCCCGCTTTTGTTTTTTCCTGGTTGCCGCGTTTTCATTGTTGAGCGCCAGCGCTCAGCACCCCGGCGCTGTTTCACCGGCTGCCCGTATTTCACCGCAACAAGCCATCACATTGGCCAACCAGGGCCACTGTCGTGAGTCGATTTCCGCCCTCGAGCGGGCAATGGCTGCTCAGACACCTGCGGAAACTCGAAAGCTCGCCGGCGTATTGGGAATTCGCTGCTCTCTTGCCATCGACGATCGAGCCGCAACCCTGAATTTCATCCGCTCCCTCAGCGGAGATTTTGCTCACGATCCCGACGTGCTTTTCGTCATCGTTCATGCTTATCAAGACTTGTCGACGCGCACGGCCCTCGATCTCGCTCGATCTGCGCCGCAATCCGCCGCCGCTCACAAATTGAACGCGGAAGCGCTCGAAGAACAAGGCAAGTGGGACCCGGCAGAGCTTGAATATGAGGAGATACTGAAGAAAGATCCTGATGCACAGGGTATTCATTTTCTGCTGGGCAGGTTGTTGCTCTCACGGCCCGATGCTCCACCGGACGCTCCGGCTCGCGCCAAAGACGAATTTCTAAAGGAACTTCAGATCGATCCTGGTAACGCCGATGCAGAGTATATTCTCGGAATGCTTGCGCAGCGCGCCCGGGACTTTGACGAGGCGATCGCCCGTTTCTCGCAAGCCGCAAAACTCAATCAGAATTTCGCAGAAGCCTTCCTCGGTTGGGGAGCTGCCCTGCTCGGCGAGAAGAAATATGAAGAAGCCATCGCTCCTTTACGGCGCGCCGAGATTCTGACACCTGAAAATCCCGACATTCACAACGCGCTGGCGACCGCTTTCGCGAGAACCGGGAACAAGACCGAAGCCGAAAAGGAATTCGCTATTCTCCGGAGTCTCAGTGCTGCGGATAACTCCGGCGCACCTGTCGCAAATCCACCTCAGTAGTGTTTTATCTCCGATGTATTTCGCCTGAGACTCAGAGGTACCCGTGGACCGACCGAAACGATGAATCAAACTCGCACAGCGCGATCGACACGGCGGCAGTTTGTGTCACAGATGATCGCGGGTTCCATCCTGTTTTCGCGGCGTTCGTTCTTCGATTTGCCCTCCGCAACACACTTTCCGTTTGTTGCGGTTCCTCCTGAAACATCCGGCATCAAGTGGGCGCACACAGCGGGAAAGTCCCCTGAAAAGTACCTTCCCGAAAGTTCAGGACCGGGTTGCGCCTTTATCGACTTCGACAATGATGGCTGGATGGACATTTATCTAGTCAATAGCGGCAAATGCGATTTCTATATTCCCAATCCGCCGCTCCGCAACGCACTCTATCGCAATAATCGAGATGGAACCTTCACTGACGTAACTGAAAAAGCAGGCGTCGGAGCCGGAGGATACGGCCAGGGCGTCGCGGTTGGTGATTACGATAACGACGGTCTGCCTGATCTATACGTTACGCAGTATGGAAAGAGCATTCTCTACCACAACAACGGCGATGGAACCTTTACCGATGTGACGGAGAAAGCAGCAGTGGCCGCGCCGGGATGGTCATCGAGCGCGGTATGGTTTGACTACGACAACGACGGATTGCTCGATCTTTTTGTCTGCCGGTTTGTCGATTTCAGTAAGGACCTGAATAAGCCCTGCGGCATTCATGAGGACGGCCAGCGGCACTACTGCATTCCTACCCTTTTTACCCCCATGCCGAGTTGGCTTTTCCGCAACAACGGTGACGGCACGTTCACTGACGTCAGCAAAGAGTCAGGCATCGCCAGTCAATTGGGAAAAGCATGGGGAGTGGTTGCGACCGACATTAACAACGACGGCCTGATGGATCTCTTTGTAAGCAATGACACCGCTCGAAATTTCCTTTTCCTCAATCGCGGAAAGGGAAAGTTTGAAGAAATCGGAGAAATGGCTGGTATTGCTTACAGCGCCGACGGGCGCGCCCGGTCAGGAATGGGCGTAGATTCCGCCGACTATGACCAGGACGGCTTCATGGATATTTTCGTCGCCAACCTCGATCGCCAGTTGTACTCGATCTACCGCAACAATCATGACGAAACCTTCGATGATGATGGCGCCATGACCGGCGTTGCGGCTGCTACTTATTCGATGAGCGGCTGGGGACTCAAGTTCTTCGACTTCGATAACGATGGAAATCTGGATCTGTTCTTAGCCAACGGCAACCCCGACGATTTGATTGACCGGATCCACTCACAGGTGACATACCAAGAGCGTCCCCTCCTGTTCCAGGGCACCGGCAAAGGCCTCCGCAATATCAGCCAGCAGAGCGGGCCAATTTTCGAGAAGCCACTTTCAGCGCGTGGATTAGCGGTCGGCGATTTCAATAACGATGGCGCAATCGATGTTCTGATTGGAATCAACGACGGCGCTCCGCTCCTGCTGCGAAACACCGGCAGCGATCAGAATCACTGGCTCGGAATCAAGCTGGTCGGAACCAGTTCGAATCGGGACGCGGTTGGGGCGCGGATTACGTATCAGGCACAGGATCTAAAACAGGGCCGAATGAGAACGGCAGGTGGCAGTTATCTTTCAAGCCACGATCCGCGCGTGGTTCTTGGCATCGGCAAGCGCCCCAAGTTGGATTGGGTTGAAATCAAGTGGCCGTTACCCAGCGGCAAGACTGAGCGCTTTACTGACCTGCCCATCGACCGTTACATCACGATTGTCGAGGGCCAGGGCAAATGGAGTTAAGCCCCACCTGCTTCGAAACCGCCAAGCCGGCATTTCTCACGGGTTCCCCTGGCCGCGTGTCAAACATTTTTCTCCATCTCAAATACACAAAGCGTTCAATACCTGAGGCTTACCAGGCCCCACCTCGCTGCAGTCGATTATTCGTATCGCGCTATCCTGAGAGAGGTGAGCAAAACATCGCAAACCGCACGAGTTCAAGGACTTCTAGACCTTAAGTTCTTGAAAACAATAGATCTGGCAGCCAAGTCACCACCTCATCCTGCTCAAAACAATAGACTTTGAGACTTTTGGCACGGGGGGGGGTGGCGAGTGGGGGGAGGGGGATACTCATCTGGGGAGGACCCGCCTCTCAATTGGCTGGGCAGGCAATGGCTTAATGCGGCAAGCTTATTGCGTAGAGATACCAGGCCGCATGAGGAAGCCACTCCTCAGTCCATCTCCAGTCATCATCCTTGCCGGTGACTGCAAAACCCTGGTTGAACGCGATGCCATCCTCGTCATCCACGCCCGACGTGATTCCATTGATCACGGCTCCCGGAGCGCTGGTGTACTTATATGAGTGGAAGAACATGTACGCCGCATTGTTGTGCCCGCTTCCCATCAGCATGCTCGTGTCGAAGGGATTGCGGCCCAGTATCCAATGCAACTGATTCCACGCATAATTTCGAAGCTCTTGCTGGAACTGCGGCTGATCGGGAAAAAACGGCGAGGCAAGGCGTGCGGCCGCAGCCATGGAGCCGAGTCGGGCATTCTCTCCCTGCCACCACGGCGCGGCCTCGGTGTCATGCGGAAAAAAGAACGCGGTGCGCAGCTTGCCCTGTTTATTGCGCACTAACTGGCGCGCGTAGCCAAAGGGATTGTTAACTTCCGTCGTCACCGCCAATTCGAATCGCAGCGAGCGCTGCACGGCCTCGAGTGCCTTCCGCCGTTCTTCAGAAGATGCGATCGTCGCGTAGTCAAGCAGGCTCACAACAGGCAAGCCCGCATCCGATGGATGGAAGTATGGGCGCGTTCCTCGATCCGCGCGCCAGTAATCGCGCCACTGGCCGAAGGTAGTCAAGCGCGCCATCAGACTCTGCGCACGCTGCGTGGCCGCGGTCCGGTACGTCTCGTCGTTGCTGGCTTTGTACAGCTCCGTTGCGGCCAACAACGCGCAATAATCGTCGAGAATATTCTCAACTCCGTCATTCACCACTTCACGATTGTGGTGGTCGAGAAATTCGAACGCCTCTTCAGCCGACTTCAAATAAGTTGCACGCGGAAACTCGCCATCTTCCGGCATGGTGCTCGCCACCGCCAACGCCGCAATCGCCATTCCTCCGCCCGAGCGGAAGCTGACCTCATACGCATACGGTCCGTCAGCTTGCGCGATCGATTCTGTTGACTCCGATTTGCTGGTCTTGATACGCGTTCGCCAATTGGGGTTCCCGATCTCGCGGTCTTTGGCCAGTTTCCCGGGCCCAGGTGCGGAGATCGTCTCAAAGAATGAGCCATCCGGCCGCTTCATCCGCACCAGGAAATCCGCGCCGAACAGACCCTCATCCAGCAACCGGCGCTCATATTCGCTGAAGTTGTCGTCGTTCCGGCTCTTGAGCAGGTTGTAACTCTTGAGCAGGCTCCAAACCACCAGCGGCACCTGTTGCGGATTGAAATAGGACGTCGGATTCTGGTGGGAGAAATGTATGCCGTAGTCGCCCGTCGCGTCATACCAGCCGCCGTGAACGTCAACGAAGGTACCTGGCGCGCCCGGCACAGCGAGATGCCTGTCCGCTAAATCAAAAGGCCCGCTGGAACGCTGCCCCTTGAAATAGAAGATGACGTTCGAAAGCGTGTCGCGCTCCAGAATATCGTCCTCAACATCAAACGAACACGACTGTGCGTCGCCGGTTTGAGTATGTACGCGTATGGCAAAATGGCCGGGCTGCCGCCACGCGGAAAAATCCGCAATCCAGAACACGCGGCCCTTCCAGTCAAACACCTGTCCCGCTGGTTTCAAATCGCCCGCATACACTGTTTTCGAAGTATCTGTTTCGATCAGTTCGAACTTATCCGGGCGATCCTGCGCGGTTCCGGCTACAATCACCCGCTTCGTCGCTGCGGTTTCGTACCCGACCTGGTCTGTCAGTACACTGATCTGGCCAATGGCGCTCTGCGCACAAAGGATAGCTACACAGGCAACGAACACCATGTTCAAGAAATTAGCAGTCTTCATTTTTACCCACCGCTTCAAGTCGATCCGCAGCCGCTTGCTGCTGGGCGCGAATCTGAAATAAGTCAAAATAGAATGCCTGAACATCCTGGTTCGCGTCTCGGTTCACAGGTTCTTCTCAATTACCTTTAACAACGAGTGCGGAGCCGCGGCGTCGCCAAGCAGGTGCCAGACCATGATGCCCCCATATTGCTTGCCTAGCTGCGTCTCCTGGGCCATCGTGTCTTCGCCAACGTAATAAAAGCCCTGTCCGTCGTCGAGTGCACCACCGCCCACCAGGTTCACCTTCCATGCGTTGGGATAAGCAGACAGAATCGTGTTGTAATCCTCTTCCCTGGAGTCGCCGGCATTCGAAGCAAAGAAAGGCACGCCAAGCACAATCTTGTCCTTGGGAACATTCTCATCCTGCGCATAAAACTGGAGTGCTGTAACGGCATCGGCATACGAGGAATAGTTCATCACGTTGATGAAATCGAATTGATGAAGGGCCGAACCTGGCATTGAGACCTGAAGGTACTTC
>Ga0182016_10000693_pt1 | contig 41735 bp, 40 predicted proteins | sample 712S2MmetaG_FD_120491 | JGI IMG/M metagenome (GOLD analysis project Ga0182016, IMG submission 120491) | Permafrost microbial communities from Stordalen Mire, Sweden - 712S2M metaG | ecosystem: Environmental > Terrestrial > Soil > Wetlands > Permafrost | place: Sweden: Stordalen | collected...
GGACTGCTGACCGACAAGATCGGCGGACCCAGCGTTTATCCGCCCGCGCCGGCGCTACTGTTCCAGCCGCCGGCCAGCTTCGCCATGAAGACGTGGAATGTGGAGGAGGGGCCAGACCGGTATCGCCGCGCACTTTACACCTTCCGCTTCCGTTCAGTGGCCTATCCCGCTCTGCAGGCTTTCGACGCTCCCAATGGAGAGATGGCTTGCGTGCGGCGCTCGCGATCGAACACGCCGCTGCAAGCGCTCACTACGCTGAATGAGCCGGTGTTCGTGGAGTCGGCCCAAGCTCTGGCGGCGCGAGCGCTGAAGGAAGGCGGGCCGACCGATCGCGATCGCGCGGCCTACGCATTCCGGCTGTGCACCGCGAGAGTGCCGTCGCAGGCGGAAACGGACGTACTGCTGGAACTGCTCGCCAAGGAAGATCGCAGGCTGGCCGATGGCTGGCTGAGCGCGCTCGATCTGGCCGGGCTAAAGACGGGCGCGGCGGCGATACCCGGCGATAGCACGCCGCGCCGGCTCGCGGCGTGGACGGTTGTCGCGCGCGTGATTCTGAATCTGGACGAGACCATCACCAAGGAATAGAACATGAGTTGCCAGGACCACATTTATCGCGGCATGCACCCACGCGACGTCTCGCGCCGCTGGTTCTTCAAGGAATGCGGTGTGGGCGTCGGGGCGGCGGCGCTGATGCACTTGATGGCCGAAGCCGGGTACGCGGCTGACGATCCGCTGGCGCCGAAATCTTCGCAGTTCGCGCCCAAGGCCAAGCACGTCATCTTTCTCTTCATGGCCGGCGCACCGAGCCACCTGGAGCTATTCGACTACAAGCCACAGCTTGCCAAATTCGACGGCACGCTGCCGCCGCCGGAACTGCTGAAAGGATACCGCGCGGCTTTCATCAATCCCAATTCGAAACTGCTCGGCCCCAAATTTCATTTCCGGCGCTACGGCAAGACGGATACCGAAATATCGGAGTTGCTGCCTTTCCTCGGCGAGATCGTGGACGATGTGGCGATCGTGAAGTCGATGGTGACGGACGCGTTCAACCACGCGCCCGGCCAGTTGCTGATGAACACCGGCACGATGCAGTTCGGCCGCCCGAGCATGGGCGCATGGACGCTCTACGGGTTGGGATCGGACACGCGCGATCTTCCTGGGTTCGTGGTGTTCAGCTCGGGAGCGAAAGGCCCGAGCGGCGGCGATAGTTGTTGGGGCAGCGGCTTTCTGCCGACGGTCTACCAGGGCGTGGAATTCCGCAGCGGCGGCGATCCGGTACTGTATCTGTCGAACCCGCCAGGCGTCGATCGCCAACTACAGCGCGACTCGCTCGACGCGCTGAAGCAGCTGAATCAGATGCGGCTCGATGTCACCGGCGATCCCGAAGTGGCGACGCGCATTAACTCGTTCGAGATGGCGTTTCGCATGCAGGCGGTGGCGCCCGACCTGATGGACATCGCCAAGGAGCCGAAGGAGACGCTGGAGCTTTACGGCGCCGAGCCGGGCAAGGCGTCGTTCGCCAACAATTGCCTGCTGGCCCGCCGGCTGGTGGAAAAGGGCGTGCGCTTCGTGCAGCTGTACCACGAAGCATGGGACCAGCACGGCAACCTCGTGAAGGACCTGCAGAAGAACTGCCTAGCCACGGATCGCGCAGCCGCCGCGCTCATCAAGGACCTCAAACGCCGCGGTCTTCTCGACGAGACGCTCGTCATTTGGGGCGGAGAATTCGGCCGCACTCCCATGTCGCAGGGCGGCACCGACGGCCGCGACCACCATCCCAATGCATTCTCCATGTGGATGGCCGGCGGCGGCATCAAGGCTGGAGCGCGCATCGGCGAGACTGACGAACTGGGCTTCCAGGTGGCCAAAGACAAGGTCCACGTGCACGATCTGCACGCCACGATGCTGAAGCTGCTGGGATTCGACCACACGCGGCTGACGTATAAATATCAGGGCCGCAATTTCAGGCTTACGGACGTCGCGGGGCAGGTGGTGGATTCGCTGATCGCGTGAGGGGTTACGGGGCGGTTCGCGGGGAGCACGCGGAATCGGCGGCGGTCCTCGATTCGATAGGTGTTGAAGTCGGCGTGGTCGACGGTGAAGATGGTGGACAGGCTCTCGCGCTTGGCGAGGTGCACGAGACTCGCGTCCGCGAAGTCCATGGGCCGGTCAGCGTAACGAGACATCAGGGCGTGCAGTTGCGGCAACTCCGAATCCTCGATCGCGGCCAAAACGACGGCGCCGGAACGAACGAATTGCCATGCCGCCTCCATCTCGTGCCGGCTGTCGCCTAGCAGATGAAACAGCTCGGTCAGGACCGCTTCCGAGGTCACCAATGGCAGCAGCAATCGATCGAATGTCTCGACGCAAATGTCGTGCCAGCGGTCGGTTCGATCCAGCAGCGCGAGAATCGCGCCAGTATCGATCAGCGCATTACCGTCCATGGCGCTGCCGCAAACGCTGGCGCACAGCTTCGCGGGCGTTCTCTGACCGGCGGGCGTTGCTACTCGCAATTGTCCCGATGCAGCGCGATGCGGCTTCATGAAGACGCCGCTGTTCCATATCGCTGCCTGCATCCGCGCCGCTCCTGCTTAGCCAATCGCGGGCGGCAAGATCCAAGACAGCGCCGATCGACGTCTTTCGCCGGCGGGCTTCGCGCTCCAAGCCTGTCTTGAGATCGGGCGAGACACGCCAACTGTAGACTTCGGTCTTCATGCACTACATTGTAGTGCATCATTCTGCCCTACTTCAACTCCACTTTGCGACGCGGCGGACAGCCTGATTGCGTGATGCCACTAGCGTTCAAACGAAAAGGCGCGCCGCAAAACTTCGGCAACCAGGGATCGATCGGACGCGTTGAGTTCGCCAAGGCGGCGAACGATCTCGTGCTTGGCGAGGACGGTCAACTTGGGGACGCGAACAGTGGAGGCCGTGTTCAAGCCAGCTGCATGCCATCCTTCGATGGCGATATCGAACTCTGAAGCTTGGGGACGGGACCTGATCGGAGCGGCGACGAAATCACTGTCGCCCGAGTCGAGGAGCACGGCTGCGGGTCGCACCTTGCCGCCCGAAGCTTGGTGGAAGTCGATCCGGATCGGTACCACTTCACTGGGTTGAAGTGTCATCGATCAGAACTTCGTATACGTCGTCCGCGTATGCCGCCTCGAACTGTTTACGGCCGGCTGTTCGCCAGGCGTCGTCGTCCGATACGCCCCAAAGGATGACCACTTGAATGGTTTCCCCACGCGGGACCTGGGCTGCGATTTCGGGAGGAACAGTAATCTGACCGTTCGCCGTGAGCTCTCCATTGAAGTCAACAGTCTTCATGGCCATCTTCACTCATATCATCTCACGCGCCGACGATGCATCGCTCACAGACCGAAACGCTACTGTACGGGCGGCTTCTTGCGCGGGCGCGATGAACCGGTGCGTTTCTTCTGGCCATCGGACGATCCCGATTTGCGCGGCGCACGCGGGCGGCGCTGCGGTTTGGGCGGAAGCTCGGGGAGAGGAATCTCGCCGGTCGCGGTGGGCTGGCCCGGCACGAGCGGCTGCGGCTCGTCCTCTTCTTCCTCGACTTCGGCCACGGGTTCCGGCTGCGGAGGCGCGGAGGGCGGATGGAATTCGGCGCCCAGGTAGACGGTGATTCCCTTCTCTTCGTCGGCCTGGATGCGCACCAGTCCTTTGTCCTGGGCGTAGTTCAGCAATTCGCCGAACTCCTGGAAGCCGTATTGGCGCAGGTCGAAATTGGGGTGGTCCTGATGGACGAATTCGGCGAGTTCTTCGGCGGCGGCGCCGTTGTCCATCTCCATGCGATGAACTTCCAGCACGTCGCGAAGCATGGGGATAGCCTCTTCCGGCTTGGCGCCCGGCTTTTCGGGAGCAGCTCCGCCCTTCATGCGGATCATGTAACGGCCTTCGCCGCCGGTGACCTCGACGTAATCGGCCTTCTGCAACTTCTCCACGAAATCCGTAAACGAACTGGCGCCGTAGGCCTTTTCGTTGAAGGTGGAATCCAGTTGCAGCATGGTGGATTTCAGCAGGCCGAGCTGGGGACGCACTTCGCGCCGTTCCAGCACGCCGAGGGCGCGCTCCACCAGGGGCATGGACTGCGCGAGGTCGAGCGCCACACGCTTCTGCTGCGGCCGCTGCTGTTGCTGTTGGGGCGGCGGCGGGGGCGCCTGTTGCGGTGACTGCTGTTGCGGTTGCTGCTGTTGCGGCTGCTGCTGTTGCGGTTGCTGCTGCGGTGGGTGTTGTTGCTGTTGCTGCGGAGGCGGCGGAGCGGACTGCTGCTGGTGACCGCCGCCGGAGCGCGGGCGATCGTCAATGATCGATTCGTAGGCCACAAACTCGTGGCAATTCTTCTGCAAAATCGTGCTGGTGAAGGCCCGCCCACCCACCACGAAAATGCGTTTGTCGTACTGCTTTAATTTGTTGACCAGCGCGATGAAGTCACTGTCGCCGCTGACGATCGCGTAGGCGTTGATGTGGTCATGCGTGAAGGCCATCTCCAGCGCGTCCAGCGCCAGATTGATGTCGGCGCCGTTCTTGTCGCCGCGCGGCGAGGGATCGCGCTGCACCATTTGCACAGCGTGCTCGGAAAGCGCGCGCGTGGCCGATTCCTGCCGTCCCCAGTTCGCGTACGCGAACTTGGTGACGATTTCGCCCCGTTCCTTCAGTGCGTCCAACACGGCCGCGACGTCGAACTCGCGGTGCAGGGTGGACTTTACGCCGATTTCGATATTGTCAAAATCGATGAACACGGCGATCTTGAGTTTCTGTTCCATTTTGAAATCCTTACGTTCGGCGCCTGGTGCGAAGGGCCGTCTGGTCCGTCGCGCCGGAAACCTTGCAGGTTCACCTTCGGACGCGTTGTCCGCCGGTGGTCGAGTTACGGTTTCTAGCCTCATGCGTAGTTTATCCTAATTTGACGAAGAGTATATGGCCATATTTCACATAGCCTGCCGTAGGCGGCTCGCCAGCGCGGAGCCGCGTTCGAATTCCAGTTGCAATTCCCGGGTTCGAAGATTTTCGCGCATGTGCTCCAACGTCTGTATGTAATCGGCCAGCGCGCGGTCAATGTAACCCGAATTAGTGGCCAGGATGTCCCGCCAAAGGTCATAGGAGCTGGCGGCCAGGCGCGTCATATCGATGAGCCCGGACCCGGAGATCTCCAGCCGGCGGACATGGCCGGCGACCGATGCCAGCGCGGTAGAAGCCAGTTGCGGCAGATGGGACGTGAGGGACACCACGCGGTCGTGCTCGTCAGAATCGAGCACCATAACCCGCGCGCCGATACCGTCCAGCCAGCCGCGGAAGTTGCGCGCCGCGGGGGTTTCCAGCTCATCGGGCTCGTCCGGCGTCAGAACCCATGTGCGGCCTGCGAAAAGCGCGGCATCGGCCGATGCGGCCCCACGCGTTTCCTTGCCCGCCATGGGATGGCCACCCAGGAATTGGCAGCGGCGCAGCTTCTGGCGAGCCAGATCGACGATCTCGCACTTCGTGCTGCCGGCGTCGGTGACCAGAGCATCGCGCCGCACCAGCGGATCGAGATGGCGCAGGGTATCGAGAATGCGGCCGATCGTCGACGAAAGGAAGACCAGATCGGCCTGGCCGACAGCATCGGCGAGCGGCGCTCCGGAATCGATGGCGCCCGCTTCCACGGCGCTCTCGATGGCGCGCGGCGAACTGACGCCGAGAATCTCGCCGTCGAATCCGGCGCGGCGCAGGGCCAGGCCGAATGAGGCGCCGATCAATCCGGTCCCGACGATGGCGACGGTCTTCAGATGCTTCTCTCCACAGCCGCCGCGATGATGCGAAGTTGGCGCATCATTTCCTGAAATTGCTCCGGCCGCAGAGACTGCGCGCCATCGCTGAGCGCGCGGTCCGGCTCGGGGTGGACTTCCACCAGCAGGCCGTCGGCGCCCGCGGCCACTGCGGCGCGGGCCATCGGCAGGACTTTATCGCGGCGGCCTGTGCCGTGCGACGGGTCGGCCACAATCGGCAGGTGCGACAACTTCTTCACCACCGGGATTGCGGAGATGTCCATGGTGTTGCGGGTGTACGTTTCGAACGTCCGGATGCCGCGCTCGCACAGAATCACGTCGTAGTTTCCGCCGGACATGATATATTCCGCCGAGAGCAGCAACTCTTCGATGGTAGCCGAAATCCCGCGCTTCAGCAGCACCGGCTTGCGCTGCTTGCCTAATTCGCGCAGCAAAGTGAAGTTTTGCATGTTGCGCGCGCCTACTTGCAGGATGTCCGCGTACTGGGCGACCAGCGGAATCTGCGTCTGGTCCATCACTTCGCTCGCTACCAACAGGCCGTGGCGATCGGCTGCTTCACGGAGCATCTTGAGGCCCTCTTCGCCCAATCCCTGAAAGGAATAGGGCGAGCTGCGCGGCTTGAACGCGCCCCCGCGGATGACGCGCGCGCCGCCGGAAGCGACGATTTCAGCCGAGCGTTCGATCTGCTCGCGGCTTTCCACGCTGCACGGACCGGCCATGACAACCACGCGCTGGCCGCCGATATCCACGTCGCGGATTTTCACCACCGTGCCGCCCGGATTGAAACTGCGGCTGGCCAGCTTATACGGCGAGCTGATGCGATGCGCTTCCTTCACGCCTTCCATCAGCTCGAAGACGTCGAGATCGAAATCTTCTTTACCGCCCACGCCCCCGAGCACAGTGTGCACCACGCCGGTGGAGCGGTGAACGTCGAACCCGAGTTCCGTGAGCCGCTCGATGACGGCGTCGATCTGCTCTTCGGTGGCGCCCTGCTGCATCACCACTAACATCTATTTATCCCCCGCGGCTTCCATGCGAAGACGCTGAATCTTGCGCATTTCGTCGATGATGCGCTCGAAGATCCGGCGCAGCGCATCGGAACTCATGGGTCCATCGTTCGATCCCGTGACATTCGCGAACACCTGTTCCTCGCGTCTCGGTTCGTAGATTGGAAGCTCGCTCGCGCGCTTCACGCGCCCGATTTCTTCCACCACCTGCGTGCGTTCGTTCAACAGCGCCACGATGCGCCGGTCGACGTCGTCGATAAGCACCCGGTACTCCTCCAATTTCGCGCGCGCTTCGCCGGGCGTCATGCGTGCGCTCCAAATCCGTGCTTCAATTCGCGAACGAACGATTCGAGCTGAATTTCGAGCGATGCGTTCTCCGCGTTGCGCTCGATCAACCGCACGATGGCGCTGCCCACCACCACCGCTTCTACCTGTCGGCCAAGCTCGGCAACGTGCTCGGGCTTGGAGATGCCGAATCCGACCGCGAGCGGCAGATCGGTTACCGCGCGGACCGCCGCGACCAGCGGCGCCACGGCGTTCGACAGCGAATCGCGCTCACCCGTGACACCGGTGCGCGATACCAGGTATACGAAGCCGGTGGAATACTGCGCCACCAGCTTCAGGCGCCGTTCGGTGCTGGTAGGCGCGGCCAGGAAAACGGTGTCGAGGCCGTGCCGATGCATGGCGGCGATATACTCGCCGGCTTCTTCCACCGACGCGTCTATGAGCAGGCAGCCATCGATGCCCGCAGCGGCGGCGTCCTGCGCCAGCCGATCGAGACCGTAACGGATCACGGGATTCAGATAGGTGAACAGTAGCAGCGGAACTTCCGAAGTCCGGCGAATCTCCGCGGCAACTGCCAGCACGCGCGCCAGCGTGGTGCCGGCCTTCAGTGCGCGCTCGCCGGCCGCCTGAATCACGGGGCCATCGGCGATAGGGTCGGAGAACGGCACGCCGAGTTCAATGAGGTCGGCGCCCCCGCGAACCAGCGCTTCTACCAGCGCGGGCGTACGCTCGGGCGAAGGATCGCCCACGGTGAGATAGGCGATCAGGCCCTTGCGATTGGTCTTCTTTAGGTTCTCGAAAAGACCGCCGATGCGCGTCATTGGGAGTCGAGTTCCTTGAAATTCTCGCGATAGATATCGATGTCTTTGTCGCCGCGGCCGGACACGTTCACCAGGAAGATAGCGCCCGGCGCTGCGGGAGCGCGGCGCACCGCTTCGGCCACCGCGTGCGACGATTCGAGCGCCGGAATGATGCCTTCAGTGCGCGAAAGCAGTCGCGCGGCGGCGAGCGCCTCGGCGTCGGACGCCGCGGTGTACTCCGCGCGGTTCTGGTCGCGCAGCCACGCGTGCTCCGGCCCGATCATAGCGTAATCGAGTCCCGCCGAGACGGAGTGCGTCAGCGCGATCTGGCCGTCGGCATCCTGCAGCACCACGCTGTACGCACCCTGTAAAACTCCCGGAGCGCCGCCGCGATAGCGCGCGGCATGTTCGCCGATGCCTTCGCCGCGTCCGCCGGCTTCGATGCCCACCAGCCGAACGGCGGCATCGCCCAGGAATGCGTGGAAGATGCCGATGGCGTTCGATCCGCCGCCCACGCAGGCGAAAATCGAATCGGGCAGGCGGCCTTCGGCTTCCAAGATCTGCCGCCGCGCTTCCTCGCCGATCACCTTGTGAAAATCGCGCACCATCATGGGATAGGGGTGCGAGCCGAGTACGGAGCCGAGCAGATAATGGGTGTCCGAGACGTTGGTCACCCAATCGCGCATGGCCTCGCTGATGGCGTCTTTCAAGGTGCGGCTGCCGCTCGCCACGCCGACAACCTTCGCACCGAGCATGCGCATGCGGAAGACATTTAGCTTCTGCCGGCGCATGTCTTCTTCGCCCATGTAGACCACGCAATCGAAGCCCATGAGGGCGCAAACGGTCGCCGTGGCGACGCCGTGTTGTCCGGCGCCGGTCTCCGCGATGATGCGGTGTTTGCCCATCCGCTTGGCGAGCAGCGCCTGTCCCAAACAGTTGTTGATCTTGTGCGCCCCGGTGTGCAGCAGGTCTTCGCGTTTGAGCCAGATGCGCGCTCCGCCGAGCTGCTCACTCAGGCGCTTAGCGTAGTAGAGCGGCGTGGGCCGGCCGGCGTAGTTGTGCAGCAGGTCGGCGAGTTCCGCCTGAAACGCCGGATCTTCGCGCGCCGCCAGATACGCGGTCTCCAACTCCTCGACGGGAGCCATCAATACTTCCGGCACGTATCGGCCGCCGTATGGACCGAAATGGCCGCGCTGGTCGGGCTGCGGAGTCATACGTGGACGGCGGCCGCCATCGCCGCTAGTAGAAACTCAGTCATCTTTTTGCGATCCTTCTTGCCCGGCGCGCTTTCGATGCGCGAGCATGCGTCCACGCCCCAGGGATGCAGGACGGCAATAGCCTCGGCAACGTTCGAGGAGTCGAGGCCGCCGGCCAGGACGATATGGTGCGGCCGGCGTAGGGTCAACCAGACGATCTTCGCCGCGCTCCATAGGAAGGGTACACCAGACGCCGGGCCGTCGAGCAACAGTGCTTCGGAGGGGTCGAGGTCGTGTTGACGGAGTTGGGCCAAGCCGAGCTCCGGCCGGATGCGTATCGCTTTCCAGACAGGGGCCACCGCCGGATAGTCGCCGGAAGTCTCATCGCCATGCAACTGCGCCACGTCGAGCCGGGCCACGCGCACGATTTCCTCAACTCGCTCGCGCTTCTCGTTCACAAACACGCCCACGCGGCGCACTCCATCGGCGGTGACAATTTCGGCCGCCTTCTCGGGCGAGAGATAACGCGGACTGGGTGCGTAGAAATTGAAGCCCACCGCATTGGCGCCGGCCTCGATGGCGGCGGAAGCGTCGTCCTGATTGGTGATGCCGCAGATCTTCAGAATCATGCCGCCACCAGTTGTTGGATCGCCGCCGCGGAATCGCCCGACTTCATGAGGTGCTCGCCCACCAGGAACGCGGTATAACCGGCGGCACGCAGGCGGGCAATATCCGCTGCATTATGGATGCCGCTCTCGCTGATGCGTACCACGCCGGAGGGAATGTGCTCCGCCAGTTCCAGCGAGGTATCGAGCGTCACTTCGAAGGTGCTGAGGTTGCGATTGTTGACCCCGATGATCCCGGCGCCCGATGCGACGGCGGCGTCCAACTCATGGCGATCGTGCACCTCGACAATCGCCGCCATCCCGAATCGCTCCGCCGACTCGCGGAAATCGCGCAGTTCGCGTTCGCCGAGAATGGCCGCGATCAGTAGGATGGCGTCCGCGCCGTGAGCCGCCGCCTCCACAATGTGCGCGTTGGCAATCGTAAAATCTTTTCGTAGGACAGGCAGATCGACGGCCGCGCGGACGCTCTCCAGGTCAGCCAGGCTACCCTGGAAGAAGCTCTCGTCGGTGAGGACGGAGATGGCCGATGCGCCGCCGCGCCGGTACTCGGCGGCGATGCGCGCGGGGTCAAAATCGGCGCACAGGACGCCCTTGCTGGGCGACGCTTTCTTCACTTCGGCGATGACGGCGGGCACACGCGCGCACAATGCAGCGCGAAAATCGCGCCGGCCGGCGCGCTGAGATTCCGCCTGGCGCTCCCATTGGTCCAAACGGTGCGCCCGCTGCGCAAGCTCCTCGCGTTTCCTGACGACAATACGGGCAAGGATATCTGGAACGGTGTCAGTCAAGGGTTGATTCTTTATCGTATCAGGCCGGCCTCCGGATTTGGGACAATCGAGCTTGCGATGAGAACATCGTTCGACATCCCGGACAGCCTTCTTCAGCGGGCAAGAGCGGAAGCGGCGGAGCGTGGGATTCCTTTGCGGCAATTGGTATGCGAGGCGTTGACCGAGAAGCTTCGCGACAGCGCACGCGACGACAAGCGCTGGATGAAGAGTTTCGGCAAGCTGCGCAGTTTGTACCAGGAAACCGCGCGCATCGATCGACTCATCGAGGCGGAGTTCGGGCAAGTCGAGCCTGAGGATTGGCGTTGATTCTAGACACCAGCGCCCTGTCTGCGCGGGCGAACGGCGACAAGGCGTAAGAGCCGGTTTTACGGCAAGCGTCGGAATCGGCCTTGGGGCGTCAACGTGTTCTTACGGGTCCGCCTGAAGCCTGGCCACTGAAGATGGCGTTCAGATCGCGGGGCCTGGCGGCATCGTCGGCGAACGCGAAGGTGCCTTGCTCGCGCATTTCGCGGGCGGCGCGCAGGAAAGCGCCCAGGGCGGTTCGGCAGAGCGCACTGCCCACGCTCACGCGCCTCACGCCGATGGCGGCAAGTTCGTCGAGCGACAGTTGGACGCCCTGCAGGCCCATCACCACGTTGACGGGGCGATCGACCGAGCTGACCACGGCTGCGATGTCGTCCCGACTGGTAAGTCCGGGTGCGTAGAGAACGTCGGCTCCGGCTTCCTGGTAGGCCTGCAGGCGCGCGATGGTGTCCGCGAGGCCGGGCCTTCCGTGCAGGTAGTTCTCAGCGCGCGCCGTGAGCATGAAGGCAAACGGCAGGGCGCGAGCCGCCTCCGCCGCGGCGCGGATTCTCTCGGCGGCATATTCCTTGCGATAGATAGGTTGGTCCGGCCGTCCCGTGGCGTCCTCGATCGAACCGCCCACCGCCCCCGCGGTGGCCGCCAGAGCGATCGTCTCCACTACCCCATCCGGCGAGTCGTCGAACCCATTCTCCAAGTCGGCGCTCACGGGGAGATCCGTGGCTTGCACGATCTCCGCGATGTGCGCCATGGTATCTTCGCGGCCTACCGTGTTGTCCGGCCGGCCCGCGGAAAAAGCGAATCCCATGCTGGTGGTGGCCAGCGCTTCAAATCCCACATACGCCAACAGGCGAGCGGTACCGGTGTCCCATGGATTGGGAATGATGAAAGCGTGCGGGCGCTGGTGGAGCGCGCCAAAAACTCTCGCCTTGTCGGCCTGCGTCAGCATGGATCCATCCCCAAGGTCCCGTCCACCGATTCCACGAAATTTCTCTCCTCGCGCAGAATCAGCCGCTTGTCCCGGGCCATTTCAAAATTCTCACGCGCTTCCGGGTCGCATCGCAGGCGCTCACGGTACTTTTCATACGAGGCGAGACTGTCGAAGCTAATCAATCCCCACGCAACGTCGTTGGTCCCTTCGTGCGGCACGAAGTACCCTACCACCTTTCCGCCGCATCGCGGGATGATGCGGCCCCAGTTCCGGGCGTACTGTTGGAACCCGTCGCGTTGGAACGGATCGATCTGATAGCGGATCACACAGACAATCGTCATGATTCACAAAATACAGCTTGCAGGTCATCGACACTTCGTCTAGCATCAAACTATGGATGAATCGTACGCGGACGGAGCGGCGGCGAGCATCGCGGCGGCGATCGGCGAGCCGGCGCGGGCGCGCATGCTCTACTGCCTCCTGGATAATCACGCGCGGACCGGAACGGAACTCGCTGTCATCGCAGAGGTCAGCCCATCCACTGCGAGCGTCCATCTGAATCGCCTGAAGACCGAGGGCCTGGTCAAAGTGGTGGTGCAGGGAAAGCACCGCTATTACAGCCTGCAGAGCGCCGACGTGGCCCGCGTGCTCGAAGGCCTGAGCGTTCTGGCCGGCGGCGCCCGTCCGAAGTTCGTGCCGCACACGCCGGACCGCCTACGCGCCGCCCGCACCTGTTACGACCACATCGCCGGCACGCTCGGCGTTCTGCTCCACGACCGGCTGGAGGCTGGCGGGTGGCTATCGAACTCCTACGATCTCACGGCGGCGGGAGTGAAAGGCTTCGAAGCGCTGGGCGTCGATATCGCGGAGACGCGCGGTTTGCACCGCCGATTTGCTTTCCCGTGCCTGGATTGGAGCGAGCGGCGCTCGCATCTGGGAGGTGCGCTGGGCGCTGCGCTGCTGAAATTGGCGATTCGGAAACGGTGGGTGACGCAGGAACTGGATAGCCGCGCTCTCGGCGTCACGAGTCTGGGACGGCGCGAAATGCGGACGCGATTCGGACTGGAGGCTTGAGCTGCGTACAGTGCATGCAATGCTATCATTAAGTCGTGGCGAGCATTACCATAAGACGGCTGGATGACAAAGTGAAGGCGAAGCTACAAGTACGCGCCGCCCGTCACGGCAGGTCTATGGAGGCGGAGGCGCGGGAAATCCTCAAGGCCGGCCTTCGGGTGAAGGACGCGCCGCAGGAGAAACTCGGGACGGCGATTCGGCGGTACTTCGAACCGTTTGGCGGAGTGGAACTTAATATCCCGCCGCGCGAGCCCATCCGGCAGCCTCCGAAGTTCGACGAGTGATCGTACTCGATACCAACGTTGTGTCGGAAGGGACCAAGCCCTCGCCTTCTGAGACCGTCCTGAACTGGCTGGACGCCCAGATAACCTCAGAGTTGTTCACCACCGCAATCACGGTGGCCGAAGTTCTCTATGGAGTAGAAGCGCTGCCGCCGGGCAAGCGCCGGACATCGCTCCTCGCAACTGTCGAAAAAATGTTTGGCCAACAGTTTCCCGGCCGCATCCTGCCATTCGACGAGGACGCCGCCCGCGCGTTCGCCGCAATCATCGCCTCGCGAAACGCAGCAGGGAGGCCAATTTCCCAGTTCGATGCCATGATCGCCGCGATTGCGCGCACCCATCGCGCGACCGTGGCGACCCGCAATATCGCCGATTTCGAGCACTGCGGCCTGCAACTCGTCGACCCGTGGAAATACCGCGGCCGCTAATGTAAAGCGTGATGCAGAGTGCCAGTTATGCCGGAAGATCGAAAAATCAGCCGAGCCGCTACTGAGCCGCGACCGCGAGGGAGCGGTCTCCGGTTGAAACACAATCTGCGGATTGAACGCACTACAGTAGCCTACGTGGCGCGCCGGCGCGCCCGCATTGCTATCATCGGGAATGAAGCCATTGCGCCAATGAAAGGCGAACGCGCCATTGCCACCTACCGACGCTTGCGCGAGCAGGCGCTGTGGAGGCTCCTCGCCGCCGACAACGGCCCCATCATTCTCGCGCTGCTCGAAACGCACCTGATCGAGGGCGAGCGCAGTCTGCCGGCGTCGATCCTCTATGAGCGCATGGGCCGCTCGCTTGAGGAACTGCGCGGGCAAGGCCATCATCTGCCGCAGACCGCGCAATCCTACGTCGCCGACTGGCTGGCCGCGGGCTTCCTGGAGCGGCGCTTCCCGCCGGGCGCGAGCGAAGAGGAATACGAACTGTCATCGGCCTCCGAGGGCGCCATCCGCTTCGTCTCCTCGCTCGCCGAACCGCGCACCACCGCCACCGAGAGCCGCCTGGCGGTGGTGATTCAACAACTCGTCCGCCTCGCCGAGGAGACCGACACCAACCCCGAGACTCGTGTCGCCACACTGCTCGCCGAGCGCGAACGCATCGACCGCCAGATCGACGCCATCCGCGCCGGCCGCACGCCTTCGCTCGATGGCCCGCGAGCTCTCGATCGGGTCCGCGAGATCATCGCGCTGGCCGACGGCCTGACGGGCGATTTCCGGCGGGTGCGCGATCGCTTCGAGGCGCTCAATCGCGATCTGCGAGGCCGCATCATGGACGAAGAGTCGAGCCGCGGCGAAGTGCTGGAAGCGGTCTTCGCCGGCGCCGACCTCATCGCCGATAGCGAAGCCGGCCGCACCTTCGCGGCATTCTGGCGTCTGCTCACCGATCCTGAACAATCTTCCGCATTGGAACAGGCGATCGACAGCGTTCTGTCGCGCGAATTCGCGGGCACTTTGGATTCCCGCGACCGCCGCTTTCTGCTGCGCCTCACGCGCACCCTGCTTGACCAGGGCGGCATGGTGCATGAAGTTTTGCAGAGCCTGGCGCGCAGCCTCAAGAACTTCGTGCAGAGCCGCGAATATCTGGAACAGCGCCGCGTCAATCAGGTGCTGCGCGAGGCGCAGCGCGCATCGCTGGCCCTCAAGGACAAGGTCAAGGCCGCCGAACCGCTGGCATTCACGCTCGAACTGAGCAGCAGCCGCTTGCGTTCGGTGTCGCAGTGGGCGCTCTTCGACCCTGCCGCACAGGCGCCCGGCGGCGGCATGGTGGATGGCGACGCGGCGCTCATCGATCTCGCGGATGTGGGAGATCTGGTGGCGCAATCGGAGATCGATTTTCGCGCGCTCAAGGCCAATATTCGCGCCGTGCTGGAGGCGCATTCGCAAGCTTCCATCGGCGAAGTGCTCATGCAATTCCCGGCCGCCCAGGGGCTCGGCAGCGTGGTTGGGTACATGGCGCTGGGCGCGCGCCACGGATTGCGCGGCGATCGCAGCGAACACATCGAATGGCTGGGAATGGATTCCGAGCGCCGCCGCGCGCGCATTCCCACCATCTATTTCCTGAGGGAGCGTGTGCATGAGCTCGCCTGATGGCGATTCGATTCCGGAGCCCGCGGCCGGCAATCTCTATCCCGGGGACGCCGGCGAGTTGCCTTTGGAAACGCGCCGCGCGCTGGTCCACCTGCTGGCCGGCCCTTCGCTCGAAGCGCGCCGCCATCCCAAACTTTGGCCCGTCCTGGTGCGCGACGAGATCGTCATCCGGCGCCACCTGGCGGAATTATTTCTCGATCTCGTAATGGATGCCGACCAGAAGGTGGCCTTCACGCGCCAGGCCGACGTGGGCGAGATCGATTCGCCCATGCTGCTGCGCCGCTCGCCGCTCACCTTCCTCGATTCCATCCTGCTACTGTATCTGCGGCAGTGCCTGACGCAAGCCGACACCAAGGGCGAGCGCGCGGTGGTGTCGGTGGACGAAATCCAGGAGCATTTGAGCGTCTACCAGGCCGCCGCCAGCACCGATCGCGCGGGATTCGCCAAACGGGTCCACGCGTCCATCGAGAAAATGAAGAAGAGCAACATGCTGCAGAAGATTCGCGCCAGTGAAGATCGCTTCGAGGTGTCGCCTACGCTCAAGCTGTTGTTCTCCGCCGAAGAGATTCAAGCACTCACAAAACTGTTCGACCGAATGGCCGCGGGCGAAGCTATCGCCGTACCGTCGTCCGAAGCGCCCGACGAGGAGACCGAATGACCGGTCTGCTGTTTGGCACCGACCAGTTCCGCATGCGCCGCCTGCAGGTGTTCCATTGGGGCACCTTTACCGGATTGCACGACATCCCCATCGCCGAGCGCGGCTTTCTGTTCGTGGGCCCCTCGGGCGCCGGTAAGACCACTCTGCTCGACGGCTTTTCCGCGCTGCTGACGCCGCCGAGATGGACCGATTTCAATGCCGCGGCGCGCGAGGCCGACCGCTCCGGCCGCGACCGTAACCTGGTGAGCTACATCCGCGGCGCGTGGGCCGAACAGAAGGACGACGAATCTGGTGAGATCGCCACGCGCTATCTACGCACCGGCACTACATGGTCGGCGCTAGCTCTCACGTTCTGCAATTCGGCCGGGAATACCGTGGTGCTGGTGCAATTGTTCTGGCTGCGCGGCGCCGCCAACGGTGCGAGCGACGTCCGCCGCCACTATCTGATTTTCGAGCGCCCGTTCGACTTGCGCGAAGTGAAGGATTTCGATCTCGATGTCCGCAAACTGAAGCGCGCCTACCCCGACGTGTTCGCCCGCGAGGAGTTCCGCCCCTACTGCGAGCGCTTCATGCGGCTTTTGGGCATCGAGAGCGAACTGGCGCTGAAGCTGCTGCACAAGACGCAATCCGCCAAGAATCTGGGCGATCTCAACTCCTTCCTGCGCGATTTCATGCTCGATCGGCCCGAGACTTTCGATGCGGCCGAGCGCCTGGTGAACGAATTCGCAGAGTTGAACGCCGCGCACCAGGCCGTGGTGACGGCTCGCGAGCAGGTGCAGACGCTTTTGCCCGCGCGCCAGCAGCATGCCGAACTGCAACAGCTCATCAAGCAGCAGCGCCACGCGAAAGAAGTACGGGAAGGGGTCGACGGATATCGCGAGACGTGCCGGCTGGCGCTGCTCAAGAAGCGCATCGATGAGCTTCGCGTGGAACTTGAAGGGCTGGATGGCGATTCGCAGCGCAAGCGCGCGGCGCTGGAAAACGAACGCGCGCAGTTGGCGGATCTCGAACGGCAGCACCGCGAATTGGGCGGCGAGAGAATCGAACGCCTGGAGACGGAGCGCACCGCGCTCGAGAAATCGCGCGATGAGGCTTTGCGCAAGCGCGCCCGCGCCGAGGCGGCCTGCCGCAAACTCGATTGGGCGCTGCCCGGCACGCCGCACGCTTTCGCGGAGTTGGCCGCGCAAGCGCGTAGCGAAGTGGAAGACTGGCAGCGGCAGCGCACCCGCACGCAGGAACAGCAATTCACGCTCGTGAACCAAAGGGCCGAAAAAGAAAAGGATTTTGCGGCCGCCACCGCGGAGGTCCGCGCGCTGCGCCGCCAGCCTTCGAATATTCCCGCGCATATGCTCGATCTGCGGGCGCGCGTGGCGCAGGAAGTGGGACTCTCGGAAACGGCGCTACCGTTCGCCGGCGAATGGCTCGAGGTGGACCCCGACCAGGCAGCGTGGCAGGGCGCCATCGAGCGCGTCTTGCACGGCCTCGCGCTCTCCGTCATGGTGGAGGAGCGTTACTACGCGCGCGTTTCCACTTACGTCAACGAAGCCCACCTGGGTGGCCGTCTGGTGTACCATCGCACAGGCCGCCCGGAGGACGTGGGAGCGCGTCCCATCGCATCGAATTCCCTGTGGCACAAACTGCGCATCAAACCGGGCACATTCGCGCTCTGGCTCGACGCCGAAATCAAGCAACGGTTCGATTATGTCTGCGCCGACTCCCTGCAGGCGTTTCGCAACGCCGAAAGGGCCGTCACGCGCGAAGGCCAGATTCGCCACGGCAAGAGCCGCCACGAAAAGGACGACCGTTACCGCGTCGACGACCGCAGCCGCTGGGTGCTGGGCTTCGACAATCGTGAGAAGCTCGCGCTATTCGAGCGCCGCGCGCAGGAACTGGCCGAGGAAATCGCGTCGTTGCAACGCGCCATCGCCGGCTTGACGGAGATGGATAAGAAGCACGCCGAACGCGCCCTGGTCTGCCAGGAATTGGCTAACATCGAGTGGCAGGAGATCGACGTGGTCCCGCTGGCCGAGCGGATCGCGGCCATCGAGCGAAGTCTGCGCGAAGCTCGCGAGGGCAACACCGCCTTGCAGGATATCGGCCGGCGCATCGAGAGCCAGAAACAAAAGGTCGCCAAGGCCGATGAAGCGGTAATCGCCGTGCGCGCCAAGATCCAGGCGCGCCAGGACGAGACGCGCGAGCGCGAAAAGCGCCTCCGCACTCTAGGCGAGGAGCCGGCGCTCACTGTGGTAACGCCGATGCAGAGCACCGAGCTTTCGGCACGCTTCGGCGCGCAAAACGAAACTCTGACGCTCGAAAATCTCGACAAGCTCTCGCAGCGCGTGGAGCGCGCCCTGGCCGCCGAATTGGAAGCTATGGCCGACCGGCACAGCAAACTGGTGCGCGCCATCGAAGACCGTCTCGCCGAGTTCCGGCGGCGCTGGCCTATGGACGCCGGCGACATGGACGCCACAATCGCGTCCGCTTCCGACTATCTCGCGCGCTTGAAGCGCCTGGAAACCGACGGCCTGCCGGCGCACGAACAGCGCTTCTTCGACCTGCTTCGCAACCAGAGCCATCAGAATCTCGCGGCCCTCTCCACTTATTTGAATCAGGCGCGCAAAACTATCCTCGACCGCATGGAGCTGGTCAACGAGAGTCTCGGCAAGGCGCAGTTCAACCCCGGCACCTATCTGCACATCGACGCCAGCGACCGGCAATTGGAAGACGTGCGCGAGTTCCGCCAGAAAATCCACGAAGCGCTCAGCCACGCCTGGAGCGACGATCGCCTGGAGGCGGAAGCCCGCTTTCTCACCCTCCGTGGCCTGGTGGAGCGTCTCGCCAGCCAGGAAGCCGAGCAGCGCCGCTGGCGCGACACAGTGCTCGACGTGCGCCTGCACGTGGAATTCATCGCCCGCGAGTTGGATAGCGAGGGGCGCGAGATCGAAGTCTATCGCAGCGGCGCGGGTAAGTCCGGTGGGCAGCGCCAGAAGCTCGCCACTACCTGCCTCGCCGCCGCGCTGCGCTATCAATTGGGAGGCGCGGAGCACGGCGCGCCGGCATACGCGCCTGTGGTGCTCGATGAGGCGTTCGACAAGGCCGACAACGAATTTACCGCGCTGGCCATGAATATCTTCGCCAGCTTCGGATTTCAGATGATCGTCGCCACGCCGCTGAAATCGGTGATGACGCTCGAACCTTTTATCGGCGGCGCCTGCTTCGTCCACATCAGCGAGCGCCGCAACTCCACGGTGCTGAATATCGAGTACGATGCGGCGCGCCAGCGTTTGAAACTCCCCGAGCCGGCGCGCCGCGAGGCCGATCTTGCTACTACCTGAGGCGGTGCGCGCGCTGCTCGCGCGGCGCTATCGCAGCCGGCGGTGCGCCTGGCTGGCCGGCGGAGGCGCGTGGCCGTTGGCCGTCTCTCTCCGCTGCCCCGATGAAGAGGAGGCGCAACGGCAGCCCGACGCGGTCCGAGCATGGTCGGCGGCATGGCATGGCGCGCCCGAAGTCGTATGGGCCGAGCGGCACTGGCGATCGCTCGGCACACAAAGCCTGCCCCAGCGGCTGGTGTTCCGCAATCCGTCGGACCTGGCAGCGTGGGTCGGCGAGAGCCAGAGCTGGCAACGCGCGCACGAACGCTTCCAACGCCTGGGGGCGCGCTGGCCGCGCATCGCGCGCTACTTCGATGTCCTCGCGGATTACGCCGATGCCGACATCGAACGCCTGCAATCGCTGCTCGACTGGCTCGATCGCAATCCCGCCTCGAATCTGTACCCGCGCCAGTTGCCCATCGCCGGCCTGGACACCAAGTGGTTGGAGCCGCGCATGTCGCTTATTTCGGACCTGCGCGGCGGCGCCGATACCGGATTGCGTCCCCTGCCGTATTTGGTCCGCTGCTGCATCCTGGACGAAACTCTGCGCCGGCGCGCGGGCGGATTGGGCGATATATCGGCGCGCCTCGACGATCTCGCAGTGCTCGAACTGCCGGCATCGCGCGTTTACATCGTGGAGAACGTGCAGACCGGCCTGGCATTCGGCGACGAGCCCGGTGCGGTGGTTTTCATGGGGCTCGGCTATGGAGTAGGTTCGTTAGCACGCTTGCCGTGGGTGGCGCGTGCGGCGTGCATCTACTGGGGCGATCTGGACACCCACGGGTTCGCCATTCTCGATCGCGCTCGCGCCTCGCTACCTCGCCTCCAATCGGCCCTCATGGACGAAGAAACGCTCCTCGGCTTCCGCGATCTGTGGGTCAGTGAGAGGGAACAAACCCAAGCTGCCGTCCTGCCGATGCTCAGCCCCAGCGAGCAGGAGATGTATCGTGGATTGAAGGAACAGCGATGGGGCGTCAACGTGCGGCTGGAGCAGGAACGGATCCCATGGAGCTTCGCCGCTTCGCGTCTCCGAAGCTGCTGCGGGAAGCAATAACGGAACTTAAACCCGCCCCGGAGCGAACTTAAGGATAGAGCCTGCTGATGCGTTTTCTTATACTTGCCGTTTTCCTGCTGGCCCCGGGACTGCTTTTTGCAATCGAGCACACCGGGACCGTGCGGGCGGCGGACCAGTTCATTCCCGGGGCAACTGTGACGGCGCGGCAGGGAGGCGCCAAACTGGTTGCGTATACCGATGAGAACGGCCGCTACGCGTTGGACCTCACGCCCGGCGTCTGGGAAATCGAAATCAAAATGTTCGGCTTCAAGACGCTGACCTCGACGATCGCGATTGCGGAGCAGTTTACGAGCAAGGATTGGACGCTAGAAATGCCGCGGCCCGGAGAGCCAGTGGAGCCGGCCAAACCGGTCGTCGCTCCTGCCGCGACTCCGAAGCCAGCCGCTACGGCATCCACGCCTGCGCCCGCGACATCGACACCCGCTCCCGCCTCAAACGGGCCCCGGCCGGGCCGGTACGGTCAGGGGCGGCCGGCGATGCAAGGGCGTGGCGGCAGAGGCCCGCAGCAGCAGCAGTCGAACCAGCCCGCGTTTCAAAACGCCAATGTGACGGCCACCGATGCCGGCGCTGAGGCACTGGCGATGGCGGGCGACGGGTCCGATATTGCCGCCACAGCCGACACCTCCGACGCGCTCATGATGAACGGCAGCACCAGCGGTGGATTGGGAGCGGCCTCGGACGATTTCGCGCGCATGGGGCGCGGCGGCCGCGGTGGTCCCGGCGGTCCGGGAGGACCGGGTGCAGTCGGCGGCGGGCTGAATGGAAATGGACTGATGACACTGGGGGCGAGCCTGGGCGCCAATGGCGATCCGCTCGGCATGGCCGGATTCGGAGCGGCCGGCGCGGATGCCGGATTCGGAGCGGGTCCCGGCGGCGGTTTCGGCTTGGGCGGTCCCGCCCTCGGTGGCGGACCGGGTGGCGGCGGTGAAGGCGGAGGCCGCGGCGGTGGTGGAGGCGGCCGCGGCGGGGGCGGCGGAGGTGGTGCCGGACGCGGCGGGCGCGCCGGGCGCGGACCTTTCAACGGCCAATACGCTCAATTCGGCAACCGCCGCGGGCGCAATCGGCAATCCCCATATCAGGGATCGATCGCGATTACCGCCACGAATTCCGCGCTCAACGCCGCGCCGTTCTCACTCAACGGACAGAATCAGCCTAAGCCTTCGTCGGCCAATGAGACCATCGCTTTCAACTTCGGCGGCCCGATTCGCATTCCGCACATCGTGAGCAACGACAAGTGGTCGTTCTACGTCAACTTCACGAACCACGAAGGGCGAACGGCGAGCAATCAGGTGAGCACCGTGCCCTCCGATGCGGAGAGGCTCGGCGATTTCTCCGCCGCTACGCAGACCGTGACCATCGGCGGCGGGCGGCAAACGGTGCCGGTACAAATCTTCGACCCCACCAGCAATACGCCATTCCCCGGTGCGATCATTCCCGCGACGCGCCTCAGCACCATCGCAATCGGAACGGCAGGAGTGCCCGGCCTGTTGAGTTACTTTCCGCAGCCGACCTACCCCAGCCTCTCGACGTACAATTACGCCATCGCCGAATCGACGCCGTCGACGAGCAACTCAATCGGCGTGCGCCTGCAGGGTTCCGTCACCACCAAGGACCGCATCAGCTTCAACGAACAATATCAATTCCGCCATTCCACCTCGGAACAACTGTTCGGCTTCGACGATACCAGCGAAGGCTACGGCCTCAGTTCGTCGGCGCAGTGGACACATATGTTCAAGCCGCGCGTGAACAATAGCGCCCAACTGTCGTTCAGCCGGAACCTCACCAAGAACCAGCCGTATTTCGCCTACAAGACGGACATCGAGGGCGGCCTCGGAATCGCCGGTCCCGACACCAGCCTGATCGACTACGGGCCGCCGACCCTGAGCTTCACCAACTTCGGCTCGCTTTCCGACGGAGCTTACAGTTCCACCCGCGCCCAGACCGCCAACTTCACCGACACCTTCACCTACATCGCGCACAAGAACCACAACCTGAGTTTCGGCTTCGGTTACCGGCGCATGCAGAATAACGTGCTCTCCTACGCCAGTTCGCGCGGTAGCTTCTCCTTCGGCGGCGCCATGACCGAGGGCATCGATTGCGGCGTCACGCAAGGGCAAATCATAACCGGGCCGGTCTGCGACGGCGCCAAGGTGGCCAACTCGGGGTACGATTTCGCCGACTTCCTGTTAGGCCTGGCGCAGGTTTCGAGCATCCGAACCGGTAACGACAACAACTACTTTCGCGGATGGGCCGCTAACGCCTACGCCATGGACGACTGGCGCGTGAATCGCGGCCTCACCATCAACTTCGGCGTGCGCTACGAATATTTCGCGCCTTACACGGAGCTCTACGGGCACTTGGCGAATCTGGATATCAATCCGGCTTTCACGGCGGTCGACGTGGTGACGGCGGGAGGCTCGGGAAACGACGGTATCGGCGGCGTGGGGGCTTATTTCGGACAGTATCCCGCCAGTCTGGTGAAAGGCGACCCGCACGCCTTCTCACCGCGGTTCGGACTGGCGTGGCGACCTTCGCAGAAATATAACCGGGTTATCCGGCTGGGCTACAGCATCTTTTATAGCGGATCGACCTATAGCGGCTTTGCCACGCAAATGGCCGCGCAGCCGCCGTTCGCCAACAACATCAACGACACCGGCACGCTGCTCGCGCCGCTACCGCTGCAGAACGCATTTATCCCGCAGCCGGTGAATAATCAGTACGCCATCAATCCCAATTACAGGCTCGGGTACACGCAAACCTGGACCGTCGCTTTCCAGCAAACGCTCCCGCACAATGTGCTCATGGAATTGGAGTATGTCGGCATCAAAGGTACGGGGTTGCCGATCACTCTTCTGCCGAACCAACCCACCGTTCCGGCCGACAACAACGCGCCCCTGCGCATTCCCACAGCCAGTTCCTTCAGCTACCAGACCGATATCGCCGATTCCATCATGCACGCGGCGCAAGTCCGATTGACGCGCCGCTTCACGCGCGGCATGTCGGCGGTGGCGCTCTACACCTTCTCCAAATCCATCGACGACGATAGCAACCAGGCGCAGGATCCCTTCAATCTGAGCCTGGAGCGCGCGCTTTCCTCCACCGACCAGCGCCATCGCCTGAGCGTGAACTACGTGGTGTCATCGCCGGTCGGGGTACGCGGCTTATGGCGGAATGGCGGCTTGAAAACACGCATGCTATCGGGCTGGACCACATCCGGCGGCTTCACCTATGCCACCGGCATGCCGCTCACACCGACCCTCGCGGGCGTCGCCACCAGTTCGAAGTTCTACCTTCGGCCCGACACTACCGGCGCGCCTCTCAACGCGCCGGGCTTTCCGTACTTCAATCTGGCGGCCTTCTCGACTACCGCACCGGTCGATGCCTATGGCGACGCGGGGCGCGATATCATCACCGGCATTCCGACTCTCGGCTTGAATGCGCAGCTCAACCGGGCATGGCGATTCGGTGAGACCCGCAAGCAGATCCAATTGTCCTTCCGTACGACCAACGTGTTGAACCACGTCTATATCAGCAGCTTCGGCACAGTAGTGGGATCGAGCAACTATGGACAGCCCACGGCGGCTTCCGGAACGCGAACGGTGACGTGCAATCTTCGCTTTAACTTCTGAGCCCTTTATGCGAAAGATCTGGATTCCCGCAGTGGTAGCACTCATCGCGATGGGGCAGCAAAAGCCGCCCGCGGCGCCCGCCACCACCATGCCCAAGTACACCATGAATTCCAACCTGGTGATTGTGGATCTCACGGTAAAGGACAAGAATGGGAAGGCCATCGAGGGACTCACGAAAGGCGACGTGGAGGTGTTCGAAGACGGCAAGCCGCAGACCATCGCAGTCTTCGAACCGCAGAAACTCACGCTCGATCCCGAACCGCCCGAGCCGCCGCCGTCGCTCGAAGATAAGAACGCGCTGCCCGATCCGCCGAAAACTACTATCACCTCGGCCGGCAAAGACAAGGTCCAGTATCACGACAAGCGCCTGATCGCGCTCTTCTTCGATTTTTCGAATATGCAGATTCCCGAGCAGCTCCGCGCGCAGGGTGCCGCTCTGAAATTTCTGAACGAACAGATCACTTCCTCGGACCTGGTGGCCGTGCTGCTATTCACCTCCGTGGTGAGCGTCCGCACCGACTTCACGGCGGACCGCAGTGTGTTGACCGATATCGTCAAGGGGCTGCCCATCGGCGACTCCAGCGAGAACGCCGCTTTAGCCGACGATGCCAGCGCTAATGGCGAAGACACCGGCGCGGCATTCGTCGCCGACGAGACCGAGTTCAACATCTTCAATACCGACCTCAAACTGGCCGCGCTCGAACAGGTAGTGCGCCAACTGGCCACCCTGCCGGAGAAGAAAGCGCTGGTCTATGTCACCGGCGGCATCAGCAAATCCGGCAGCCTCGAAAATCAGGCGCAGTTGGAAGCGAGCATCAATGCAGCGGTGAAGTCGAACGTGGCGATTTTTCCCATCGATGCTCGCGGCTTGATGGCCGATCCTCCGGGAGGCGCGGCGTCGACCGCTTCCTCACGCGGCGGAATGAGCCTTTCGACGTACAACAATCAACGCGCCACCATCAACGACTCGCAGGAAACCCTCGTAACCCTGGCGGCCGATACCGGCGGCAAGGCCTTCCTCGACAGCAACGACCTGTCGCTCGGCCTGAAACAGGTGCAGGAGCAATACGCCAGCTACTACATCCTCGGCTACAACACGCAGAACAACACCATGGACGGCCGATTCCGCAAAATTACCGTCCGATTGAAAGACCCGATCCCCGGCGCGAAGCTCGATTTCCGCAATGGATATTACGCCGACAAGCTCTGGAAGAATTTCAACGGCGACGACAAAGAGCGCCAGTTGAAAGACGCGCTCATGTCCGACAATCCCGTCACCGATATCCCGTTAGCGGTTGAGGTGGACTATTTCCGTATCTCGCCGACAGGTTATTTCGTGCCGGTCTCGGTGAAGATTCCCGGGTCGGTAATCGCGCTGGCGCAGAAAAAGGCGGTGGGCGAAACGGAGTTCGATTTCATCGGCAACGTAATGGATGAGCGCAAGCAGGTGCAGGGAATGGTGCGCGACTTCATCCACATCAAGCTGCCCACCACCGAAGCGGAGAAAGTGTCGTCGCGCAATTTTCACTACGATGCCGGCTTCACGCTCTCGCCGGGACGCTATCGCATGCGATTCCTGGTGCGCGAAGGCCAGTCGGGGAAGATGGGCACGTTCGACACCAGGTTCGTGATTCCCGATCTGGCGGCCGATTCCATGACGCTGAAGACCAGTTCCATCGTCTGGAGCAGCCAGCGGGAAGCGCTCAAAGCGGCGGTGGGTCAAGCGGAACAGATCACGAAGAAGAACGCCGCCGCGAACCCGCTGATTACCGGCGACGAAAAGGTGGTGCCCAATGTCGGCGATTACAAGGTTTTCCGCCGCGGGCAGAACATGTACATCGATTTCGACGTGTACGACGCCGCGCCCGATCCCAAGAACGCCAACGCTCGCGACATCAACGTGGAGATGAGCTTGTTCAATCAAAAAGGCGACAAGACGTTCGAAGTCGGACCGGTGAAAGCTACTGAGTTGGTGGCCACGCGCCCCGATGCCGTGCCCGTGCGGATTCAGATTCCGCTAAAGAACGTGGCGCCCGGACGGTATGTTTGCCAGCTCAACGTAATCGACGAAATCGGCCGCAAGTTCTCGTTCCCGCGGGCGAGCGTGGTGATTCAGTAACAGATTCACCGCAGAGACGCGGAGACGCTGAGGAAAACAAAGTCAAAGTCAAAACCGGAGGGCGCTGAGGTGGCAGAGGCCGCGGAGGGGGCCAATTTCTCGGGTGTCGGCGTCCTTAGTACATTGACAAGATAATACAGAAGCATCATTATGGCTGCATGAAGCAGACTGAATTGAAGCTGAAAGAGTCTGATCGGCTTGTTTTGAGAGATCTCTGCAGCAAGGGTGTGCATGTGGCGCGCGAGGTCAACCGGGCACATGTTTTGATGGCGTTGGATAGCGGCGCTCCTGAGGCGTGGATCTGCCAGGTCTTGGGCTTGGGCCGCACGGCAGTGTGGCGGACGCGGGCCGCCTACCGCGAGGGTGGTTTGGAATACGCCTTGCACGATGAACGAAGGTCGGGCGAGCCGCGCAAGTATCAAACCGATCAGGAAGCGGAGGTGGTAGCACTGGCTTGCAGCGCGCCACCGGGAGGGTACAAGCGCTGGACCGTCCGGTTGCTGACCGCGGCTGCCCAGCGACGGCCGGGACTGGGCGGCGTCAATCGGGAGACGATCCGTCAGATGTTAAAAAAACGCATGTAAACCCTGGCGCAAGCTGATGTGGTGCGTCGGCCGAATCACGGCCGAGTACCGGAAAAGAATGTACGGCCTATTGAAAATTTACGCCCGGCCGTACGATGCGAAAGAACCTGTGGTTTGCGTGGATGAAAAGAGCAAGCAGTTGCTTCGGCAGACTCGCTCGCCGCTCCCAGTACAGCCAGGCCGGTGCGCTAAAGAGGACTACGAGTACAAGCGCGCCGGAACCCGGAACATCTTCATGGCGGTCGAGCCCAAAGGCGGGCGGCGCGTGGTCGAGGTCACCGCGCGCCGCGCCAAACCGGATTTTGTCTCGTTCGTCAAACACTTAGTGGAGAGCGTCTACGCAGCGGCAGCGACCGTTCATCTGGTGCTGGACAACCTCAATACGCACTTTCGCAAGACCTTCGTGGATGTCCTGGGCAAGGCTGCTGCGACGGTCCTGTTGCGGCGGGTGACGTTTCACTACACACCCAAACACGGCGAGTTGGTTGAATATGGCAGAGATAGAAATCGGAATCATGGACCGACAATGCACGGGACAGCGCATCGCCACTGCGGAACTATTACAAGCCGACGTACAGTCCTGGCAGCAGCAGCGGAACATCGAAAGGCGAGGCATAGAGTGGACGTTCACGCGCCAAGATGCGGACCGCAAATTGCGTCGGCATTATGTTCCGTAATTATATTGTCGCAATACTAGGAGCTTCCGTTCGGCAGAATCGTCGCGGGGCGCGAAGATTCTGGCCGTTAGCCGTGCAGAGACGCGGAGGAACGCGTTGCGGAAGCAAGACCATATCAAAACCGGAGGGCGCAGCGGGGAGTCTTCGCTGGCCGCGACGATTCCGCAGGCCCGAGCCTACTCGGAAGCTGGGACCCAGGGACCTTGCCCCTCCGCGTCCTCTGCCACCTCAGCGCCCTCCGGTTTTGACTTTGACTTTTGTGTTTCTCAGCGTCTCTGCGTCTCCGCGGTGAATCCTAGTTCGCCCGTAACGCCACCGACGGATCGATCCGCGACGCGCGTCGCGCAGGCAAATACCCCGCGACCGCCGACACCGTTCCCAGCACAACGAGCATTCCCACGAACGTCACCGGATCGCTCGCCGTCGTCTCGAACAGCATCCCGCTCAGCCATCGCGACAGGATCCACGACCCCACGGCGCCAATCGCCATGCCAGCTGCGGCCAATCCCAAAGTCTGCAGAATGATGCGCGCCTGCAGAGTGCCGGCGGACGCGCCCAGCGCCATACGAATGCCGATTTCCTGGGTCCGCTGGTTCACCGAATAGGAGATCACGCCGTAAATGCCGAGCGAGGCGAGTATCAGCGCGAAGAGCGCGAACCCGCCCAGCAGCAGCACCACGAAACGCCGCGGCGAGACCGCCTTGTCCACCAGTTGCTGCACCAATCGGAAATCGTTCCCCGGCAGATTCGGCGCGATCGGTTTGAGAGCCGCCCGAATGGCTGACGCAAACTGCTCCGGCGGCAGCGTGGTGCGCACCACCAAATCGAGCCCCGCCCAGTCGCGGCCCTGCCGGACGGGCTGATAGAACTCCATACCTGCGCCTTGTTCGAGCGCCAGGTGGCGGACGTCGCCCACTACACCGACGACGCGCCGCTCTTTGTCGGTCAGTATGATTTTCCCGACCGCGTCCTCTCCGGGAAACAATGTGCGCGCCATGGTCTCGTTGATCAGGGCTACCTGGTCGTCCGACGCCCCGTCGCGCTCCGAAAGATCTCGTCCCGAACGAATCGGAATCCCCATGGCGCCGATATAGCCATCGCTGACCACCCGCACAAACGCCACCGGACCCTGGCCTTTGGGGAACGTCCGCCCTTTCACGCCCAAACCCCAACTGCGATTGCGCCCCAGCGGGAGCGCATCCGTCAACCCTGCGCCCACCACACCGGGCACCGACTTCGCGCGGCGCAACACCTCGTCGAAATAAGCGTTAGCTTCTTCCTGCGTTTTGAAGTCCCGGTCGGGATCGACACGCAGCGACGCCACCCGCTCCGGATTGAAGCCAAGGTTCACGTCGAGCACCTTCATGAAGCTGCGAATCAGCAGTCCCGCGCCTACAAGAAGCACGCAGGCGAACGCAATCTCCGATACCACCAAGGCGCCTCGCACCCACCCGCGCCCTTTGCCCTCGGTAGACCCGCGATTGGTGTCCTTCAGCACATCGTGCAGGGCCGCGGCGGGAATCTGCAACGCGGGCGCGAGGCCGAACAGGATACCGGTGGCGATCGCCATCGCTAGCGTGAACGCCAGCGCCGTGCCGTCGGTGCGGACGTTCTCCAGCAGCGGAATATTGATCGCGTCGAGATGCGCCAGGGCGCGCGTTCCGAGCAATGCCAGCACCACTCCCAGCGCCGCACCGCAGCAGGAAAGCGCCACCCCTTCGGTGAGCATCTGGCCGATTAGCCGCCACTGTCCCGCGCCCAGCGCCGTGCGGATCGCGATCTCCTTTTGCCGCGACGCGGTGCGCGCCAGCAGCAGGTTCGAGAGATTGGCGCACACAATCAGCATCACCACACCGACCGCGCCGGCGAGCACCATGAGCGCCAGTCGCATGCGCCCGCTTACGTGGTCGGCAAGCGGCGCGACATGGCCTTCGAAGCTATTGCGTTCGGGATGAGCTTGCGTAATATGGGCAGCGAGGATCTTCAGCTCCGCCTGCGCGCTCTTCACCGACACGCCCGGCTTGAGACGTGCGACAATCGCCATGGTGTTGCCCCAGCGATTGGTCTCCGCCGACAGCGGGAACGGCGCGAACATGTCGATGTGGCTTCCCGGCGCAAAGATCGACGAGAAATCGAACGACGCCGGAAGCACCCCGGCCACCGTCACCGGCGCGTTGTCGATGATGAGCGGCCGGCCGACGATCGAACGGTCGGAAGCGAAGCGGCGCTCCCAAAATCCGTGGCTCAACAGGACCGCTTTAGGGCCGTTCCACTTGCATTCTTCGGCCGTGAACTGCCGCCCCAGGTCGGGCTCGAGCCCTAGCACCGGGAAGAAATTGCAGGAGACCGGCACGCTGCTCACGCGCTCCGGTGTCTGGCCGCCCAGGACATTGTCGCCCACGCCGTAGAAGGCGAAGTAGCCGGCCATATCGGCGAAGGAGTGGTTCTGCTCGCGCAGGTCGTTGAGGTGACCCACCTGCGTGGTCTGGCCCGAGAGCCCGGCCGTATCGTAGTTGGTGACCCAGACCAGCCGCTGCGGATCGTAGAACGGCAGCGGACGCAGCAGCAGCGCATTCACCACGCTGAAGAGAGTCGAACTCGCGCCAATGCCCAATCCCACGATGAGGATGGCGAAGGCGGCGAAGCCCGCGTCGCGCCGCAGCGAGCGGATCGAGTAGCGCAGATCTTTGACGATACTGTCGAGCCAGTGATATTTCACGATGATTGTTGGACGCCCCACGGCAGGGACCGTTAGGTGGGCCCATCCAATGATAGAATCTAAGGCACTCGGATGCGTCGTGCGCTCGCAACGTTCCTGCTGGCTGTATTCAGCTTCCCGCTGATCGCGCCCGCGGTGTTTGCCGACGCGGAATCGAACCTGCCGGAATGCTGCCGCCGCGGCGGTAAACATCGCTGCGCCATGATGATCGGCGAAGCGCCGGCCACCGGCGTGTCCTTCCGGTCGATCCAGCCGAGGTGTCCTTTATATCCCGGCGCTCCAGCCACTCCCGCGGGCGAGTTTATCGCCGTGCTGGAGAGCTCATGGGCGATCTTCGGACTTGTTGTCAGCCATCCGGCGATTCACGTTCAGACGGAAGCCGGGTATCGCATTTCCCTCGGCAGATCGAGCCAGAAGCGCGGGCCTCCCGTGGTTCTCTCTTAATATCAATTCCCAAAAAAGAGAGAGTTCATCATAAGGAGCCTGTGTGCGAAAGCTCGTATTCTTTTTGTGTCTCACCAACGTTGTATACGCCACGATTCTCGGAAAAATTCAAGGAATCGTCCACGACCCGCAACACCGGCCGTTGTCGGGGGCAACCGTAAAGCTACAGGCCGTAACCTCGGATTGGTCGCAAACCGCGCAAGCCGGTGACGACGGCGAGTTTGTCTTCCCCACCGTGCCGGTAGGCGATTACAAAATCACCGTCACCCAGCCGAACTTCCAATCCGCGGAACAGTCTGTCACCGTAATCTCCGGCTCATCGCCGATTCTGCACTTTCAACTGGCGGTCGCCTCCGTCCATGAAACCACCGTGGTCGCCGGCCAGGCGGAGCCCGTCACTACCGATTCGGTGACGCCCACCACTCTGATCGATCGCGCCGACATCGCGCAAACCCCCGGGGCCGGCCGCACCAATAGCATGGCGATGATCACCGACTACGTACCGGCGGCCTACGTCACCCACGACATGCTGCATATGCGCGGCGGCCATCAGGTGGCTTGGCTGATCGACGGCGTGCCCATACCGAACACCAATATCGCCGCCAATCTGGGTCCGCAGATCGACCCCAAGGATATCGATTATCTGGAAGTGCAGCGCGGCAGCTACGATGCGGACTACGGAGATCGCACCTATGGGATTTTCAATATCGTTCCCCGCAGCGGCTTCGAGGGCGACAATGAAGCGGAGCTCGTCACCTCTTTCGGCAATTGGTTCCAGACCAACGATCAAATCGATTTCAGCGGCCATACCAAGAGCTTCGCCTACTACGTGAGCTTGAACGGGAATCGCAGCGACTACGGCCTCCAGCCTCCCATCGGGCAGGTGGTTCACGACGCGGAGAACGGATACGGCGGCTTCGCCAACCTTATCTGGAACGCCAATCCGTCCAATCAGTTTCGCCTGGTGGCTTCGTTGCGCCAGGATTATTACCAGGTTCCCGTCGACCCGGATCCCAATTCATTCGGCAATCGGATCTACCCCAGCTATGGCTTGCACGATAGCGAGCGCGAGCCCGACGGTTACGTCACTTTCTCCTGGATCCACACCTTCAATCCCAACTTGAGGATGACGGTTTCACCCTTCTATCATTTCAACGAGGCCAGCTATAATTCCTCGCCCAACGATTACCCGGCGATCGCCAATGTGAACCAGACCGCCAACTACGGCGGTGCGCAGGCCAGCCTGGCCGCCACCATCGCCAAGAACAACGACGTGCAAGTGGGTGGCTACGGGTTCGCGCAGCGCCAGAGCAACTTCTTCAATAATGTCTTCACGGATTGCGGCGCCGACTGCGCCAACTTCGGTCCCTCTTCAGCGGCCGTTACCGGCGGGCTGGTAGAAGCGTTCGTCAACGACCGCTTCAAGGTGACATCGTGGCTGACGCTGATCGCGGGCCTTCGCTATTCGCACTTCACCGGCGCTTCCGTGGTGGAGAACGCCACCGACCCGCGCCTCGGCGTGGCTGTCAAGATCCCGTACCTGAACTGGGTACTTCGTGGATTCTGGGGTGAGTTCTATCAAGCACCCCCGCTTTTGACGGCGACCGGTCCTTTGATCGATTTGGCCAACAGCCAGAGTCTGACATTCGGCCCCCTGCGCGGAGAGCGCGATCGTGAATATCAATTCGGCGTGGCCATTCCGTTTCACGGGTGGGTGCTCGACGAAGACACGTTTCAGACCACCGCGCGGAACTGGCTGGACCACAGCAATATCGGCGAATCGAACCTCTTCTGGCCGCTCACCTGGGATCGCGCCTTGATTCAAGGCTGGGAAACTACCCTGCGTTCACCGCGCCTCTGGCGGCGTATTCAGGCTCACGCGGCTTACTCCAATCAGATCGCGCAGGCCTCATCGCCCTTCACCGGAGGTTTGATCTGCCCCATTCCCGTGCCGGATGGATGCCAGCCGCCCCCAGGGCTCGCGCCAGTGGATCACGATCAGCGCAACACCCTGAACTTGGGATTCAACGCTACTCTGCCGGCGCGGGTGCTGGCCGCCGCCAACGTGTACTACGGATCGGGATTCACGAATGGACTGCCCGACGCCCAATATCCGGGGGCCTATCTCCCCGGCCACACTACGTTCGACATATCGCTGGGAAAATCGTTCGGTGAGAACGACAAGTACCGCGTGTCATTCACCGCCCTGAATGTAACGAATCGGCGAGTGCTGCTCGACAACAGCCTCACCTTCGGAGGGTTTCACTTTAACGATCCACGCCAGTTGTACGCGGAATTCCGCTGGCGATTTCATTACTGACGTGGGACATGCTTCACCTTGTCCAGGCCTTCAGTATCTCTTGAGTTCGTCCACCAGCGCCGGCAGACCCTTCGTGACATACAGATTCGCCAGCCGCTCTTCTTCCACCGAAGGCTCCATCACCTGCAGCAGCAGCGGGTTGGAATCCATATTCTGCCGCGTCGGCACCCAGACTTTGCCGTCGGCGAACTCCACCTGATTGACGAACCCTGTGACCTTGCGAATGCTCAGCGGCTTGCCGCCAGTGGAAAACTCCAGCGTATTCTCGGTGCTCACCTTGCCGGTACCGCGGGCGGGGAGCGAGAACGCCGGATCGCTCGAAGGCAAAGAGCCGGCCATATAGGAGTGCCCGTTGATATCGGTCAGGACCCAGCCCAACTCCACGTATTTCACCTGCCGGTCCGTCAGGTTCGCCACCTCGATGCTCGGTGTGCGGGCATCGCTCCCGCCAATCACCGCCGACCCGCGGAGCAGTTGAATCGGCCCATCGGGAAACTGCACGAACGCGAATTGTTCCTGCCGCTCGCGCTCGGGAACAATCGAAGCCATACCGACGTTGGTCAGCGCGCGGCCGCGTACGATCCGTCCCTGAATCTCCGGCAGCGCATCGCGGCGCGCCAGGATCTTCAAAACCGCGTCTTTCAGCGCCGGGCTGCCGCCCTGTGCCAGAAGCCGTTTCAAAGCCGTGCGATCGCGCTGCGCTTCCATCTCGGATGCCGTCATCACGCGGCGGGAATGCAGCTTGTCGGGCCCGTAGAACGAGAGATCCTGAAAGAGCACGCCATCGAGGCTGACCAGCAGGAGCGGGGCGGTGGCCATTTGCATGGGCCGCATCAGTTTGGTCGCGATATGTACCGGGAAAGCTTCGCCGGGGCCGACATTGAGCCCCGGCTGGAAGACCGAACCCACACCGCCCATGGCCACTTCCTGCGAAACCACCCGCAGCGTGACGCCATGAATGCGGTTATTGCTGATGTTCCGCAGGGTGAGCGAAAGGTTCAAGTCCAGCACCATCGCCGCCCCACGCGCGATCTGGCGCGAAGTCCCGGTGTCGGTCCGCATTACCGCTACTGGAGAATCGTCGGGGAGATCGATTCTGACTTGGCTGCTCGCCAACGGTGAGTCCTGCGCCAGCAACGAGGCTGCGCCCAGGACACCCGCCAGCAACACCCGAACCTTCGTCTTACTGAGCATATACGGTATTAATCGTTACCGACCCGGTTTGCGGATCGATGTAACGAGCCCCCATGGAACCTTGCGCGTCGAGCGTATAAACCGCCTTCTGCGCGCCGCCATTCATCAGCCCGAGCATGCGATTGTCGCCGTTCTGGTATTGAATGCCGTCGCCGGTGGATTCGACAGCGGTTTCAGCCGTGTGCCGCGGTTGCGGCGCCGGACGCTCCAGCACCAGGCATCCGCCCACCAGCACGATCACGCTGGCAAAGGCCACCGCCGCGCGCCATCCCGTCAGCGATCCGCGGTGCAGCGGCGCTTCTACCGCGCGGACGCATTCGCCGGCTTCCAGCCCCAGCCGGACGTTGGCCTTGATTTCCGCCGCCATGCGATTCCAGGAAATCTCCGGCAGTTCGGCCAACTCTGGCAGCAGTTCCCGCATTTCGTTGTATCCGGCCACTTCTTCGCGGCATTCCGCGCAGCGGACCAGGTGCCGCGCCATCCACCAGCTTCGGATCGGCCCCAGGTCCCCGCCCGCGTGCAACGCCAATGTTGCCTGATTCGGGTGTCTCATCTTGCTACCGCTTCCTTCTTTCCATATACCGCCGGAATTTCGTGCGTCCATTGGCAATATGCGAACGGACAGTGGCCTTCGAGCAGTTCAGCCGCTCAGCCACTTCTTCCGCCGGCATGCCTTCCACATCGCGCATGATGAGCGCGGCGCGCTCACGGGCGCTCAGAAGGCGCAATCCATCTTCCAGATATTCCCGATGTTCCGAGCGCAACAAAATCGCCTCGGGGCTCTCCGAATGGCTTTCGGGAGCTTCATCGAGCTCGCAAAAAGTCGCTCGCCCGCTGCGCCGAAGGAAGTCGATCGCCGTATTGGTGGCGATTCTCGACAGCCAGTGGGCCGCTTTTTGCTCGTCTTTGAGTTGTTCCTGGTGCTGCAGGGCCTTGATGAAGGCCTCCTGCGTCAGATCCTGGGCATCGGCGACATTTTGCACAAGGTGGTAAATCTGCACGAAGATCCGCCGGAAGTGCTGGGAAACAAAACGGTTCTGTCGCTCCTGGAGTTCCAGGCCGGGCTCGATGACGTCGCTCATGCCTATCAAAACGGTTGTTCCCACAGGTCCCTACATATGTAAATGACGGAAAACCCTGGGAAACGTGGAACCAATTCGCGGCCTGCGATCGCCGCTAGGGCTATTTTACCCCGAGCAGTCAGTAGACCTTGGTGGTGAGTACGAGGAAGAGGTCCGTCGTGTTGCCCAACAGGCGGATCTTGCCGAGTACCAGTTTCTGCCCTTCGTGGATGGTGAGGTCCGTCTTGATATGGCTGTCAATTTCGGCGAACTTGATCGAAAACTGGAAAGACGAGAGGTTCAGAGTCTTGCTTTCGGTCGGGGGACCGAAGGTCGCATAAAACACCTTATAGACGCTAGAGCCCCCCGGCAGAATTCCCTGCACCTCGCCATTGCTCTCGATCGGAAGGACGATGGTGTCCCACAGACCGTAGTGGTCGTAGTTGAAAGCGCCTTTTATCTAGTCGATTGGTTTCGTTGGGTTTTTTTGTTGCACTGCGGCTGTTGTTCGTGTAGCCTTCACATCAAACCTTGATAGGATGAAATCAGGAACGCCATGAACGTTACCGTGCAAATCCCGGACGATCTTGCCAAGCGCCTCGGCGCGAGCGGCGACGATTTATCGCGTCGCGCGCTGGAGGGCTTCGCGCTCGAAGAGTACAAGGCGGGCCACATCACGAAAGCGGAGTTGCGTCGCATGCTCGGACTGGAAACGCACTACGAACTCGACGGTTTCTTAAAGGTCCACGGCGTCGTTGCCGATGTCAGCATAGACGATCTTCGCCGCGACGTCAGCGACCTTCAGAGTCTTGGGCTTTGACGAGCACGCCTGTCGTCGTCGCCGACACCAGCCCGATCAATTATCTAATCCTGACCGGGGATGTTGCCGTGCTTCCCGTTCTGTTTGGGAGGATCATCCTTCCCACCGTGGTCCGGGACGAACTCGCGCGGCCAAAGGCACCGCTTACGGTGCGAGACTGGCTCAGCAATCCGCCGGCCTGGCTTGAAGTGCGCCCGTCGGCGCAAACCGGCGATATGTCGATGGCTGATCTCGACGACGGCGAGAGGTCGGCGATCCTGCTCGCGATGGAGCTTCATGCCGATCTGCTCCTCATTGACGAGCGCCGCGCCGCGAAAACCGCGCGCAGCAAGGGATTCAGGGTGGCGGGAACGCTCGCCATTCTAGGCATGGCTGCCCGGCGCGGTCTTCTAAGTCTCCCCGACGCGATTGATCGGCTGAAACAAACCAGTTTCCACTACAGGCAGGAGATTCTGGATCAGTTCCTCGCGGAACAAAGCGGCAAGGCGTAATCGCTTAAGGGGAGAGCTCCGGCATCTCATCCGCCGCCAGATCGCCGGAAGTGCTGGGAAACAAATCGGTTCTGTCGCTCCTGGAGTTCCAGGCCGGGCTCGATGACGTTGCTCATGCCTATACAAACGGTTGTTCCCACAGGTCCCTACATATGTAAATGACGGAAAACCCAGGGAAACGTGGAACCAATTCGGGTATTTTACCCCGAGCAGTCAGTAGACCTTGGTGGTGAGTACGAGGAAGAGGTCCGTCGTGGTACCCAGCAGGCGGATCTTTCCCAGCACCAACTTTTGCCCTTCGCGGATGGTGAGGTCGGTCTTAATGTGGCTTTCGATTTCGGCGAACTTGATGGAAAATTGGAAGGACGAGAGGTTCAGAGTCTTGCTTTCGGTCGGGGGACCGAAGGTCGCATAAAACACGTTGTAGACGCTGGAGTTCCCGGGGAGAATTCCCTGCACCTCGCCGTTGCTCTTGATCGGAAGGACGATGGTGTCCCACAGACCGTAGTGGTCATAGTTGAAAGCGCCTTTCATCTCGTCGATAGCGGATTTCAGGTCGGCCGGAACGGGGCTGGTTGGTGGACCCCCGTCCGGCGTGGACGAGGGGTACGCGCGAATCAGGTGAATACTCAGCTCGATTCTTGTCTCCGGCACGTCGAACCGCTTGATCAACGCTTCCGCGGTGTCCAGGTCCTGCGTGTTTCCGCTGCGCATGACAAAGGCGTGCGGAAAGTTGTCCCAGGTTATACGCAAGCCTGGGCGGTCCAGCAGATTTCGGACGAAGTTTGCCACGCGCTCGGCGCGATCGGGCGTCAGATTCCTGGGTTCGTAGATCCGAACGTCGGAGGGAAGTTGTGCGTCCGGTTTGGTCTGCGCCAGGCTCGTCGAGCAAAACGCCAGTAACGCCAAAATGACGGTCTTCATTCCAATTCTCCCCTGAACTCGTGCAGCAAAATAATAGTCACGTTGGGATCGCGGGTGGCGATCCTGATTTCCACCGGCGACTCGGGCTCAAGCTTGGTGGGGCGGACGCCCACGTACGCGCGCGACCCCCTGGTCGCGCTCTTGCTGGATGGAGTCCGTACCGGCCGGCGCGAAACCGCTGCCATCCGCGGCGCGCTCCGATCAATAACCCCAACCGCCTCTTTCCGAGCCGCGACCGTGAGGGAGCGGTCCGCCTGCGGCGTCCTCCTCACCGTAATCCCCACTCCTACCGCAATCAAAACCGCCGCCGCGACCGCCAGCCACTTCCAACCCCATCGCGGACGCGCAATTTCCCGCCGGATCTCGCGCCGCATCGCCGCAAAATCCACATCCGCCGTCTCCGGCGGCCGGCTCGCCAACCACGCGCGATCTTCCGCCAACTCCCGTGCCAACGACGCGCAATCGGAACAGACTCGCAGGTGCTGTTCGAGCTCCGGCGCGTCACCCGCCGCCAGATCGGCGCCCACATAGCGCGCGATGCGCTCTTCGAACCCGGCACACGTCATAATTTCCCCCTCAGCAGCTTGCGCAGCTTGAGCCGCGCCGTACAAATCTGCGACCGTACGGTGCTCACCGACGACCCGAGAATGCGCGCCACTTCCTCCGTCGTCAGGCCTTCCATTTCGCGCAACAGCAGCGCGGCCCGCTCTTTTTCCGGCAACCGCCGCAGTACCGTGCGCAGATGCTCTTCGCGCTCCTGATCGGCGTATAGGCCTTCGGGATTGCCCTCCGGGTCGGCGGGCGCGAACGACGCCCAATTCTCCATCGGCGCCAGCCGCGAACGCTGCCGCTCGCGCCCGATATCGCGGCAGGCGTTCACCGTTACGGAATACAGCCACGGACCCACTCCGCGGCCGGAATCGATCTGCGCGATCTTGCGATGCAGGCGGATGAACGCCTCCTGCGTGGCGTCTTTGGCGTCTTCCACGCTGTCCGTCAGCCGCAGTGCCAAGGAGAAGACGCGGCGCTCATGCAGCGCCACCAGCTGCTCGAACGCCTCGAGATCGCCCGTCTTGGCGAGCGCCAGCAGACGCGCTTCGGGCGTCGTCCGTTCCGGCGGATCGTCCATTCTTGCGGCTGCGAATGCCACGCTTGTGCCTGCCACTACCCTTATACGCTAGCGGGAGCGCAAACGTTGATCGTGTATCAAGAACAGAAACCATACCGCCATCGCGAGAAATGGAAGCGCCGGCGTCGGACCGCGCCAAAGTCCGTAAGCCACCGCGCTCAGGAATCCGCCGATCATCGCGCTCATGACAGCCACGGGATTCAGTTTGAGCCGCACCAGGGCGACGGCCGCCGACCCGCCCACGAACAGGTCGCTGATCCCGACGATGGGAATCGTGGACCCGCGCACCGGCGACACCAGCGCGACATACAACAGGAGGCGGCTAGACCCGGTACGAAATCCCTCGATCATAATTCGGGAGAGGCCGCCTGCCATCGATAAGACATCGACTATGGCAGCCACAGAAAGAAAGACCGCGACCGCGGCCGCTGTCTGCAGTGCGCCTTCGATCAGGAGCACGCCGCCGATGGCGCCCGCGAGAACCGCGAGGTCGATAATCGGCCACTCCATCGGGCGGAACACCAGCACTGCCGCATAAGCGGCCAGAAGCCCGAAGGCCAGCAGTCTTTTTCGCCAGGGCGGCATTCTCCTGGCAACACTCGAGATCCACACGACGATGGCAAAGCCGGCGACAGTCACCGCCGCGGCCAGGGCTGAAAACAGCCAAAGAGACATGCCTGCACCTGTTAATGCGCACGACCTTCGGGAGCCGACCCTCAGCGGCCTCCGCTCCCTCAGCGCTCTCCGGGGTTGACTTTGATTCTTGTTTTCTCCGCGTCTCTGCGTCTCCGCGGTGAATCTGTCTTGATCAGGGCTGGGGTGCGCGAAGCCTACTGTAGCGCACGGCACGCGACGCGGAAAGCCACCCCCCGGCGGTGGAGCTTTCAGTTAAGCTAGAAACGGTGCGATTGTATGAAACTAGCCGAACGAATGAGCCGCATCGGGGTCGAATCGGCCTTCGATGTATTAGTCAGAGCGCGCGCGCTGGAGGCGCAGGGTAAGAGCGTCATCCATTTGGAGATCGGCGAGCCCGATTTTCCCACGCCCACCCACATTGTAGAAGCTGCCAAAAAGGCGCTGGACGAAGGCTGGACGCATTACGGTCCCACGCAAGGCTTTCCCGACCTGCGCGAGGCGATCGCCGCCTACATATCGACCTCGCGCGGCATCCAGGTCGGCGCGGAGCACGTTTCCGTAGTTCCGGGCGGTAAGCCGATCATCTTCTTCCCCATGCTGGCGCTGCTCGAGCCGGGAGACGAAGTAATTTATCCCAATCCCGGCTTCCCGATTTACGAATCCATGATTCGCTTCCTCGGCGCCAAGCCCGTGCCCATGCCCCTCGAGGAATCGCGCGGCTTCTCGTTCGACCTCGATCTGTTCCGCGACCGCCTCAGCTCCAAGACCAAGATGGTGGTGCTCAATTCGCCGCAGAATCCTACCGGCGGCACCATTCCGGCGACCGACCTGAAGCAGATCGCCGAAATGCTGCGCGAGCGCGACGTCATCGTAATGAGCGACGAGATTTACTCGCGCATCAGTTATACCGAAGAGCCGCCGGTCTCCATCGCGAGCTTCCCGGGAATGCTCGAAAAGACCATCATTCTCGACGGATTCTCAAAGACCTACGCCATGACTGGCTGGCGCATGGGATATGGCGTGATGCCCACGTGGCTCGTAGAGGCGGTTAGCAAATTGATGGTGAATTCCAACTCCTGCACCGCCAGCTTCACGCAGCGCGCGGGACTGGCCGCCATCACCGGTCCGCAGGATTGCGTCACCCATATGGTGGCCGAATTCCGCCGCCGCCGCGATGCCATCTGCGCCGGACTAAACGCCGTTCCCGGATTCCACTGTCCCGTCCCGGGCGGCGCCTTCTACGTCTTCGCCAACATCAAAGGCACGGGCATGGACTCCAAGGAGCTTGCCGATTACCTGCTCTACGAAGCCGGCGTTTCCTGTCTCGATGGTGGCGCGTTCGGCGAGTATGGCAAGGGCTACATCCGCTTCAGCTATGCCAATTCCATGGCCAATCTGATGGATGCAGTCGAGCGGATCAAGAAGGTGTCTCCCAAGTGGGCGGACTCGCTGGTGGCGAGCCGATAGTGGCGCCCAAACGCATCTTAGTTACAGGCGGCGCCGGCTACATCGGGTCGCACACTGTGAAGCTGCTCCTGGAACAGGGGCACGAAGTCACGGTCGTCGACAACCTGTCTAAGGGTTACCGGCACAATATCCCCGGTAAGATCCTGTATCAGCTCGATATTTGCGACAGGAAGGCGCTCTCCGAACTGATGCGCCAGGCGCGCTGCCAGGCGGTGATCCACTTCGCCGCCTTCATCGCGGTGGGCGAATCCATGCGCGAACCGGAGCGCTATTTCGGCAATAACGTGGCGGGCTCGCTTTCGCTGCTCACGGCGATGTTGGAAACCGGCGTGAAGCACATCGTCTTCTCCTCCACCGCGGCGGTGTATGGCGATCCGGCGTCCAGCCCGATCGTGGAGACTTTTCCCATTCACGCTGTGAATCCTTATGGCGAGTCCAAGGTGATGGTAGAGACGCTGCTGCGCTGGTTCGACCGGATTCACGGATTAACCAGCGTGTGCCTGCGCTATTTCAACGCCTGCGGGGCCGATCCCGATGGCCATCTGGGCGAGGAGCATGAACCCGAGACGCACTTGATTCCGCTGCTCCTGCGCGCGGTAGTGACCGGCAAGCCTGTCACGGTCTTCGGCGACGATTACGATACGCCCGACGGCACCTGTATCCGCGACTACATTCATGTGAACGACCTGGCGCAGGCTCACATCCTGGCGCTCGATTATCTCCTCTCCGGCGGTACGTCCGACCAGTTCAATGTCGGCACCAGCACCGGCCATTCGGTAATGGAGACCATCCGCGCCGTGGAAGCGGTGACCGGCAACAAGGTGCCCTATGTGGTGGGGCCGCGCCGCGACGGCGACCCTCCCCGCCTGGTGGCGGACTCGGCAAAGTTGCGGACCAAACTGGGCTGGGAGCCACGCTACTCCGATCTGCAACCGATCATCGAGCACGCGTGGAATTTCGCGCGGAAAGACAAGAAGAACTCTTAGCCACCGATAAACACCTAAAGCCGACGCCCCTTCTTATCGGTGTTCAGCGGTGTTCATCCGTGGCCAATAGTGCTTTGCCGGGTTCAGCGCCAACCGCCTCCGCCACCTCCGTGTGCTCGGGTTTTGCCTTTGGTTTTGCTTTCTCCGTGTCTCCGTGGCTCCTAAGAAACAAAATGGAGGCTTGTTGGAAAGAAAGGGTTTGCTGGCGACCGCCGCAAGCCTCCATTTTGTTTCTTCCCCCACCAGACTGGCCCCCCAGTCCAAATGCTCCGTGGTGAA
>Ga0182016_10000697_pt1 | contig 41691 bp, 32 predicted proteins | sample 712S2MmetaG_FD_120491 | JGI IMG/M metagenome (GOLD analysis project Ga0182016, IMG submission 120491) | Permafrost microbial communities from Stordalen Mire, Sweden - 712S2M metaG | ecosystem: Environmental > Terrestrial > Soil > Wetlands > Permafrost | place: Sweden: Stordalen | collected...
ACCATTTGCCGATATCCGTTGAACACCGGAACTGCGCTCCCGCGGATCTGAACTTTGGCGTCGACAAGCGAGTCGTAGTCTTCTGCTGCTTCCCTGGGACCCGTGGCAATAATTGAACCGCCGCGTGTGGAGACATCCAGAGTCACATTCATGGGCATCAGATGAACGGAATGGACTATACCCGCCATTTCAACCCACTGCCCATCCTCGCTACCTGCAAGCAATTCGGCCATGGTCGGTTGTGGAGCGGTCTTGGGAAGCTGCGAGGTTCCAATCACTTTCACATGGCCTTTGAGGATGACCGGCGCATAGTCTCCGGTTCCGCTGACTCCTGTAACCTCCACCAGTGTTCCGGCTTTCAAAGGAAGAATCGGATGGGAAGGTAGTGGGAGGAATATGCTGCCTGTCGAATCGTGGACGAAGAGTGCCGCATGTCTGGGATCGACATAAGGATCGTAATAGACGACAACTCCGCGAATGCTAACGGGAAAGCCGCGCGCCGCTTCTTCAAGAGAGATGTCGTGGGCTTCATGCGCCGTAGTGAGGGTCCGCAAGGCTTGCGCGGGGGTCTCAGCCGCCGCAGTGCACAGCAAGATCGGGGCAACCAGAGCTGCGACTGAATAGCGGAACCGCATTACGCTGCCTCCCGTACGAAACTGCCGCACCCTTCCGGGATCGCCCTCAGAGTGCAGAGATTTTTCTCACGCGACAATATCAATATCTATCGGCATTCCACCGAATAAGATCAGGAGCGCGAACGCTGGTTATGCCGCAGAAACGAAAGGGCGGAAAATCGGCTTCCAGGATGAGAAATCGGCGGCCGATTCATTAAAAAGGCTCAAGATCGGAATTTAAATTTCAGGCGACAAGATTGCGGTCATTTTAGATTCGCGTATGCGTCTCCCCTACGCCGCCTTCACTTCCAAAATAATCGCCGCCCCATGCGGCTCCAGATTCACCGCCGACGCGCGGCCATTGTTGTCGCGCAGAATCGTGGCGCACAAGCTCAACCCGAGTCCCGCCGTCTCGCCGCCGGGCTGCGCCGGCGTAAACGGGTCGAACGCGCGTTCGGGATTCAGGAATCCCGCTCCCGAGTGAGCCACCAGAATCTGTACCTGCTGGCCCTCGCTGCTTGCCTCAAGGCGAATCGTCTTCGGCCCATGTTGCGTTGAGTCCGCATCCTGCTTTTCGACTGCGGCCATGGAGTATTGCAGACAATGCAGCACGGCTTGCCGCAACTGTTGCCCGCTGCACAGCGCGCGCGGTAAAGACGGAGCAATCGTCATCCTGAAGTCGATGGAGCGTTCGAGAAAATTGGGCCGGTAGAGCTGCTCCATGTCCGCAAGCAGTTCGTGTACCGAGACCGCCGTCAGTTGATCGCCCTGCGTCTTCGCCAGGCGCAATAGGCTCTCGAGCGTTGAGCGCATGCGCCGCGCCTCTGTCAAGATCGACTCCACGCCCTGGTGCTCCCGCGTATCCAGAGCCAGCGAATCTTTGAGCAGAGAGGCGTAGCCCAGCACCACCGTGAGTGGATTGTTCAACTGGTGAGTCACGTTGGCCGCCAGTTGCCCCAGTCCCGCCAATCTCTCCGAGTCAATCAGCTTTTCAAACAGCATGGTCTGGCTGCGCGTCGCCTGAAGTCGGGCAACGAGCATCTCAATCGGCAGCAGATCGTCTGCTCGCAACAATTCCGGATTCAAGGCATGCCAACTCCCCGGCATAGGACGCTTGCCAGCCAGCAGCAATGCGCCCTCCGCGGCTGCGCGGCCCATCATCGGCACCGCCAGCGCGCTCGTAAAGCGCAGCCGCTTCAAGTCGCCGCCGGGCTTGAGCCAGGGCGTCAGGTCGAGGTCGAGCGTCTGGCTGTGCTCCACGGCTGGGTGCGCAGTGCCGGGCGCAAGAAACCCGACGGGAGAAATTCTGCCGGCAACCTCACCCAGCGCCGAAGCCGTGGCTTCATCAAAGCCTGCAGAACCTGCCAGTCGGAATCGGCCGCCACTCTCAAGCAGCAGCGCCGCCTGGGCAAAGCGGCTGTGCGCCACAACAATTCTGCAGATGTCGCTTCCCTGGCGGTCGAAATCCTCCACTCGGCGCCGGGCCAGAATCAAATTCGTGTAAGCCTCCAGCTCGCGCCGCGCCCTGCGTTCCCGGTCCTGGGCTGCCTTGTTCAGGGCCAGTTCGTCCTCCAGCGCCAGCACGATCATGCCCACCGCCGCCACCACCTTGCCCATCACGATCACGTGAATCAGCCTGAGGTCGAGCAGAGGATGCAGCCCAAGTGAGGGAAGAATCTGCAGCACTGAGAGCGTCCATGCGCCAAATCCCATCACGCTCAGAACCAGGCCCGGTGAAAACCGCCGGAACACAAACACCAGCAGAAGCGCCGTCATCAGCAGGTTGGCGCACTCGGCCACGATCAGCGCCGACGCCACTCCAGCCGTGAAGCAAACCCAAAAAGCCAGCGCTCCCATCAGCAGGCAATAGGGAACACCGATCCAGCTGGGCAGGCGGCTTTTGGCCAGGCACCAGAACACGGCCACGATGAGCGAAATTGTTCCAAGAGCTGGAAAGATCAGGAACCGTGGCTCGGCGGGCGCCACGCCGTGCAGCATTCCAAAGAAGAGAACCGGCGCAACCACCAGAGGAATGGCATACGGAATGAAAAACGGAATATCGAGCCTGCCGAGACGAAAACGCCCGGGGGATAACGATGCGAAGAATAGAGCCGAGCTGATCTGCATGGCGCTTTGGCCCACGGCCATCAGCCACGCATGGGCATTCTGCGCAAAATTGAGGGGGCCTTCCAGGTACATCGCGGCCATTGAGACCAGCGCAAACACGAATCCCAGAAACCACTGCAGCGTGCGCGCGTCGCGGAAACGCAGGTAGAGAACCCCGAAGGCGGGCAGGAACAAAGCGCTGAGCACGAGCGCAGGGATATGATAATAATCCGGCATGAAAGCCTGCTCCGTTAAACAGAACGGCAAGTTGGCTTGACTTGTGCTGGCGAACGATCTGTATGATGCTCGGGAATGGAATGCGCCTCGTTCGCCAAACACCCCTTGGCTGCGCTTTAGCCCGTTTTCCCGATCCTTGATTTTGAATTGCTCCGGAGGCCCGGTCCATGCGTCTAAAGTTGCAGCGGAGTGCAAAAGTGGCCCGATTCTCCCGTACCCTAACAGGTTTGGTGGCAGCGAGCGCAAGGAGTAAACCCAATTTGAACAGCCGATTTCAGTGGTATTTGCGCGCAGTGCTGGTTTTTACAGCCACCTGCGGGTGCGCGCTGGCCGTCACCGCCCAGAGCAAGGACAGCTTCGATCCCATGCCGCTCGACTCCGGCTTCGGCCACATGGACGTGTCTGAACCCACCACGCCTCCCGAGCAGATCATCAAGCAATTTGCCGCCAAGGAAAGCGAATTTCAGGACGCGCTCAACCACTACACCTATCGCCGCTACGCCCGCGTCCAAACCCTCGACGACGACAACAAGGTCGACGGCGAATGGTACGAAGTGGACGACGTCATCTTTGACTCCGAGGGCCGCCGCACTGAGAAAGTTGTGTTTGCGCCCGGCAGCACTTTGCAGCGCGTCATGATGTCGCCATCGGACTTGCAGGACATCTCCCACGGCTATCCATTCGTGCTCACCACCGAGGACATTACCCAGTACGACGTAAAGTACGTCGGCCGGCAAAAGGTGGACGAGGTGGATTGCTACGTCTTCGAAGTCAGCCCCAAGATTATCGAGAAGAAGAAGCGCTACTTCCTGGGCCGCATCTGGGTCGACGCAACCGATTTGCAAATCGTGGTCACCAACGGCCGCATGGTTCCAGACGACACGCGCAAGGGAAGCGAAGACCTGCATCCGCCCTTCATGACCTGGCGAGAACAGGTCGATGGGCATTATTGGTTCCCGGTCTACACCAAGGGCGAAGGGATTCTCCACTTCTCCGGCGGCAACGGCTACATGTCTCAGGACGTGCACATCCGCGACACCGTCAAGTACTCTGACTACAAACGCTTCGGCTCAACCAGCACCATCATCTATAACGGCCAGAACCTGCCTGCCCAGCAGCAACAGCCAGCAGCTCCCCCCAAGCCGTAGAACCGGCGCCCAGAGGCTGGACTGTATCAGGCTGCGAAAAAACCCCACTGGTGACGTGCTTTGTAACAAGGGCACGGCTTCAGCCGGGCCGCAAAATCAACGTCGGGCTTCAGCCCTGCTGATTTCGCCCGACTACAAATGCCTTTTTCCGCAGCCGCGGCCTGCCGCGTTGTCGTCGCACCTGCGGCGGCGTTTGGCTTTAATGGCTCGAACAGAAATTCCTGTTGCAGGATTTGCGACATCTTCATTCTCGGAAGCTCACGGCTGAGCGGTCCCAAGTAAAGTAGAGATTGAAGAGAGGGTTGTATGGGCCGAAGCCTGAAAATCATCTACTACGTGGAGCCGGACGCGGGGGCACTGGCGCGGAGAGCGGCACAATATTTTGTGGAGATGGCCGAAGAGGCCGTGTCGGCGCGGGGATTTGCGCGCATCGCCATCAGCGGAGGGTCCACGCCAAAGGCCGCCTTTGAGCTGATGGGCGACCCGGGCCAGCCGTGGCGGGGGCGCATGCCGTGGGACAAGCTGGAGCTCTTCTGGGTGGATGAACGGTGCGTGCTACCGGATAACGCCGAGAGCAATTACCGGATGACGCGCGAGGCGCTGCTGGATCGAGTGCCGCTCGGCGCCGATCAGATTCACCGGATGGAAGGAGAGCTGGCTCCGGAAGAAGCGGCGGCGCGGTACGAGTCAGAATTGCGCAACAGCTTCAAGCTGGAGGGGGCGGAGCGGCCGCGGTTCGACCTGATTGCTTTGGGGATGGGCCCGGACGGGCACACTGCATCGCTCTTCCCGCATACACTCGCTTTGCACGAGATGAGCCGGCTGGTGACGGCCAATCACGTGCCGCAGAAGGACGCCTGGCGCATCACGCTAACCTGGCCGGTGATCAACCGCGCCAACTCGGTCTTCTTCCTGATCGGCGGCGCCGATAAGGCGCTGATTCTAAAAGAGGTGCTGACCGGTCCGAAGGATGTGGAGAGGTTGCCGAGCCAGCTGATCAGGCCTGCGAGCGGTATACTTACCTTGTTCCTTGACAAGGATGCAGCCTCACTTTTGCCGGCAACGGACGATGACGGCTGCGGTTGGATAGAGAGGGAAGGATGATTCTCGCGGGTGATGTTGGCGGCACCAAGGTTAGCTTGGCGCTGTATGACTTTGTAGATGGAAATCTGAAGCACTCCCGCGATAAGCAGTATCCGGCCAAGGAGTACTCGGGGCTCGAGGAGATTGTGCGCGAGTTCGTGGTGAATGAGAAGGTCACGGCAGCGTGCTTCGGGGTGCCGGGGCCGGTACGGGATGGAAGGCTGCGGCTGACCAACCTGCCGTGGACGCTGGACAGTCGCCAGCTGGCAGCGGACTTGAAAATCGATTACATCTTTCTGATCAACGATCTGCAGGCCAATGGATACGGAATTGCCGAGCTGAGCGCCGACCAGGTTTACACGCTGAGTGAAGGGGATGCGCTCCAGATTGGGAATCGTGCGCTGATTTCGGCGGGTACCGGGCTTGGCGAAGCCTTCATGATCTGGGATGGACGGGATTACGTTCCCTACCCCTCAGAAGGCGGGCACTCGGATTTTGCGCCACGCAATGAGGACGAGATCGACCTGCTGCGGTTTTTGAAGCAGAAGTACAACGGACGCTGCAGCTTTGAGCGCGTCGTGAGTGGGCAGGGGTTGACCAACTGCTACGAGTTTCTGCGCGAGGTGCGGGGCCTGGACGAGCCGGCATGGCTGGCGGCGCGCATTACGAGCGAAGATCCGAACGCCGTGATTACGGAGCTGGCTCTGGCAGCCAAAAGCGAGATCTGCGAGAAGGCGATGGACATGTTTGTTTCGGCATACGGGGCCGAGGCGGGCAACCTTGCTCTAAAGGTACTTTCGGTGGGCGGGATCTACGTGGGCGGAGGGATTGCGCCGCGCATCCTGGAGAAGCTGAAAGACGGCACATTCATGAAGGCGTTTGTGGACAAAGGACGCTTGAGCCAGTTGCTGGTAAACATGCCTGTCCGTGTGATTCTGGAGAGCCGGACGGCACTGATGGGTGCGGCGGCTTATGCCGAATCGCGAGCCGCCGAGCTGAGCGGGATATCGCCGCGAGCAGCCAGCGTGAAGTTCTAGAAGCTACGCGAAGTTGAATGATTGGGGAGGGCCAGCCGGGAGACTGGCCCTTCAGCTCGATGAAAAACTCCCATTTCGCGCGTCGGAGGGAGCGGGAGGCTTCAGCCTCCCGAATAAGACCCTTCAATTTAATTGGGCTTCAGCCCCGGGCCTTCTCTCAAAATGCCGGACCAACTTTGTCAGCAGTCTGGAGGGCCAGCCGGGAGGCTGGCCTTTTTTGCATTTATTGGGCGCGTGGTTCCAGCGCTGTGGGAGCATCCGCGGAGAACCAGCGACTCTGCAGGCGAAGAGAGACTTGGACCAGAAGGATAAGGGCGGGCACCTCGACGAGTGGGCCGATGACGGCGGCAAAGGCGGCGCCGGAGTTGAGTCCGAAGACGGCTACGGCGACAGCAATGGCGAGCTCGAAGTTGTTGCTGGCGGCCGTGAAGGCGAGGGTGGCCGTCCTGGAGTAATCGGCGCCGACCTTGCGGCCCATCCAGAAGCTGACGAAGAACATGATGACGAAATAGATGAGCAGCGGGAGGGCGATGCGGAGCACGTCGAAGGGCAGTTGCACGATGAGATTGCCCTTGAGACTGAACATGACCACGATGGTGAACAGAAGCGCGGCCAGCGTGAGCGGGCTGATGGCGGGGATGAAGCGGGTCTGATACCACTCTCGGCTTTTGACCTTGAGCAGCAGAGAACGCGTGAGCATTCCGGCAAGGAATGGGATGCCGAGATAGATGAAGACGCTTTGCGCGATCTGGCTCATGCGGATGTCGACGACCACGCTCTTGAGGCCGACCAGCGGCGGCAGCACGGCGAGAAAAAACCAGGCATAGACGCTATAGAAGAGCACCTGAAAGACGCTGTTGAAGGCAACCAGGCCGGCTGCGTAGTCAGTGTCTCCCCGCGCAAGCTCGTTCCAGACGATCACCATGGCGATGCAGCGGGCAAGGCCGATGAGGATGAGACCGGTTCGGTACTCGGGGTATCCGCGGAGAAAAACCACCGCGAGCACAAACATGAGCACCGGGCCGATGAGCCAGTTCTGCACGAGAGAGAGGCCGAGAATTCTGCGATTGCGAAAGACCTCGCCGAGGCGCTCATACTGTACCTTCGCCAGCGGCGGATACATCATGAGGATGAGGCCGACGGCGATAGGGATGTTGGTGGTGCCGGCCTGGAATCGTTGAAGGTAGGCGGGAAATGCGGGCACAAAGCGGCCGAGCGCAACGCCGACCGCCATGGCGATGAAGATCCAGAGGGTGAGGTAGCGGTCGACGAACGAAAGGTGCGATGCGCGCCCGGGCAGTGGAGCGGGACAGCAGATTTGCGGATCTGAACTCAAGGGGCGGCTCCTTTAAAGCGGCTGCTGGCCGATGGCGCGCATCTTGTTTTCGACGGAGAGGCTGTCGAGGGTTTCGAGAGGCAGATTCAGGAAGAGCTGCACGCGATTGCGTATCTGACGGACAGTCTGCGCGAAGGCCGCGCGCTTTTCGTCGTCGGTTCCTTCAACGGCAGCGGGATCGGGAAAGCCCCAGTGCGCCGTGATGGGCTGACCGGGCCATAGTGGACACATTTCACCGGCAGCTTTGTCGCAGACGGTGATGACGAAATCGAGCGCAGGCGCGCCGGGGGCAGCAAACTCGTCCCAGCTCTTGCTCCGCAGGTTCTCGACGGGATAGCCGAGCGCGCGCACCTGTTCGATGGCGAATGGGTTTACGTTGCCAGTGGGATGGCTGCCGGCGCTATAGGCTTTAAAGCGGCCGGCGGCCATCGTATTGAAGAGCGCCTCGCTGATGATGCTGCGCGCGGAGTTGCCTGTGCAGAGGATGAGGACGTTGTAGGGCTTTTGCATGTGCTGATCCTTCACTATCCTGAGCTAGCTTGCGCAACAGTTTGGGCCGCAGCAGGAGAGAGACGGCTTGGTGGCGCGGACGAAAGCGCTCATCAGTTTCCCCTCAGCCTTAGGAGCGATTGCATCTACGTCGATGCCTGCATCTTCAAGGAAGCGGCGGGCGTCTTCGATGGAGTAGATTCGTGTGGGCTCGACCGAGATGGCTGTAAAACCTGCCTTCGCCAGCTTGGCGGTGTACTCATTTTCTTCGAGGGCTCCGGCGATGCAGCCAACCCAGAGCGCCATGCTTTCCCGTACCGCATCGGGCACTTCGCCGCGGGCGACGACATCGGAAACGGCAAAGCGGCCACCGGGCTTGAGCACGCGGAAGGCTTCGCGGAGAACGCGTTCCTTGTCGGCGGAGAGGTTAATGACACAGTTGGAGATGACGACGTCGACTGAGTTATCGGAGAGCGGGATGTTTTCGATTTCGCCCTTGAGAAATTCGACGTTCTCGACGCCAGCCTGGCGCTGATTCTCGCGGGCAAGGGCGAGCATGTCGTCGGTCATGTCGAGGCCGTAGGCCTTGCCGGTGGGCCCTACGCGCTGGGCAGAGAGCAGCACATCAATGCCGCCGCCGGAACCGAGATCGAGAACCGTTTCTCCGGGCTTGAGTTCGATAAGAGCAGTGGGGTTGCCGCAACCGAGCGAGGCCTGCACTGCCTTGGCGGGCAGCGCGCCTTTTTCTGCATCGCCGTAGAGGTTGGTGGTGATGGGATCGCAGCAGGAGAAGGCCGGAGTGCAGCAGGCGGACGTCGTTGTGTCGCGTACCTGGCGGGCGGCGGCGCCGTACTTTTCCTGAACGGTTTTCTGCACGGACTCTTTGTCTGAATTCTGGGCGATTGCTTCTGTAGTCATTTTCCAGCGCCTCATATTCGCTTAAGCAAATATATGCCCCGTCTACATATTTGTCAATGCGGATATAATGAAAATGTGATTCGAGGGTCAAAATCGGCGGACATGGCCGGGCTGTTTGCTGCCCTTGCGGACCCTACGCGGCTGCGCCTGCTCAACCTGATTGGCGGGCGCGAGGTGTGCGTCTGCTACTTTGTTGAGATTCTGCGCCAGGGTCAGCCGAAGATTTCGCGGCACCTGGCCTATCTGCGCAGGGCCGGCCTGGTGACCGCTCGGCGCGAGGGCAAGTGGATGCACTACCGGATGGTGCCGCAGGCCGATGAGGCGGCGGCTTCGATTCTTGCTGCTGCGCTGGCGGCCCTCAAGAATGACCGGCAGATGGAGGCCGACCGCGCAAAGCTCGATCGCGCCTGCTGCGCGCCGCAGAAGCTGGTGATGCCGGAAGGTGCGCCGCGACCCGCTCCGGTAGCTTCCCTGGTTGAATCCTAACCACTGGCCGCGCGGAATCCCCTGAAACTCGGATAGGCTAAAACCAGTTGCATGAGCTTCGCCCATTCCATCGGCAATACGCGTACCACCTTTGGCAGCCTGCGGGAATTGCCTGCAAAAGCAACGCCGTTGCGCAGCGAGGGGCTGGGGCCGCAGCAGGCTGCCGCGGAATTGGCAGGTACTCTATTGGAAGCGAGCCGGAGGCAACTGACCGGCGTGGCGTTGAAGGCAACGCCGAGGATGCTCGAGAAAGGCTGAGCCTTGTTTCTATTCTTGTTGAAATGGCTGTTGCGCGTGGCGGGTGGGTTGGCAGCCGTGTTTCTGGTGCTGTATGCGGGCGACCTGACCGTTTACCATCTGCGCGGATCGCCGCAATCGAAGGTCACCGTCAACCGGTATGTGACGATTCCGCTGAAAGGGCGCAAGTCGGAATATGACTACCTGGGCACGCTGGACCAGGCCTGCTCGATTTCGCTTTTCCCCCAAAGCGGTGAGAGTACGTGCTGGCAACTGCGGCGCAACCCGAACCAGGGACTGACGGATTGAACGATTTTCGCGTGGCGAAAGTTTTTGGGCGATTGCGAGGAAGAAGTTGCGGGCGAGACATCACATGCGCGGGTGATGTGAGTCACGACCGGGAAAAATCGACTGGGGCTAGGATCGTAGGACACTTGGAGCACCCCCGGATCCTATGTATAACCGCACCCAAAACGATAACGGCAGTTACAACACGCGCTGCCTGGACTGCTTTATTACGGTGGCTTCCTGCGTTGAGAGCGAACAGGAACTGGATGGGGTGGAAGCGCACCACATCTGCCCTGAGAAGGTACTGGCTGAGCTGCTAGTGCACGAAAAAGCCATGGAGCAGCACATCGCGCACCACTGATTGCCGAGCTTGCCCGCCTGAACCTGGAGACCTTCACTCCGCGGATGAAGAACTGTACGTGGGCGAACTCCTGCCTTATTGAGCTGGAGTGTCTTCATCTGTGCGCGGGGCTACAAAGGCCAGAACATTTCCATCGGGGTCGCTGACGAGGACGCGATTGCGGTCCTGCTTTGGCTCGAGACCCGCGGCCTGAAGTTGCTGAAGCGCCTTGGCGGCATCGGGCACGCTGAAGAGCGTTGCGGGCGTGGCAGCGGCAGCGGCGGAGCGAATTTGAATGCGTGCGTCGGGAGCGCCGGGGATGGTGAGGCGTAGGCCGTTCTTGCCGTCGCGGGCATCGAATCCGAGGCCGGCCGTGTAGAACTTTCTGGCCGCATCGAGATCGGGAACCGGAAGCGAGAAGCCGAGGAGCTCATCGGAGATGCGATGGTCACCCAGATGCAATCCCTTGTCGAGCGTGTGGCGGGAACCGGGCATGTACTGGGTGAACTCGGTGGTGCGGCCTTCGGGATCGTTCATGGTGGTGAGCATGTTGCCGGCGCCGGCTTTGCGCACGGGCGTGGGCTTGAGGCCGTGGGCGACGAGCATGGAGTAGAGCGCGTCGATGTCGCCGGACTCGTAGCAGACGTGCATCCAGCCCAGCTTCTGCGCGGGGTCGGTCTGGGGATAGACCTCAAAGAACTGGCGGTCGTTGATCTTGATAAAAACCTCAGTGGTTTTGCCGGCAGCATCGGTAAATCCGAAGGACTCCTGATAGCCAAGCTTCTGAAGGAAGGCGACTTCCTTGTCGAGGTCGCTGACGCGATAGGCGACGTGCGCGATGCCGTTGATGACGGGCGATTGCGCAAAGGCGCTCACGGAGAGTATTGCCAGTGCGAGTGATGCAGCGAAACGAGATCTCATGTGTAACCCAACCTCCTGGATCGACGACGCACCAGCGTATTACTTGGCGTAGTCTTCGCGATAGGGGGTAAAGATGTCCAGCACCTCGGAATCTTCAAGCGCCGAGGCTTGATGGTCCAGATCCCCGTCGACCACCACGCTATCGCCCGCGCGCAACTCCCAGCTCTTGCCTTCCGCATCAAAAACGATGTGGCCCTTCACCACATAGACCATCTGGTGGTGAGGATGCTTGTGACGAGCGCCGGCCCAGCCCTTCGTAAAGTTGTGGCGAACCAGCATCAACTGCGCATTGTAAGCCAGCACCTGGCGCACCATGCCAAGCTCGGGGGTGGATGTGGATGTGGCGTCGCTGGCTGTGTAGACTACTCCGCTTTCTTTCATCAGTTTCCCCTGGAGTGTTACAGAATCTCACCTGGTGGCTGCGCATGAGCCGCCGGAGGTCGTTCGTAAAAGTCTTCCTGTCGTGCAGAGCTAGTGTCCCGTCTCTGAAGTTCATAGCTGGAAAACCGCTGTCGTCCTGAACCTAGTGCCTGAACGTAGTGAATGATCTGCCCTGAAAACATCCGTGCGACGTAGCGCTGGCCTCCCGGCCGGCTGTAGCGCGGACGTCCTCGTCCGCGCTTGTCAAGAGCAATTACCAAATTGTACGGTCGTGGTATTAGTTCTTTGCCGTGCGCTTGGCCGTTAGTTCAATCATGGCACGCCACAAGGCGACCCAGCGACCGAAGCGGCGATGGAAAACCCAGAGATCGCGACCCGTCGAGACTTCACGATCGGCCGCGCGCTCGTAGGTCATGTTGAAGCAGAAGGTCGCAATTCCAGAGTCCTCAATAACGTCGATGTGTTCGTTCGTTTCTTGATACTCCAGAACGGTTGCATTCTTACAAAACTCTTCAAAACTGTTGAGCAGGATCTCGCGGCCGCGTATCGACTCTTTGAATCCGGGGACGGCCATGGTGATATCGGGATGAAGATGCTCGGCCATGGATGAGGGGTGCTTCTCAAGCCAGGCCGAGTTGATGGCTGCAAGGACAGAATGAATTTCCGCTACGCTGTCGGTCATTTCGAACCTCCAACTGCGCAAAAATTATATTCCGCCCCGCCAGGCAACACAGCGTCTCCTCCTCTCCTGTCCCTTAAGCTCGACCCACCCAAACGATCGGGTGCCCCGGGTCCCTCGCATTTGGGGACCCGGGAACGGACCAACTTCCCCTCGCGCCTTTCCGCTCCCAATTCGCGGACCTTTGTCATTCTCACCATTCTAGGTGCAAAAAAGAATGCAAAAACACGCGAAATTCGCAGATTTTGGCCATCAATGCCAACAGGCGCGGCTCCATTCACGGAAATTTCGCCCAGTCCCGCAAGGTGCTTTCCGCACACACTCAAGAATTTGGCCAATCCGCCTACGCACAGCCGGTCGAAATCGCCAAAAACGCGCGCATCGAACAGGTGCACAGTTTCTGTGCAGCGCATTTTTGGCACTGAAATTGAAGGCCACAAATACGCCACATCCGCACACCTTCGCCTGGGCAACCATCCCGCCATCCAGGCCCGATTCTGACAGCTGAAAGCCTGCACCAGGAGCCCGAAGCTAGGAGCTAGAAGCTAGTAGCCAGAAGCGGCCTCTCTCTCACCGGTTCAGCCAGCCGCCGTCGACGACCAGCACGTGACCGTGGATGTAATTGCTGGCGGCGGAAGCAAGAAAGACGGCGGCGCCCGCCAGGTCTTCCGGATCTCCCCAGCGACCCGCAGGGATGCGTTCAAGGATCTGGCGGGCGCGCTCAGGATTGTTCTGGAGCGCCTCAGTGTTGTCCGTCGCAAAGTAACCGGGCGCAATGGCGTTGACGTTGACGCCTTTTGAAGCCCACTCGTTGGCGAAGGCCTTGGTGAGCTGGCCGACACCGCCCTTGGCCGCGGCATAGGAGGGCACATTGATGCCGCCCTGAAAGGTGAGCAGGGAGGCGATGTTAATGATTTTCCCGGAGCCTTTGGCCAGCATGTGACGGCCCGCGTGCTGCGTGAGGCGAAAGACGCTGGAGAGGTCCACGTCGATGACAGCTTTCCAATCCTCTTCAGAGTGGACGGCGGCAGGGGCGCGGCGAATGATTCCGGCGTTGTTGACCAGGATGTCGATGGTACCGAAGTGCTGAACGGTTTCTTCAACCAGGCGCGCGCAGACTTGGGCGTCGCCCACGTCGCCGGCGAGAGCAATGGATTCGTGGCCGGTTTTGGCAACGCGCTTTTGCGTAGCCGCCGGAGCGTGGGCTGAGCCGTGAAGGGCAACTTTTGCGCCCGCTTCAGCCAGGGCGATGGCAATGGCCGCTCCGAGCCCGCGGGAGGATCCGGTGACCAGCGCGACCTTGTCCTTAAGGGTGAACTTTTCGAGTATCAGGGGAATTTGTCCTTTCGGGTTGGCATAGAACGGGGATTTTTCGTATTTACTTGCTTGCTCCTTCAAGAACGGGCGCGGGGTGCTTCTCCGGGTCGAAGCCGCGATCGAGAGCCATGATCGCGGCACGCATGAAGCCAAGCGTATGCGCCATTCCCGCGTGCCAGGGAGCCGTGCAGGTCATCTGGGGGCTGTGGTCAGGGATGAGAACGCCCTCGAATTTGTTGCGGTGGAGGATGCCCATAATGCGCAGCATGTCCACGTCGCCGTCGTCGATGAAGGTCTCATGATAGTCGGGCACTTTTCCGGCGACGTTGCGGAAGTGGACGTAGGCCAGGCGCTTTTGGGCGCTGTACTGCTGGACGGTTTCATAAAGGTCGCCTTCGCTCATTTCAGCGAGGGTGCCGAGACAGAACTCGAGCATGTTGCTGGGGCTGGGAGAGATGTCGATCAAGCGCTGATACATGGCCTGCTGATAAACGAGGCGCGGCTGGCGGCGCATGGTGGGCGTGGGCGGATCGTCAGGATGCGCGGCAAGGCGGACTCCGGCTTTTTCAGCGACAGGCAGCACCTCTTCAAGGAACCGCTGGAGACGGCGCCAGAGTTCGTCGTGGGAGATGGAGGGGAGGAAGCCGGCGGGGGCGTTCTGGTCGTAGATCATGTTCCAGACGGTGCCGTTGGGGATGGGGGTGTCCACGGGGCCGTCCATGCCGACTGACTCGGCGCCGCCACGGGCAAACCGGCCGGAGACGCGCCCGCAGACACCGGCGATAGAGAAGTTGTAGCCGAGGGTGCCGATGCCGGCTTCGCCCATGGCGCGCAGGATGGACTGCACATTCTGGATGTGAAGGGCCCGCTTTGGACCATCGAGCAGAACATCGTGCCAGTGGGCGGGATCGAGATTCTCAATAGCTTCAACCCTGAGCCCGGCGGACTCGACCTGCTTGCGGAGCTGGATGAGTTCGGCGGCGGTCCAGAGCTTGTCTGGGTCCCCGGCCACTCCCCAGGGCTTATCTTTGCCGCCGGTGGGCTGGTTCTGGTTGGGGTTCGTTTCGCCCTGCCGGAAGTAGTCAACCAGGTGCACAATCACATGCGTGCAACCAGACTGAACGGCAAAGGAGTAGTACTCATCCTTCAGCATGTGTCGGTAAAGGCCCAGACCAAGTTTCATGTTCGGCTCCTGTGACAGTTTAATCTGACCGGGGATGGGAACTGAGGGAAGAGGGGCCGAGAGAACAAGGGGACACAGCTAAGGTGGTGGGGCGGCGTGACGGGGGTCATGCGTAACCCAGGTCTCGGGCTTTACCATGCGAGAGAAGCACAATTCAGGGAGGATGCACGTAGATGAGCTCAGCGAATGCACCCACGTTGCTTGTACTGGCCGCCGGAATGGGCAGCCGTTATGGCGGTTTGAAACAGATTGAGGCGGTTGGCCCGAGCGGCGAGACGATTATCGACTACTCGATCTTCGACGCCATGCGCGCAGGGTTCGGCAAGCTGGTTTTTGTAATCCGCAAGGATATTGAGGAGCCCTTTAAAGAAGTAGTGGGTTCGCGCTTTGAAAAGCGCATCAAGGTGGAGTACGTCTTCCAGGAACTGGACAAGATTCCTTCGCCATTCAAGGTGCCTGAGGGGCGGACGAAGCCGTGGGGGACGACGCAGGCGATTCTGATGACTGCTGACGTGATTCACGAGCCGTTTGCGGTGATCAATGCTGACGACTTTTATGGGGCGGAGAGCTATCGCGTGCTGGCCGAGCAGCTGAAGTCGGGTTCAAAGGACTACGCGATGGTGGGATTTGTGTTGCGCAATACGCTTTCAGAGTTCGGAACGGTGGCGCGGGGCGTGTGCAAGGTGAGCAAGGAAGGCTACCTGGAATCAATTGCAGAACTGACCGCCATTGGACGTGACGGAGACAAGGCGAAGAACACAGACGGGGACGGCAAGGTGACGGTGCTGAATGGGGATGAGCCGGTGTCAATGAACTTTTGGGGATTTACGCCGGAGATCTTCGGGCAACTGAAGGAGCACTTCAAAAAGTTCCTTGAAGCGAATGGCGGGGACCTGAAGAAAGAGTGCTACATTCCGAGCACGGTGAACGAGATTATGGTTGCGGGCCAAGGGAAAGTGAAGGTGCTGCGCAGCAATGACTCGTGGTTTGGCGTAACGTACCGCGAAGACCACGGGCACGTTGTGGAGAGCATTCGACGCCTGGTGAAAGCCGGTATTTATCCTGAAAGACTTTGGCCATGACAAGCGACTTGAACGTGAGCGCGGCGGCGCGCTCGTTTGAGATAGACGGCGAGTTCATTGAGGCCCAACCTTACGGCAGCGGCCACATCAACGACACATACCGTTTATTTTTCAAGAATGGAGGCGCGCCGTTTTGCAACATCCTGCAGCGGATCAATCACAACATCTTCAAAAACCCTGAAGCCCTGATGCAAAACGTGGAGCGGGTGACGGCGCACCTGGCAACGATTGTTGCCGATGAGCCGGATTGGCGCCGGCGCGCGTTGCGGCTGATTCCGGCGCGGGACGGGCGCGGATGGCACGTGGATGCGGCAGGCAACCATTGGCGCGCATACCGTTTTATTGAGAGGGCGCGCACGTACGATGCAGTGGAATCGACGGAACAGGCCTTCCAGGCTGGGCGAGCCTTCGGACGCTTCCAGCAACAACTGGCCGGGCTGCCGGCGCCGCGACTGCACGACACGATCCCGGATTTTCATCACACGCCGAAACGATTCACGGCACTGGAGCAGGCCATTGCGGCGGACACAGCGGGCCGCGCAGCGCTGGCGAAGGCGGAGATTGATTTCGCGCTCGCGCATAAACCCATGGCAAGCGTGCTGCTGGATGCAAAGCTGCCGGAGCGGGTTACGCACAACGACACGAAGTTCAACAATGTAATGCTGGACGATGTGACAGGCGAAGGGATTTGCGTGATCGATCTGGATACCGTGATGCCGGGATTGGCACCGTACGATTTTGGGGACATGGTGCGCACAACGACGAGCCCGGCCATGGAAGACGAGCGGGACCTGAGAAAAGTGACGATGCAATTCCCGATGTTTGAAGCGCTCGTGCGCGGCTACATGAGCTCGGCAGGAGAATTCCTGACCCGGGAAGAAAAGGCGCTGCTCGCCTTCTCAGGGAAGTTGATTACGTTCGAGATCGGGACGCGCTTTCTTACGGACTATCTGGCCGGGGATACGTATTTCAAGGTGCACCGCGAGGGTCACAACCTTGACCGCTGCCGGACACAGTTCAAGCTTGTGGAGTCAATTGAAGAGCAGGAAGAGCGCATGAACCGGCTGGTGGAATCGCTGGCCTAGCGGCTGTTGGCGAGCAGCGCCCGGGCAATTGCTTGATTGCTCACAACGCCTCCTGCTTGGCGGCCGAAAACCTTGACCGACCCCGGAAGTCAGCTTGAAGCAGAGACCGACGCAATTGGCGCGGTAACGTACTGCCTTTCAGCGAGGGGAAGGCTGACCACGATTCTTGCTCCGCCTGCTTCGCGATTGGAGGCAGTTACGGTTCCTCCATGGGCGCGCGCGACAGCATCCACGAAGGCGAGGCCCAGGCCGTGGCCGTTTGAATCGCGGCCTTTGACTCGGCGTTCAAAGAGATGGGGCAGTACGTCGGTATCGAACCCGTGGCCATTGTCCTCAAGGATGAGCCAGGCTGTGTCATCCTCTGCCCGCGATTCGATGGTGAGGGTGCAGTCTGCCGGCAGGTGCTTGAGCTCGTTATCAAGAAGATTGGCGACCATGCGGTGAATGAGCGCCGCGTCCGCGAAGATTTCAACCGGACCGTGACTAATGAGCTGAACGCGCAAGCCATTTTCAGACATGGAAGGCTCGTAGAGGTCAGTCATGGTGCGCAGCAGGTCAGTGAGGTCAACCGCGCTACGGGTGAGGCGGAGGGCATCGGCCTTGGCCTCGGCAACGTCGAGCGATTTATTGAGGAAGTCGGTAAGGCGGTCCAACTCGTCAATGGCGGCGACGATTGGTTCGGCATGTTCGCCATCAATGACGGAGGACAAGGACATCTCCAACTTGCCTCGAATGGCGGTGAGCGGACTGCGCAGATCGTGGGCCAGCGAATCGGTAATGGTGTGCAACTGGTGCATGGAATTCTCAATGCGGTCGAGCATTCGATTGAGGGTCAGCGCCAGTTGACTGACTTCGTCGTTGCGCCGGGTGGTGGGCACGCGCGCGTCGAGCTCGGAGTGGCCGATGCGCGAGGCCGCTTCAGTAATCCTGCGAATATGGCTGAGCATGCGCCGGGTGGTGAAAAAGACAATGCTGAAGCCAAGCAGAACGATGAGGAACCACAGGAGGAGAAAGCGCAGGCGCAGAAAGCGAAGGACGCGCAGCTCATCGCGCTCGGAAAGGCCGAGGAAGATGCGGCTGCCGTCGTCCATTGCAATTGAAGCGACGCGATAGGGAATGGGAAAGCCGGGAATGCGCACGTCGGTTGGATGGTCTTCAAGGATTCTGGAGGCCCGGGTGGCTTTCAAGGGTTCTTCACCGCTTCCGGCGCCAACCCATAATTTGAGCGAGCCGTCGCTGCCGGACTGAAGGAAGAAGACCGAGTCGTCGGGTTCGCTTTCGTCAGCTTCCTTGTTGGGCACTTCGCGTTCAGCCAGTTCCGCGATCTCGCCGACCACGCGACTATAAAGTGCGTCTTTGGGCGTACGCTCGGCGACATCGCCGAGGGTTTCAACCTCGCCGGAGAGCCATGCATCGCTGCGGCGCTGGATGTCACCGGCGACAAAGTTCTGAAGAAAGACGAAGACCACCATGGTACCGAAGGCGAATGCGAGCGTTGCCCACAGGGAGATGCGCCATGCGGCGCTGCGCATGGGCTGTTTATCGGTCTTTGAGGACATAGCCCACACCTCGCATGGTTTTGATGAGGGGAATCTGCCCCGCGCTGTCCACTTTCCCGCGGAGACGGTAGATATGCACATCCACCACGTTTGTATCGGGCTGGATGCGCATGCCCCAGACCTTGTCGAGAATCATGGAGCGTGTGACGACCCGGCCTGCGTTCCGGCATAGATACTCAAGGAGCACAAACTCCTGCTGCGTGAGTTGCAGGACCAGGCCTCCGCGCGAGGCCTCGCGCCGGAGCAGGTCGAGTTCGAGGTCCTGCACGCGGATGCGGGTTGCCTCACCGGCTGACGGACTGTTGCGCTTGAGCAGATTGCGAAGGCGAGCGAGCAACTCCGCGAGGGCAAAGGGCTTGGTCAGATAATCGTCTCCGCCCTGCTCAAGCCCACGGACTCGATCGTCAACTGAGCGCCGCGCAGAGAGAATGAGCACGGGCGCGCGCACACCCAGTTGGCGCAGGCGAAGGATCAGACTGATTCCATCCTGATCGGGCAGGCCGAGGTCGACGATGAGGATGTCGAAGGTGCCTTCGACAGCCAGGTGTTCGGCGGTTTTGCCATCATTTGCGGCCTTGACTTCGTATCCTGCTTCTTCGAGCGAACGCCGAAGGAAGGATTGAATGTCGACTTCATCTTCCACTAACAAGAGGCGCATGAGAGGATATTAGTCCTTTCGGTTCAACTTTTGGACTACATGGTTTACCGTTAATACGCTTGAGAATGAACAAGTTGTCATCTTCGTGTTTCGCTGTAGTTATGGGCCAGCGCTGCGCCGAGAAGCGAGCGCTTTGAATGCCCCATGCGACAAACGCGCGCGCAGAGGAGGGTCAAGGAGACGGGCGACATTACGCTCAATAGCACTCCGCACGATCTGACGGTGCCGATGTAGATTCACATCGAAGGCACGAGCTTGAGGGCAAAAGAGCAATTCACGGTTCCTTACGTTCAAATGGGGATTGAAGGACCCGAGCTGGAGATTTTTTGAAGGCGGCGAAAGAGATCGGCATCAGCCTGACGCTGAGCGGCCAGCCGACTCATGTGAATTAGGGTTCAACGACCACGGCGCGGATGTCCCTCGTCTCGAGAACCCGCTTCGCGTAACCTCGCTTGGCAACTGCCAGCATGGCGCGGCCGATTTCGCGCGTGGAGAGGACCTGATTGGGCAAGGCCCTGTGGAGAACGGGAAGCAGCGGCTTCATCAACGTGTAACCGAGCCGGTACGACGGAGTTTTTGATTGGATACCGTCAAGGGGCTGGATGATGCCGGGACGGAACATATAAGCATTGAGGGGCAGACGAAGAAGAGCATTTTCGGTGCGCCCCTTGACCCTCGCCCACATGACGCGCCCCTGTTCGGTGCTGTCGGTACCGGCGCCTGAGACATAGATGAACACCATTCCCCGGTTGAGCTTGCTGAGGATTTCGGCAGCGGAAACGGTTAGGCCATAAGTGATGCGTTCATAATCGGCCTCCTTCATCCCGCTTGACGAGACGCCGAGGGTAAAGAAGCAGGCATCGAAGCCTCTAAGTTCGGCCTGGAGGCCGGTGAGATCACTCAGATTGGAATGGAGGATCTGGCGCCAGACGGCTGGCTGTGACCCGGGCAGTGGACTGGGGGGCGGGGTCCGGCCAATGGTCGCCACCAACTCGACGTCCGGGTCGAGCAGGCACTCGCGAAGAACTCCCTGGCCGACCATGCCGGTTGCCCCGAAGATGAGCACTTTCATTGCTTTACGCTGCCTTTCTGGCGATGATGCCGTCGGATTGCTGTTGCGTGGAGTGATCGAAGCGTTTCAAGGCGCGGTATTCCCGGGACCTGAGGTTCAGCCGGAACTAACGCGGAGGAGTTTAACAGCATCCAATTCATGAAGGTCAAAATGCGACCCCGCCCGCGGCGGCATTGTGCCGGGATTACCTCGCTCGCTTACAATTGTCGCGTCTTCTTTCAGGGGAACGCGAGATTCATACGAAATTGACGGAAACGGCTCCGCTCATCGCGCGCATAGGGACGAAACCTTTGAGGAAATTGTTTCGTCCCTACAAACGTAGGCGGAGCTGTCGACTTTTTCCAGGTCCTGACCGAATTTGAGCCCCTCAAGCGGGCATTCGAAAGAAAAGTAAACGACGGGAATCGAAAACATGTCCATTGAAGGTACACAGGAAATCCATCCATCCGAAATCGACAACCAAATAGAGCCGCGCCCTCACAGCAATCCCTGGATTCGCGTGATTATTTACCTGGTCATCGTGGGCGCAGGAAGCTACCTCGGGTGGCGCATTTACGAGAACCACCAGCTGGCTGCGGCAGCAAGCACGCAGCAGGCAAAGGCATTGCTGAGCCGCCCGACTCCTGTGCAGGTGGCGGCGGTAGTCCAGCGTCCGATGCCGATTTACCTTACGGCACTGGGCACGGTGATGCCCTACATGAGCGTAACGGTGAAGGCGCGGGTGAACGGCCAGTTGCTTCCCGTCAAGTTTACTGAAGGTCAGGAAGTGAAACAGGGACAAACGATCATGGTGATCGACCCCAAGCCTTACCAGGCCGCCGTGGACCAGGCGAAAGGTACGCTGGCGCACGATGAAGCTCTGCTGAAGGACGCGCAGGCCGAGTACGCACGCTACATGGCGCTCTACGCAGCCGGCGTGGTTTCAAAGGAATCGATGGAGGCCGACGAGGCCACGCAGGGCCAGTACCAGGGCGCCATCGAATCAGACAAGGCGGCGATTGAGAACGCGCAGTTGCAGTTGAGCTGGTGCTACATCCAGTCGCCCATCAGTGGCCGCATTGGATTGCGCCTGGTGGATCCGGGCAACATCATTACCGCCAATACCACCAACCTTGTGATTATCAACCAGTTCAAGCCGATCGCTGTGTATTTCACGCTGCCTGAGAATGATCTGCCGCAAGTGTTGCAGAAGCTGAAAGCCGACAAGAAGCTGCCCGTGGATGCCTATGACCAGGCAGACGTGCAGAAGCTGGCAACCGGCCAACTGCTGACCGCCGATAACGAGATTGACACGACCACCGGCACAGCCAAGCTGAAGGCGGTATTCAACAACGAGAACGAGGCACTTTTTCCCAACCAGTTCGTCAATATCCACCTGGTGATGGAAGACCGACCCAATGCGCTGGTGGTTCCCTCGGCGGCAATCCAGAGCGGGGTGCAGGGATCGTTTGTGTGGACGGTGACGAATGACGCCACGGGAACCCCAACCGCGCAAATGCAACCGGTGAAGGTTGCGCTTGCCCAGGGCCAGCTGACCATTCTGGACAGCGGGGTTGCGGCGGGGTCGAAGGTGGTTGTGGACGGCGCCGATCGGCTGCGGCAGGGAGGCCAGGTAACGGTGAGCCAGCCCAAGTCTGCCGGTGGCGGCCAAGCCGCGGGTAAGAGTTCGGGATCCGGTCAAGGCCAGGGGCAAGGTCAGGGTGCGGGCAATGCAGGAGGTAACGCGAACGGGCAAGGGAGCGGGCAACACCATCAAAAGGAGCAGCAGTGAGTCTTAGCCCGTCCAAGCCTTTTATTCTGCGCCCGGTTGCAACTTCGCTGTTGATGGCTGCCATTCTGCTTGCGGGCGGGGTTGCCTACGAGCAGTTGCCGGTTTCAGCATTACCCGAAGTGGATTACCCGATCATCCAGGTGCTGACGTTCTATCCAGGCGGCGGTCCGGAGGTGATGTCTTCCTCGGTGACAGCGCCTCTTGAGCGCCAGTTCGGGCAGATGCCGGGGCTGAAGCAGATGACTTCAGTGAGTTCCGGCGGCGGCTCGGTGATTACGCTGGAATTCAACCTGGACGAGAACATCGATGTTGCCGAGCAGGAAGTGCAGGCAGCCATCAATGCGGCCAACAGCTTTCTGCCTTCCGACTTGCCCAATCCGCCGGTCTACAGCAAGGTGAACCCCGCCGACGCGCCGATTATGACGCTGGCGCTGACGTCGGATTCTTTGCAACTGGACAAGATTGAAGATGCAGCCGACACCAACCTGGCGCAGAAGATCTCGCAGGTTACGGGCGTTGGGTTGGTTTCAATCGCGGGTGGACAAAAGCCTTCGGTTCGGATTCAGGCCAATCCAGCGCAACTGGCGGCCTACAACCTGAGCCTGGAGGACATTCGGACCGCGATTGCCGCGGCCAATGTGGACCAGGCCAAGGGAACATTGAACGGGAACCGCCAGTCCTACACCATCGGGGCAAACGATCAGTTGATTTCAAGCGCCGACTACAAGCCGGTGGTGATTGCCTATCGCAACGGAGCGCCGGTGCGCGCATCTGACGTGGCGACGATTGTGGATGCGGCTGAGAACAACCAGCAGGCCGCCTGGATGGACCGCCAGCCGGCGGTGATTGTGAATATTCAGCGCCAGCCAGGGGCCAACATCATTGCCGTGGTGGACCGGATTAACGCGCTGCTGCCCCAGCTGCAAGCCAGCCTGCCGGCCGCAATCCATGTGAAGGTGCTGACCGACCGCACCTCGACCATCCGCGCATCGGTCAAGGACGTGGAATTTGAACTGATGCTAACCATCGCCCTGGTGGTGATGGTGATCTTCCTTTTCCTTCGCAATCTGGCCGCTACCATCATCCCATCGGTCGCGGTGCCGCTGTCCATCGTGGGCACCTTCGGCGTGATGTACCTGCTGGGCTACTCGCTGAACAACCTGACACTCATGGCGCTCACCATCTCCACCGGCTTTGTGGTGGACGACGCCATTGTGATGATCGAGAACATCTCGCGTTTCATCGAGGAGGGTGACGGCCCGATGCTCGCCGCCCTCAAGGGAAGCGAACAGATTGGCTTCACCATCATGTCGCTGACCGTTTCGCTGATCGCCGTGCTCATCCCGCTGCTGTTCATGAGCGACGTGGTCGGCCGGCTGTTCCGCGAGTTCGCCATTACCCTCGCCATTACGATCCTGGTCTCCGCGTTCGTCTCGCTTACCCTCACGCCGATGATGTGCTCGCGCATCCTGCGGAACAAGACAGCTTCAGAACAGACGCGCTTCTACAATTGGTCGGAGAAGATCTTCAATTCCGTTATCGCCTCCTATGGGCGAGCGCTGAAGGTGATTTTGCGCCATCGTTTCGCTACCCTGCTGGTGACCATTTCAACGTTTGTGGCCACGGTGCTTTTGTTCATCGTGATCCCCAAGGGTTTCTTCCCGGTGCAGGACACGGGCGTGATCCTGGGCATCTCAGAAGCGCCGCAGACGGTGAGCTTTACCAGCATGGCGCAACGCCAGCAGAAGCTTGTGGACGTGGTGCTGCAGGATCCGGCCGTGGATAACGTTTCGTCCTTCATCGGCGTAGACGGCACCAATACCACGCTCAACTCGGGCCGCATCCAGATCACACTGAAGCCGCTGGACGTGCGCAAGGTGTCAGCGACGGAAGTGATTCAACGCATGCAGAGCAAGGTAAACGCCGTGGAAGGGATCCAGCTCTTCCTGCAGCCTCTTCAGGATTTGACCGTGGAAGATCGCGTAAGCCGCACCGAGTTCCAATATGCGCTGGAAGATCCGGACCAGAACGAGCTGGGTGTCTACACACGTCGGATGGTGAGCGAGTTGAGCAAGGAAAGTGTCGTGACCGACGTGGCCAGCGATCTGCAGGACCAGGGACTGTCTGCCGACCTGGTCATCGACCGCGACACCGCAGCCCGGCTTGGCATTGCCATGGCCGACGTGGACAATACGCTCTACGACGCCTTCGGCCAGCGCCAGGTGTCCACAATCTTTACCCAGCTGAACCAGTATCACGTGGTGATGGAAGTGGGAGCGAACTTCCAGACCGATCCGGCCACGCTGAACAATCTATACGTGAAGTCAGGCAACGGAACGCAGGTTCCGCTGAGCATGCTTGCGCATTGGGAGCAGGGCCACGCGCAACTGTCGATCGGCCACCAGGGACAATTCCCCTCAACGATTGTCAGCTTCAACCTGGCGCCGGGCAAGTCTCTGGGCGATGCCGTTACAGCCGTAAAGCTGGCCGAGCAGCGAATCCAGATGCCGGCAAGCATCAATGCCAGCTTCCAGGGAACAGCGGCCGCCTTTCAGACTTCTCTGGCCAACGAGCCAATCCTGATCCTGGCGGCGCTCATTACCGTCTACATCGTGCTCGGCGTACTCTACGAAAGCTACATCCACCCCATCACGATCATCTCCACGCTTCCGTCGGCAGGTGTGGGCGCATTGCTGGCGCTGATGATTACGCGCGTGGACTTCAGTGTGATTGCGCTCATCGGCATGATCCTACTGATCGGCATCGTGCAAAAGAACGCCATCATGATGATCGACTTTGCGCTGCAGGCCGAGCGCCTCTTCCACAAAACTGCTGAAGAGGCCATCTACCAGGCCTGCCTGTTGCGCTTCCGCCCCATCCTGATGACTACAATGGCGGCGATGCTGGGCGGTCTGCCTTTGGCCCTGGGAGGAGGCGTGGGCGCCGAGTTGCGCAAGCCGCTGGGCATCACCATCGTTGGCGGCCTCATCCTGTCGCAGATGCTCACTCTTTTCACCACCCCGGTCGTGTATCTCTACTTTGACAAGTTGGCGCAGCGCTTGAAGCCGCGTGACGTCCTTGCCAGCTACGAGAACCGGGCGGTTAGCGCGGACTGAGGACCAGGACCCATGCATCTATCCGCACCCTTTATCAAACGGCCGGTAGCCACGTCGCTGCTGAGCCTTGCGTTGATGCTCGCCGGCTCGGTGGCTTACACGGTTCTGCCCGTGGCGTCACTGCCAGATGTGGATATGCCGGTGATCGGCGCCAGCGCTGGTTTGCCGGGCGCGAGTCCTGAGACGATGGCGTCAGCGGTCGCCACTCCGCTGGAACGCCAGTTCGGGCGCATTGCCGGGGTGAACCAAATGACCTCGTCGAGCAGCCTGGGCTCGGCGAGTGTGACGCTGCAGTTCGACATCAATCGCGACATCAATGCCGCGGCGCGCGACGTGCAGGCGGCCATTAACGCAGCGCGCAGCCAGTTGCCCTCTTACCTGCCGCAGAATCCGAGCTACCGGAAGGCGAATCCGGCTGACGCGCCGATCCTGATCCTGACGCTGACCTCTGATGTGGTGCCCAAGGCGCAGGTGTACGACATGGCCGACTCAATCCTGGCGCAGAAGATGGCGCAGGTGCAGGGTGTCGGACAGGTGTTCGTGGGCGGCAGCTCAAGCCCGGCAGTGCGCGTCGAGCTGAACCCCGAGCAGCTTGCCGACAACGGCATTGGTCTTGAGGCGGTGCGCACGGCCCTTGCCGCAGCGAACGCCAATCGGCCCAAGGGCGCATTCCAGAACGCGCAAAACCGCTGGGCCATCAACGACAACGATCAGATTTTCAAGGCCCAGGACTACAAGCCGATCATCGCCGGGTATAACAAGACAACCGGGGCTGCGGTGCGCGTGGGCGACCTGGGCACGGTGACAGACAGCGTGTCGAACATCCTGACGGGCGGCGTGGCCGGCATCAATCCAATCAAAGGTCCCCCGGGGCAACTGGAAGACGCGATCATGCTTTTCGTGTTCAAGATTCCAGGCGCGAACGTGATTTCGACCGTGGACAACGTGATGGCCGAGATGCCGCACCTGCAGGCATCCATCCCGCCGACGATCAAGATCAACGTGGCCGTGGATCGCACCGTCACCATCCGCTCCAGCGTGCATGACGTGGAGATCTCGCTCATGATTAGCGTGATGCTGGTGGTGCTGGTGGTGTTCATGTTTTTGCGCGAGGTGTGGGCCACCATTATTCCCTCAGTGGCCGTGCCGTTGTCGCTGCTGGGCACATTCGGCGTGATGTACCTGGCCGGCTACACGATCGACAATCTCTCCCTGATGGCGCTGACCGTGGCAACCGGTTTTGTGGTGGACGACGCGATCGTGGTGATTGAGAACATCACGCGTTACCTGGAAAAGGGGATGGATCCCTTTGAAGCCTCGATGAAGGGGTCGAAGGAGATCGGATTTACAGTGCTATCGATGAGCACCTCGCTCATTGCCGTGTTTACGCCGATCCTGCTGATGGGCGGGATTGTGGGCAAGCTGTTTCGCGAGTTTGCGGTCACGCTTTCAGTGGCAATTGCCGTTTCGATGGTGGTGTCATTGACCACGACGCCGATGCTTTGCGCCCGTTTTCTCAAGTCACGGGACGAAAGCCGGCATGGGCGCATCTATCGGGCAAGCGAAGGTGCCTTCAACTGGTTGCACAGCGAATACGCGTCCGCGTTGCGGTGGGTGCTGCGCCACCAGTGGCTGATCCTGGGCGTTGCGGTGGGGACCGCGGCGCTGAACGTTTACCTCTACATCATCGTGCCCAAAGGGTTCTTCCCGCAGCAGGACACGGGACGGCTGGGCGGACGAACGATCGCCGCGCAGGATATTGCCTTCGATGCAATGAAGGAAAAGCAGCGTCAACTGGCGCAGATGACGATTGAGGATCCGGCCGTCCTGTCGGTAACGTCATTTGTGGGCGGCGGCCCGGGCGGCGGCGGCAGCAACACGGGCGGCATGTTCCTTGCACTCAAGCCGCTGAGCGACCGGCCGGGACGGGTGTCAGCCGATCAGGTCGTGGCGCGGTTGCGGCGCAAGCTGACCAGCGTTCCCGGCGCAACGCTTTTTCTGCAGGCCCAGCAAGACATTCAGGTTGGCGGCCGCGGCAGCTCGGCACAATACCAGTACACACTTTCAGACGAGGATCTGAATGAGCTGAACACATGGGCTCCAATGCTGGAGGCACGCGCGAGGAAAATGCCGCAGCTTGCCGACGTCTCGACCGATCAGCAAAGCCAGGGGCTGGCGACGAACCTGGTGATCGACCGGGATACGGCTTCGCGGCTGGGGGTTACAGCTGCGATGATCGACTCCACGCTGTACGACGCTTTTGGCCAGCGTGAAGTGTCGACCATGTACACCGGGCTGAACCAGTATTTTGTTGTGATGGAAGTGGACCCCAAGTTCCAGCGCAGCCCGGACGCCTTGAATGGCATCTTCATCAAGTCGTCGAGCGGCGCAATGGTGCCGCTATCAACCATCGCTCACTATGAAAACCGCCGCACATCGCTGGCGGTGAATCACCAGGGACAATATCCGGCAGTCACGCTGACCTTTAACCTGGCGCCCAACGTTGCGCTTGGTGATGCCGTGGACGCATTGCAGCAGGTGCAGCGCGAGATGGGCATGCCTTCAACGATTCATCCGAGCTTCCAGGGAACAGCGCAGGCCTTTCAGGACTCGCTCAAGAACGAGCCCTACTTGATTCTTGCCGCGCTGGTGGCCGTTTACATCGTGCTTGGCATCCTCTACGAGAGCCTGATCCATCCGCTGACCATTTTGTCCACGCTACCGCCTGCGGGCGCGGGCGCGATTCTGGCGCTGCTGATCACGGGAACCGATTTGAGCATCATCGCCCTGATCGGCATTATTTTGCTGATCGGCATTGTGAAGAAAAACGCGATCATGATGATCGATTTCGCACTGCAGGCCGAGCGCGAGCAGGGTCTGCCGCCGGTTGAGGCGATTTATCAGGCCTGCCTGCTGCGCTTCCGCCCCATCATGATGACGACAATGGCTGCGCTTTTCGGAGGCATGCCGCTGGCGATCGGGATGGGCGTGGGCTCAGAGCTGCGCAAACCGCTGGGCATCACCATCGTCGGCGGGTTGCTGGTTTCACAGGCGCTCACGCTCTTTACCACTCCGGTGGTTTACCTGTTCTTCGACAAGTTGCAGTGGAAGGTGATGAAGCTGCAAAAAGTGGGCGTGGAGCTGGGCGAGGCTCCGGGGGACTGAGGAAGAAGGACCGCTTCAGTCCGGGGATTCCTCGCAAGCGCCGCAGCTGGAAATCTGGCTGCGTGAGACCGATTCGCTGTTTCCGGCGGATTGATGATATTGTCGAAATAATCCCGCTCCGCGAATCATGGGATTTTTCCCAAAAACCCAGCAGTCAGCACTAACCGCTTTAAACTTCGCATTTTCATTGCCTGAATCACTGCACACTTGTCGCGGCGCGGCACACGTGTCGATGCGGTTTACTTCATTTCATTCGAAAGGCTAGCGCATACCGATGACCGAACCCTACGAGGCAAACGACGCCAATCTTGTTTTGACTGTTGAGGAGATTTCAAACCTTGCCGCGGAAGGGGGAAAGCCCGCCGACACCCTGATGAATGTGGTGGCGCTCATTGCCAAGCGGTTCAGAACCGATGTGTGTTCGGCCTACCTGCTTGAGCCGGATCGATCCAACCTGGTATTGGCAGCGACGCTCGGCCTGCACCCCAAGAGCATTGGCACATTGCGCATGCCGTTGAATGAAGGGCTTTCAGGCCTGGTGGCCGAGCAGGTGATGCCGGTTGCGGTGGACGATGTGAGAAACCATCCCCGCTTCAAATACTTCAGCGAGTCCGGCGAAGACCAGTACCATTCGTTTCTCGGCGTTCCCTTAATCCACCATGGCGTGCTTCAGGGGGTTCTTGTGGTGCAAACCAAGGATCCGCGCACCTATCGGGAAAACGAAGTGCACATGCTGTCTGAAGCGGCCGCGCAGGTGGCGCCGGTGGTGAGTGAGGCGCGCACGCTGGCACGCTTTATCGCTCCGGCACAGGAGCGGCTGTGGGCGCTAGCGAATAATGTGTGGTGGAGCTGGGACCACGATTGCATTAGCCTGTTCCGGGATTTGAATCCAAAGCGCTGGCGCGAGCTGAATCAGAATCCCATCTCGCTGCTGAGCGAGATGCCGCTGGGCGAGATTGAACGCCGAGCCGCCGAGTTGGTGCTTCACAGCAGAATCAATTACGTGTATCGGCGCCAGCAGGAGTATCTGAACGCGGACCGCACATGGGGCGCCGCGAATGCGGGAGTTCTGCGCCCTCGGCCGATTGCTTATTTTTCTGCTGAGTTCGGCATGCACGAGTCGCTGCCGATTTACTCAGGCGGGCTGGGCGTGCTGTCGGGCGACCACATCAAGAGTGCGTCTGACCTGGGGATACCGTTGATTGGCGTCGGCTTGTTTTACGGGCAGGGATACTTTCTGCAACGGCTGGACGAGACCGGATGGCAGCGCGAAGAGTACGTGGAAACCGATGTGCACAAGTTGCCGATGCAGCCAGCGATCGGGGCGAACGGCGAGCCGGTGGTGGTGGAGATTGCGACCAGGAGCGGGATCATCCGGGCCAAGGTGTGGCGCATGAAGGTTGGCCGGTGCGACCTGTTCCTGCTGGACTCGAACGTGGCCGGCAACGCGCCTGAAGATCTGCAGACCACATCGCGGCTGTATGGCGGGGACGCGCGGACGCGCATCCGGCAGGAGTTGCTGCTGGGCATTGGCGGCTTCCGCGCATTGAAGGCCATGGGCATTGCGCCGGGCGTGCTGCATTTGAACGAGGGGCACAGCGGATTTGTGGTGTTCGAAGCAATTCGCGATCGCATGGTGGAGGAGGGCCTCGACTTTGCAACGGCGGCCAGCCTGATTCCGCGCGAAGTGATTTTCACCACGCACACACCGGTGCCTGCGGGACACGACCGCTTCAGCGCCGACCTGATGGAAGAGCACCTGGGCCCGCTGCGCGATCAGCTCGGCATCTCTCATGAAAACATGATGGGCTTCGGACGCGAGTATCCCACTGATTATGGAGAGAACTTCTGCATGACGGTGCTTGGCCTTAAGCTGGCGCGGCGCGTGAATGCCGTTTCGTCGCTGCATGGAGAAGTTTCGAGAGCCATGTGGAAGTGCCTTTATCCGGGCCGTCCTGAAGACGCCGTGCCCATCGGTCACATCACCAATGGAGTTCACGTGCCCTCGTGGCTGGCGCCGCAGATGTGCCGGCTCTACGATCGTCATCTCGGGGTGGACTGGCAGCATCACAGCAGCTATCCCAGGACATGGGAAAAGATTGAGAGCGTTGACGACGGCGAATTGTGGGAGACGCACCTGAGCCTGAAAGCGCAGCTGATTGATTTTGCGCGGCGTCGAGCAAAGGAACAGGCGGAGCGGCGCAAGGAGCCGGCCGAGTCGCTGCAGAAGCTGAGCAAGGTTCTTTCGCCGGACGCTTTGACGATTGGCTTTGCGCGGCGGTTTGCCACCTACAAACGAGCCAACCTGGTGCTGACAGATATCGAACGGCTCATCTCGATGGTGAACGATCCCAAGCGCCCGGTGCAGTTTCTGTTTGCCGGCAAGGCGCATCCTCACGACGAACCGGGTAAGCGCGTGTTGCAGCAGATTGCGGAGTTGATGCGCGACTCCAAGTTCCAGACCAAGCTGGTGTTCATTGAGGACTACGACATCAACGTGGGCCGCTACCTGGTGCAGGGCGTGGATGTGTGGCTGAACAATCCAAGAAGGCCGCTGGAGGCTTCGGGCACGAGCGGACAAAAAGTTGTGCTCAATGGAGGCTTGAACCTTTCAGTTCTCGATGGCTGGTGGGCAGAAGCGTATGACGGCTTGAACGGCTTTGCCATCGGGGGAGGCAGAACCCACTCCAACATGGATGTGCACGACAGCCGCGACGGAGAAGATCTTTACCGGGTGCTGCACGACGAAGTGATTCCGCTGTTCTACCAGCGCGACCGGGACGGGCTGCCGCGTGGATGGATCAAGCGGATGAAGCGGACGATCCGGACGCTGGGATGGCGCTTCAATGCCGACCGCATGGTGATGGACTACACGCAGAAGTGCTACATCCCTGCGGCGGGCGGAACGTCGAGCGAGATCCGGTTGTACTCGTAGGGACTGTTAGTCCGCGAAGACTTCTTCGCGGACGGGGACCTGTTCGACGAGCTTGACGGGGTAGTATGCGTTGCGGGTGTATTGCTTGACCATGCGATTGGTGTTGAAATAGGAGCCGTTGAAGGCGATGGTGTTGCGCATGATGCGCGCCCACTTTTCAGGCGCCTGCAGATACAGCGGAACCACGGCTGATTCGAGCTTGGCGTAGAGCGATTCAGCTTCTTCTGCGTCAGTGGCGCCATCTTCAATGGCCCAGCCTGTGTACCCTTCGATGCATCCCTCGATCCACCAGCCGTCAAGAATGGAAAGGCTGGGAACTCCGTTGAGGGCGGCCTTCATGCCGCTGGTACCTGAGGCTTCATAAGGCCGCTTGGGGGTGTTGACCCAAACGTCGACACCTGCCGTGAGCAACGCGCCCAGGTCCCACGCGTAGTTTTCGAGATAGACGACGCGCAGAACGTCGCCAGAAAAGCGGGCAGCCTCTTCGACAACCCTCTGGATGAGAGCCTTGCCGGGCCCATCCTGAGGATGCGCCTTGCCGGCATAGAGAATCTGCAGGCCTCCAGCGGCAGTGGCAATCTTGAGCAGGCGCTCAGGGTCAGTAAACAACAGGTTCGCACGCTTGTAAGTGGCAGCCCTGCGGGCAAAGCCAAGGGTGAGCACTTTTGGATTGAGCAGCAGGCCTGTGCGCGTGGCTACCTCAGTGAACAATGCCTCCTTCGCGAGAGCGTGCGCGGCTTGAATCTTCGCTGCAGGCAGATCGATGGCGTTGCGCAGGTAGAGGTTGTCGCGCCGCCATGCTGGAATGTGCTCATCGAGCATCTGCTGAATGGGTTCCGACACCCAGGTGGGGGCATGAACACCGTTGGTGATGGAATCGACGGAGAACTGTGGAAACATTTCGCGGGAGACTTTGCCGTGCTGCATGGCGACGCCGTTGGCGTAGCGGGAAAAGCGCAGGGCGAGCAGCGTCACGTTGAGCAGGCCGTCATGAAAACAGCCTTGCTTCTCAAGGCGCGCGGTGCGATCACCGCCGAGGATGCGAATGGCCTGCTCAATTGAGAAGCGGTCGTGTCCGGCCGGAACCGGGGTGTGCGTCGTGAAAACGCACTTTTTGCGCACCTGTTCAATGTCGGCTTCAGTAGCTGCGCCCAGAGGGCCGCCACCCAGTTCCCGCTCAAGCAGCGCTAACGTAAGCAGAGCTGCGTGCCCCTCGTTCATGTGGTAGACATTGATCCGATAGCCGAGTGCGTGCGCCATGCGCGCACCGCCCATACCGAGAACAATCTCCTGCTGCAGGCGGTAGTTGGTGTCGCCACCGTATAGATGGTCAGTCAGGCCGCGATCCCATCCCGAGTTTTCTTCCACATCGGTATCCAGAAGGTAGATGGGCACCACATGGCCGGAACGGCCCTTCATGTCGTAGCGCCAGGCACGCACTGTGACGATGCGGTCTTCCACTGAGACGGTGACGCGCGCCGGTTCCTCAGTACAGAAAGCCGCGGGATCCCATGGCTGAACCTCTTCACTCTGCAAGCCGGAGCGATCAAGGTGCTGCTGAAAATATCCCTTGCGATGGATGAGCGAAAAGGCGATGAGGGGAATACCGAGATCGGCCGCGGAGCGCAGCGTGTCTCCCGCCAGGACGCCAAGGCCGCCCGAATAGGTCGGCATGGATGGATGGATCGCAATCTCCATGGAGAAGTACGCGACGTGTCCTGCGTTCGGAAACGTCTCGTAAGAAAAAGGCTTTGTTGATCCCTGTTGCATCAGTTCAATTTCTCCGTGCCGCTGTCACCCGGCGAGTGAGCCCTCCGCAGAGGTGAATCCACCAGCGGCGCACCAGGTCTTGGCTACCCACCCGGTCCTCTTTGGGCACAGCATCATCCGATTTTATCAAGATTCTGCTTAATGGATGCTTAGAGTCATCCAACTTCTGTGGGATGTGCAGGGTGCACAGAAGAAAGCGGGAGCACAATTTGCAATTGATTCTGATTGTGACCGTCCGGCGGGTTGGGGCAAATGAGCACTGTCTAATCCGCGAACAAAAGCCCCGCAGCCTGAAGCGCGGCCGCGGGGCTCTCGAAGGAACGAATTAATCCAGCTTGTGAGCGCCGTTTGAAGCGTGGCAGATGTGAATCTCGGGCACGATGCCGGTTTTGGCCGCGTACCGTTCACCCAGGGCCTTGGCGAAAGCGGGGGCGTGGCTCTGCTCCACCAGGTTGATGGTACAGCCGCCGAAGCCTCCACCGGTGAGGCGCGCGCCGATCAGGCCCGGCAAATCCTGCGCCAGGGCCACCATCGTATCGGCTTCGACACAGCTGCCGTCAAAGTCGCCGCTGTAGCTGGCGTGAGCCTCGGCCATCAGTCGGCCCAACTCCTTCATGTCGCCGCGCAACAGCGCCTCAGAGGCTGCGACCGTGCGCAGATTCTCGCTGATCACGTGACGTGCGCGCATCAGCGACTTGGGCTCCATCTCATGACCCCACTTATTGAGGTCTTCGAGTGTGGCATCGCGCAGGAATGGAACTCCGGGGCGGTGGCTGGCGATAATCGCGCAGGCAGCTTCAGACTCGCGGCGGCGGGTGGGGTAGTCGCCGCCCGAAATGGAGTGCTTGACCATCGTGTTGGCGATGACCAGCGCTACATCGGCGGGAATGGGAGCCAGACGGAAGCTGAGATCGCGGCAGTCGAGCAGCAGCGCGTGATTCTCCTTGCCGTTCGCGGAAATGAACTGGTCCATGATGCCGCAGTTGGCGCCGACGAACTCGTTTTCGACGCGCTGGCAAAGGCGCGCGAGCACCGGCCCCGAATAGCTGACGCCGATGAGGGACAACACCGCGAGCGCGGTAACTACCTCAAGAGCTGCCGAACTGGAGAGACCGGAGCCCAGGGGTACATCGCCCCACAAGCTCATGCTGAAGCCGGGAAATTTGTTTCCCTCTCCGGTAAGGATGACGACCACGCCGATGGGATAATCGCTCCAGTTTTTGGACGGCTTGGTGGGCAAGGCCGCTGCCTCAAAGCTTTTTTCCTCTCCAAAGTTCTCGGAGTAGATGACGATCTTTCCGTCGTTGCGCGGCGAGATAGCAGCTAGCGTGGCAAAGTTGATGGCCACGGGCATGACGAAGCCCTCGGCGTAGTCGGTGTGCTCACCGATCAGGTTGACGCGGCCGGGAGCCACGAACAGCGCGGGCTCGGCATTGAAACGGGCAATGTGCATGGAACGGAGGACGGCTGGATCGTGCATTTGAGTTAATACCTCGCGATTGAGTTCTGAACGGTTCGACAGGCCATTGCGTAGATGGAATGCGCATTTGGCCCTGAGTGGTCAGGATGCTGAAAACCCGGCGAACGGAAGGCTTGCAGCCCTGCTCCGATGATAATGAGAACGTTTTCTTGGTCTGCTCTATAGGTGCCCGTATTCGTCATCCGCCTCATTCTCCGATTGGGGCTGCGCAGGCTGCCATATATCTTTCCCAGATGCGGTCGAGCCAAGCCTCATGTTCCGGCTTCATCAGGACCGATCGCAGGCATGTAACTAGCGTGTTCTCAACTTGATTTTGGCCTGTGTCCGCGGGCGCAAACCACGACTCCGGCAATTGTACAAGAGCCAAGTGCAGGTCATGTGCGGCGCACGAATCAAAAATTGCCCGCGCGCGCTGCGAGGACTGATCAGGGGATTCGGCCTGGAGCTTCCAGACCACAATATCCAGTTCGGGGTGGCCGGCGACAAGTGGCTGAACACGCGCGTCGGCGCGCAGGCGCCGGTCCAACTCAAGCGCGGCGGCACGGCCCTGGGCAAGGCCGCGGGCAAACTCCCCCGAGGGCGAAAGCGGCAAAAACTGCTGGGTAGCCCACAGGGCCACGGCGGCTGCACCCGCGCGCGAGCACTCCAGGCTGATTTCGCCGAGATGCCCGGGGCCCCCGGCGAGCGATTTCGGCTCGTTGGCGTGGGGGGGCAGTTGTTTTGAGGTGAAGTACGTGTAGGGGGAATCGTGCTTGTAGAAGCGGCCTTCCGCGGGGTCGCGGAAAAGGACGCACCCGCAGCCATAAGGTTGCAGGCCGTGCTTGTGTGGATCGATGACGATGGAATCGGCCTGGGCGATCGCAGCGTAGGCACTGCGAGCCGGCTCGTCCAGCGCATCGGGAATGAGTTTGAAGTAGCCGCCATAGGCCGCATCCACGTGCACTCTGAATCCGTAGCGCTCTCTGAGCGCAAGAATCTGGGGCAGCGGGTCAACAGCGCCGATGGCCGTGGTGCCAAGGGTGCAGACGACCGCTGCGACATCGCCTTTTTTGAGCTCGGCCTCGAGCCGGTCCATGCGCATGCGGCCTCGATGGTCGGCAGGAACCTGCGAGAACGGAAGTTTGAGAACGGCGGAGATGCGGTGGTGGGTGTAATGCGCCTGCTCGGAGGCAAGAATCCTCATGCCGGGGCGCGTTCCCGCCGCTTGGCCGGCGACCCACAGAGCCTCAAGATTGGCCAGCGTTCCACTCGATGTAAGGTGGCCAAGGTACTCCGACCAGCCAAACATGCCGGCAAGCTCGCGGACCGCCTCAATTTCCATCTCCGAACTGGCCCGTCCGCCGTCGCGAGCATGGTTGTTGGGATTGATCTTCATCGCCAGAGCGTAGGCGGCGCGGGCAAGCGGATGAGGCGGCTTGAGCATCTGCCCGGCATACAGAGGGTGGAAGTAGGGATAGTTGTCGCTCAGACGGTGGGCGACGCCCTCAAGAACGCTTGCCATCCGCTCGGTATCCGCGGCGGGTGCGAGGCTGGGAAGCGCGGAAAACTCAGCTTCAAGCAGCTCCGTTGCGCGGGATAACAGGCCGGGGACGGGATCGAGGGGCATGGCGACCTCTCACAGTATCACAGCCGGAAATGGGATGCTAAGGCCCATTCCAGTCAGCGGGTTCCAGAAACAGGAATCGCGAAGTGAGACGGTGAACGATAATTCATGTAGAGATTTTTGACACCAATGATACACTGTTTGCAGCGTTAGAGCCGAACCGGGCGTGAGCAGTAACTCGCCCAACCAAGCAAGATTCTGCCAGTGGTCGCTCCGATTCATCAAGCGCAATTCAATACAGGAAATACGAGCAAAATGGAACAAGGTACTGTGAAGTGGTTCAATGACGCGAAGGGCTTCGGCTTTATTTCGCGCCAGAACGGCGAAGATGTGTTTGTGCACTATTCCGCGATCAACTCAAGCGGTTTCAAAAGCTTGCAGGAAGGTCAGGCAGTGCAGTTCAACGTGGTAAAGGGGCCCAAGGGCTGGCAAGCTGCTGACGTACAGCCGCTCTAAGCCCTCCAGGCCGGATTCCGGCAGAATCTAGCAAGCACAAGCGAGGGCTGGGGGAGATCCCGGCCCTCGCTTGTCTGACACGGTGGCCTTCTCGGGCCACGCAGTTAGGTGTGTGCCGCCCGCAGGCGCTTGGCTAACCTTGGTTCAGCCGCCAGAACGCTGCATTTAAGGCCGTTGCAAAGCTCACCCATGCCCAATAGGGCGCCAATAACCACGCCGCGACCGGGGAAATCTGCCTGAAAATTATCGTGGTGATGCCGATGGCCACCCAAAGCAGCGCGACTTCAGCGAGTGCGGCACCCAGGTTGTGCGCTCTGAAAAATATCCACGACCAGGCAAGGTTCAAGACTAACTGCACCAGGAAAAGCGCCAGACCCCATGTCCGCAGTGGCGAATCGGCTGCCAGCCAGACCCGCCAGGCGGCAACAGACATCAGTGCATAAAGTAACGTCCACACCGGGCCAAAGACCCAGTTCGGGGGAGCAATGGACGGCCTTGCGAGCGTCCTGTACCACCCGGTCACTTCATCGGCAGTCCAATAGGCGCCGAGTCCCGCAAAAGCGAAACAAACACCCAACCACACGAGCAACGCGATCCACCGCATTCCGTTCATCCGGTCCTCTTGGAGTTGGTGTGCCCGCAGGGCGTATCGTCCGGGAGCACTTCGCCAAAGGTACACGAATTGGGAAGCTTCTAAAGATCCCAGGTTGGCGCGCTGCCAGGAACTGCATTGCCGGCGAAAGAATCTGAGCCGCTCCATTCGGGAACCAGGAAGCTTTCCTTCGGATGCGCCTCGGGGCCCTGCGCATTGCGGTGATGACGGCGAAGCGACTCCTGAATCTCGTGGATCGCCGCTAGCCGCTCAGCGTGCGACTGCCGATCCCAGAACATGACAAAACCTTGGCCACAAACGCAACAATTGGTTTCTGCGTTTCCGTTTGTTCTCTTGCAAAGTACCTGCATTTCGACCTCATGCGGGCTGGGACGGTCCCCCAGCCATCCAAGCGACGATAGTGCGGCCCGTACCAAGGTGAACATTCCACCATGGCTGCAACGAGGGCGGTCTTTCGGGGCAGTGTGAGGTCCCCATTTCGAGTGACCAGCGACAAAAGATACGGTTACCAAGGGTTGGGTACCCGGCGGACGCCTCAAAAAGATCAAGCGACCAGACAAGAAGAGGCCCGGCAGGTTCAGTTGCCGGGCCCCGGGGGTGTAACCGTTCAAGACCGTGTCAATGTTTCGCCGGGGGATTCGCTGGAGGTGCCGCAGGCGGGCAGGGCGTCTTCTCGAATAGCTCCAGATTCTCGCCTTTCCACACCATGGCGGAGTGAATGCGGTTGTATCCGCTGGGGTGATCGAAGAAGACAAATTCTTCGACAGGGCCGGGCCGCATCTTGCGATACTCCGACAAGTGGATGGCAGCCTGGGCGAACCCATCGGGCTGGCGGGCTGCTTTCAGGCCGAACATGTCGGCCTCTTTTTCCTGAGTGCGCGTGACGGTGTTCATGATCGGCGTGAGCGCAAAAAACAGAACCCCTGACATCAGCGCTGCCAGCGGCAGCACCGCAGGGTCGCTCACCTCGCGAATGTCCCAGCGCGCTCCCCAACGCTCGAGCGCCCAATCGAGCCCCCAGTAGAGATAGGCAAACGAGACGAGAGACAAGACCGCGAGGAAGAAGAGGAACTTGGGAATGTGGTTCATGACATAGTGCCCCATCTCATGACCCATGACCGACTGAATTTCTTCAGGCGAGCCGCGCTTGAGCAGATTGTCGTTCAGCGTAATGCGCATGGTGTTGGCAAAGCCACTGACGTTGGCGCTCATGCGCGTGGTCTGGCGGCTGGCGTCGATCTCGTACACGTCGTTGGTTGGAATCCCGTTGGCATGCGCCATTTTGAGGATCGGCGCCGTGATTTTTGGGTCGTTGAGGAGGGTTACTTTGTTGAAGATGGGCTGCAGGTAGACGGGGCCGATGGCAACCGCAACCATGGCGAAGACCATGGCCACAATTGCGCCCCAGATCCACCAGGTCTTGCTCAGCTTGCGCACAATGGCGAACAGGGCGACGGCGACAAGCCCGCCCAGGACGAGGTTCACCAGAAGAGCCTTACCCTCGTCGCCCATCCACGGACCGAAGGTCTGCGTCGCAAGGCCATACTTGTGCTCGCGGGCGAAGCTCTCGTAGTACTCAAGCGGATAGCCCAACACGTAGGTGACAACGATGAACTGTGCGAAATAGAGGAAGGTCTGCAGCGGCTTGAAGCGGGAGGTGCGCACAGCCAAATCGCGCATACGGGCCGACCACCGCGTTTGCAGAAGCAAAAGATAGATGGCGGAGGAGACAAGGAAATCCCAGAGAACCAGCCAATAGCCACCTTCGAAATAGGCGTTGGAGCGCGCTGTGGCGGCGGGAGGGATCATGGCCATGTAGGCCTCAGTGGCCGCATCGGCGTTAAATTGCGGTGAAGGCTGGGCCGCGGCAGGAACCTGGGTGATGTCGACGTTGGGCTGAATGGCCGGCTGCGCGCAGGCTGAGCCTGCGGCAATACCGGCAAGCAGGAGAAAGAGTGCAAAGCTCCTCAGATTGAAGTGCATGTTTTTGCCTTTCACAAACGAGAGATTGTTGCGTCTGCATATGGGGATGACAAAGACACAACGGCTAGAGCGCGAAACAGTATCAGAAAGCATTACGGGTTGTCTGGCCCGATGGTTCCCCTTGCGACGGTATATCCTGAAAGGTTGCCGCAATTGCCGACAAGGGAAGCGGCCGGAAAACTCAGGACCCACACAATATCATGAGCAAGCAGACAATTGCAGTCCACCTGCCCGATGGGGCCATTCGCGAAGTGCCGGCGGGCACAACCCCGCTTGAAATTGCCACCTCCATCTCCCCGCGGCTGGCTGCGGCCTCAGTGGTTGCGCGGCTGGTTCCACTGGGCGGCGCCGGGGGCCACGGCTCATCCGGAAACGGCGAATCCGGGAGCGGCGAGACTCCCTCTGAAGCGACGATGTACGCAGCTGAAGATGCGGCTGCTCCCCGGCTAGTGGATCTGTCGACCCCGTTGACCGCCGACTCGCGCCTTGAACTGGTGACCGAGAAGGACCCTGAGGCGCTGAAAGTTGTACGTCACTCGGCAGCGCACGTGCTGGCTACGGCCGTGCTGGAGTTGTTTCCTGAGACCAAGCTTGGGCACGGGCCCGCTACGGACTCTGGTTTCTTCTACGACTTTTATCGCGAAAAGCCCTTCACGCCTGAGGACCTTGCGCTGATTGAGAAGAAGATGGCGGAAGTGGTGGCGCGCGACGAAAAGTTTGTGCGCGAGTACGAGCCGCGCGAAGAAGCGTTGAAAGAGTTTGAACGCGACGGCGACTTTATGAAAACACACTTCGTGACCAAGTTCACGGAGCCGGGCTCGGAAGTGAGCTTTTACCGCAACGGTAGCTTCGTGGATTTTTGCCGGGGGCCGCATGTGCCTTCCACAGGCCGCGTGAAGGCCGTAAAACTGACGACACTCGCCGGCGCCTACTGGCTGGGCGACGAAAAGAACCCGCAATTGCAGCGCATCCACGGCACGGCGTTCTTCTCGCAGAAAGATATGGATGCGCATTTTGCGCGGCTTGAGGAAGCAGCCAAGCGCGACCATCGCGTGCTGGGCAAGCAATTGGACCTCTTCAGCATTCAGGAACTGGCTGGCGCGGGACTCATCTTCTGGCATCCAAAAGGCGCCATGATCCGCAAGATCATGGAGGACTGGATGCGCGACGAGTGCATCAAGCGCGGATACCAGCTTGTGTACACGCCGCACGTGGCGAAGATCAACCTGTGGCAGACCTCGGGACACGAAGGCTTCTACGCGGCCAACATGTTCACGCCCATGGAACTGGACGATGCGAGTTATCGAATGAAGCCGATGAATTGCCCGTTCCACATTCTCATCTACAAGAATTCGCCGAAGAGTTATCGCGATTTGCCAGTGCGCTATGCGGAATTAGGCAACGTGTACCGGTACGAGCGCTCCGGCACCATGCACGGTCTGCTGCGCGTGCGCGGCTTTACGCAGGACGACGCGCACATCTTCTGCATGCCTTCGCAGATTGAGAGTGAAGTGGCAGCGTGCATTGATTTTGCCGAGGCGGTGCTGAAGACCTTTGGTTTTTCCGAATTCAAGATTGAGCTGTCCACGTGGGATCCGAACGACAGGGCGCACTACGCGGGATCCAATGAGAACTGGGACCTGGCCATCCGGTCGCTGGACAATGTGCTGAAGGCGAAGGGCATTCCGTACAAGACGATTCCGGGCGAAGCCGCATTCTATGGACCGAAAATCGACGTGAAGCTTGTGGACGTGCTGGGCCGTTTATGGCAGCTGTCCACGGTGCAGTTCGACTTCAATCTTCCAGCGCGGTTCGAGCTTGAGTACGTGGGTGAAGATGGAGGGCGGCATCAACCGGTGATGGTGCATCGCGCGCTGTTCGGCTCGGTGGAGCGGTTCTTCGGCGTGCTGATCGAGCACTACGCCGGCGCCTTCCCCCTGTGGCTTGCGCCGGTGCAGGTGGGCCTGGTGCCCATCAGCGAGCGGCACAAGGCGTACTCAGACAAGGTGGAAAAGGCGCTGAAAGACGCGGGCCTGCGCGTGGAAGTGGACGACCGCAACGAGAAGATGAACGCCAAGATTCGCGACTTCGCCAACCAGAAGATCCCGTACATTCTTGTCTTCGGCGACAAGGAAGAAACAGCCGAGGCGGTGAGCGTGCGCACACGAGGCAAGGGAGATCAGGGGTCGATGCCGCTGACGGACTTTATCGCGAAGGCGCAGGCGCTGGTGGCAGGAAAGTCGACCGAACTCTAGAGATCAATCACGCACGCTCAAACGAGACAAGAGCCGCACCATCAAGGGTGCGGCTCGTTCTTTTGTTCCTTGGGGATGGGGTCGTGGAAGAACATTAACCAACCGAACGCAACGGCGAACACCGTAACGACGCAAGCAGCCAGCTGAATCGCCGGCAGGGTCGCAGCGCGAAGTGCAGCGCGGTCCAGCGAAATTGCACTCACACCAAAGAATAGAAAATTCTGCAGCGCAAGGGGCCGGGAATAGATCCCTCCCATCGGGTTCCCCTTCGAAAGCCAATTGAGAAAC